>Ga0209780_1001213_pt1 | contig 16488 bp, 9 predicted proteins | sample WorMetexBAHAMAS2_FD_187384 | JGI IMG/M metagenome (GOLD analysis project Ga0209780, IMG submission 187384) | Marine gutless worms symbiont microbial communities from Max Planck institute for Marine Microbiology, Germany - Inanidrilus exumae... | ecosystem: Host-associated > Annelida > Digestive...
TTCTTCTATAGTGCTACTTACAGCGGCAATGCCGCGACCAGCCGCGCTGTACAATCGTAGGAAGTGGCAGTTGATTGGCAAGAGCCAATGGTGCTGCAGCGCAAACTGCGGCCATCCATTGCACGCGTTATGTACAATTGGACCCGCGGCATGCAGCTAGTAAACACACCACTGCTCCAACCAACCACACCAGGCCTTCACCGCATAAGCATTCACCAGATGGCGCCGCCCGTGCGAGAAAACACACATCCGATTACAGCTTACTACAGCACACGTCGACTGAGTCATATCAGTAACATCAGCATATTCCACGTCATTCAGTGCAATGATAAGTTGGATAACAAGTGGTCAAAAAAATTTTGACAAAAGGCCGCATCGCATGTTGTGCCGTTACTGAGGAATGAATGATCCCTTTCGCTGCATGCATTTATTATGGCCGCCGAAGGCAAGGCCATAATATTTTACCGCTGATTTTTTTTAACTTCGTCAGCATAGATGAAAGACCAGCCATGGGATCTCAACCAAACTTGGCCAGTAGGTTGGAAGTGGTGTCAATTTACAAATGCTCCCAAAAACATTATGGGCCCTCCCCCAAATTTTGGGGGGCAAAAAACATCGAATTTTTAACCACTTTTTCGCGACTTCCACACTCGACACCGCATATCTCTGGAACAAAACGTCGCATCGACAAACAAAAATGCTAGTGTCAATCTACAATGTGTCCCTTAAAAGTTGACCTACTTTCCGTGACCTTTGATACGGAAACGGCTGAGATGCGTTTGCTGATTGTGACCCACACTTTGGCGACCATTACGTCGTAACAATCATAGTTGCGACATGTCTAGTTGACAATGGAATTATCACCACCACTAGATGCATGGCAAAGCCCAGCGTGTGCCCGCACGGCATTCTGTTGTTCTAGACTGTAAGCTCATGCCAGTACATAACACGTGCCAAAGTTTGCCTGCTGTCTGTTATATAACGTCCATGCGGTAAGGCTGGCAGTGTCTTCCAATGTGAAAATTGAGTGGTGGGCAAAAACTAGCCAACCGTTCTCAGCCATTTCTGGACCAAAGTCACCAAATTCGGCAGGCATGTAGGGGAGCCGGAGTCCCTGTAGATTGACCTGAGAGATTAGCGGCGAAAAGAAAAAAAAGAAAGAAGAAATAAAGAACAAATTGCAGCAGTAAAATATAATCCCATTGGCATCGCGATGCTGTGCCTACTAATTAATTGTAACATGCTTGTATCCCATCACTTCTCCAGCTCCAATCTCATAAAATAATAAAAACGTTAGTATTATTACTGGCCCGCGTAATGGGCCAGTATTGTTTCGCTCGCTGGCGTCGGTCGTCGGCTGTCGTCTGTCGTCGTCTGTAACTCTGCCGGCGGGTGGGTTGGCTTGCCGGCCGCCGGACGCGCGGGCGGCCGACACTCCACGGCGGGCCAGTAGTGTTACGTCCCGTCAGGGCCACACCTTGTTATTACATCTGAGCATCCATCTGATAAAAATGATCTTCAGCAAACCGCTGCCATCACCACGCAGACCACCATCACCAACTCGGTTATGTATATCCCACGTCAACCTGGCTCAGCCAGATACTTGTCAGTTTTCATCCACCTGCTCGTGAAGTAAGTAAGTAAACAGTGTAACAATTTATAATGGCCTCACCTCTGAAGCGCTCAGAATGGCACGAGTTAACTAGGGATCACACAGTTTTACCTTTCACCCACGCGTTTATCCACGAATACAATAAGTCTTACCTGTCTTTACTCCCCAGCCACCACAGCGCATCAACGCACTTTGGCCGGTACTCATTTCCCATCCCGATGAGGGTAGGGGGCTGAGTTGGCCTGGGTGGCTGGTTACATACCGAGGTGGTCTGCCTGTCCAAATACGGTCATCTACCCGAGTACTAGGTGGCGCGGTGGCGCAACGGGTAGAGCGTTGGACTTGCGATCAACAGGTCGTGGGTTCAATTCCTGCTCGTAAAAACCTTGGGCAAGTTGTTCACACCTATGTGCCTCTGTCACCAAGCAGTATAACGTGGTGCCGGCCAAGGGGCGGTGATGCTCTGCGGCTGGGAAGGTAACCGTAAGCCTGGAGGAAAGTAACGGCAGCCTATCGCCAAGTGGATGACTTACAGTCACCTGCGGGCTGACTGCCTGTACACGGGATCAGCTCCGGGCCCAACGCTCGGTAACGAGTATGGGAAGCCTTCTACCTGAGTACTAACCAGGCCAAACGTAAAGAGACTTCGTTGATGCGCCCAATGTCGTTACTGCTATGCCAAACCAAGAAGACAACCCTTATGAATACGTGTCTATCTACTAATGAACTACACCTTCATACTGCGGATGGCTAGAACTTTCCGTCGGTTATTGGTTGCATCATTTTGCATGAATGTAAGCGTTCAGCCACTGTTACAGTGGATGGTTCCCTTCCCTATGGGACAGGCACCCCCTCAAAAGTCTCTTTCCGTGGGTACATACATACATACATAAGAGTATTTGTATAGCGCGTATAACAGTCAAATAGAAAGTCACTATGCGCTAAAACGGGTGGATCTGGACCACATCTAACACAGCCCCCACACATCATCTCGATCGGTTCAGCCATTTTTGCAGGACTCATAAACGTGACCAACAGACAGACACACAAACAAACACACAGACCGGCAGACCGACCACGATACTCGGCGTGCAGTCACAGGCCGCTATCGCTATCCAACGCGGCGACGCGGCACAAAAATCGTTCTAGGACGCCGACCGTGCGACGACGTTGATCTTGTTCATCGCTTCTTCCGAGATGTAGGACGTGCTGTCGACGAGCTGAGCGCCCTCAATGAAGACGTCGGCGGAGCAGATGTCGCGGCCGACCACGCTACTGGCGCAGCACGAGTACCGACCTACGTCATCACGAGAAGCCTGCCTCACTCGCAGCACGCAGTCGCCATCACGCAGCAACTGCATCTCGTACTTGCTCGACGGACGAATCAGTCGACTGCCATGGTACCACTGCACCTGCCAATCACAATACACATTGCCCGCCCCCGTGTCACACGTCAACATCTACAACCAGCACTTGGGTTTCAGCTCTGATAGTGACGAAACAGATACTTGGCTCAGCCAATCGTAGCCAACTGTCGAAAGTCAGAGGTACAAGGAGCTGTAAATGGACCGGTGTCACTGTTCAGTAATCTCCGAAGGATCAAGCACCACATCCAGCATGCTGAATTCTACTCAGCACGATGCTCGGCTACGATGTCCAGCTCTGATTGTGCTGAAAGATGAAAACGACAACAGCAGCAGTAACAGCTGGACATCCCTGCTAACAACTCTTGACCTGCTACGACCCTGAATGTTTCTGGACCTCGGATCTGGAACGATCTAGCCGAAGAAGTTGTTTTGGCGCCGACAGTTTCAAGTTTCCGGCGCCGACTTGAACCCTTTCTCTTTCAGCAGTCAGATCCTGATATTGTCATCTAACTGTACATTTGACACTACAGTGGTCCTTGTGGTGATGATTATCACTTTCTTAGGCCACTCTAAAGATCACTGAACTGAACTGAACTGTTAACATTCTGTTGAAGCAGAGTTTCACTGCCACACGCCCGCCGCCACTAGTGGCAAATATAAGAAACCAGCACTCACGAGAGTGCAAAAACTACACCGTCACTGTTTTTTGTGCCTCGTGACCTTGACCTTTGACCTTCTGACTCCAAAATAAACGTGTTACCAAGACTCATGGTGCGACATTTCTAGGTCACGTTTGATGATGCTAGCTACAGCGACTTTTGGTTGACATATCGTGTGGAAAAATAGACAAACCGTCAGACGCACCGACTAACGCCGTTAGGATATGAAAGAAAGGGATGGACAAAAGAAGAAAATAGGTAAAGCAAATAAGAAAAGGAAAAAGGGAAAAAGTAAACAGAGCAAAAGATGAGGAAGTGAATGGACAAGGGAGAAAAAAGGCAGGAAAGGGGGTAACCCGGTCCCACGTGGGTGTTGTTTTGTAGGCAGCATCACATCTCGCGATAGTGGTTTATCACGTGGTTGGTCGGTCGGTCGCTTGCTCTGTCTGTCTGTCTGTCTGTTGGTCACGTTCGTGAGCCCGGCAAAAACGTCTGAACCGATCCAGATGCCATTTGAGGTGGGGACTCAGGTGGGCCCAACTATGTACCAGATGGGGGTGCAAATCTCCAAAGGAGAAAGGGCAATTTTCGGGGGTTGTCCAAACCATTCAAAAGCATTGGCAATCTTCGCTGCCGGAGTCGCTGCAGCGTTGCTGTGGCGTTCACTGCAAAAGGGATCATTTAATCGCCAATAACGTCATGCAGCAGAAGGGATCATTCAGTATGTCAGGCAAGCGCAAATAGTACATGTATACTGAAAATTTCTGGGCGCAGGCGATGCGGCCTGTCATCAAATTAGTTTGTTATTTTTGCTATTATTATATGACCGCAGTAGACTAGACAGAGACTTACATTAGGCATTGGATTGCCAGTGACGTGGCAGGACAAGATCACGTCCGTGCCTTCAATTAGTCTACAGTTGGTCAGCTGTCTATCAAACCGAGGCTCCACTGCCGACTGCGACAACACTGCCTCAGAACTATGGTCAGCGTCCACTCCACCGTTAGTCATACTGACCACAGACTGGACAAGAGACTGGACATCTACCGGACTAGTGGGACCGGGACTGGTCAATTTCACGGCAGACACCTGACCAATCAGCACACGCGAAGCACGTCACGAAAGAATACACACAAAACATCAACTCAACTTGAACGCAATAAAGTAAACAGTGTCAGACTCCATACGCAGATGGATATAGCTCGCAGTCTGTGACGCAGATCTGTCCCACTAAAGTCTGTAATGCATGGTGAGTGCGACGCCAGACCGACGGTTACCTTCCCAGCCGCAGCGCGTCAACACCCACTTAACAGTAACAAATTATACGGCCTGGTGACAGGGTCACCAGGGCACTGTCAAAGGAAAGGAAAGGAAAGGAAAGGAAGAGTATTTATATAGCGTCATTTTATATACTATGTACATCTCAAAGCGCTCAGGCATGGATCACACAGTTTTACCAGCAAATACACCATGCCTGCCTTTCCTTCGTATGCGTTCACCAGATGGCGCCACCCGTAACTGAGGTAAGAGACATCTAATTGCAGCTTACTACTCATCTATTGACCCCGAAGGGACGAAAGGCTGAGTCGGCCTGGTTGGTTGACCCATAGCGGACTGTTTACCCACATAAGTGGTCACTTGTCAGCTACAGGTCGAGCGCAGGACAGGGAAAGTACAGCAACTTGGACAGAGTCGATAAGGTTGCAGGCGTTGAAACAGCGATCTGCTAATCGCAAGTCTGACACTCAATCCACGTGACATCACGCCAACGAGAACTCAAATCAGTCAACATAATTAAATCACGGAAATTGGTGCAATCAAAAACATAACTACACTGTGTCTAACTAGAAATCCTTGGCAATAAGCAGATACTAATTTTTTTAAATTTCACACAAAATAAGATAATGATGGTGTACTGAGCAAAATTCGGAGAGTTGTTGAAAATTAGCCGACATTTAACGATGTAAAATGTTACAGCAACAGACACTAATTTATCACAGTTGTTTGCCGAACAGAAAAATGTATCTGCTATTTCTGTACACAGTGTATACACCGGAAAAAGAGAATAAAATGTCACTACATAGATGAACTACAAAATAGCAACAACAACGACATAAAGTAAAGTAAAGTAAGTAAAGTAAACAGTGTATAGCAGTTTAGCATCAACTTAGCTCTTCACCGCTACGGGAAACTCACATGCCATATGGGATCACACAGTGTTACCTGCCACCCGACAGAGGTGAGAAACCCGCCTTTACCCCCAGCCGAAGCAGGTACTCGATTCAGCGACCCCGGAGGGATGCAAGGCTGTGTTGACCTATGTTACGTGAAAGCCACCGGCCGGGAATTGAACCCGCGACCTGTAAATCGTAAGTCCAACGCCTTACCGCTGAGCCACCACGCAACACAAGAAAAAAATTTTACGAGTAACAAAACGAAGAATTATATAATAATAATAATAATAATAATAATCCGATTTGTAAAGCGCCAGAATGTCAAAAGACTTCCGTGGCGCGTGACAAAACCAAACCAATGACAGTTCAAACACGAGGGAGGACGCATTGTTGCAATGACAAAGAGTTCAGACTTGCCTTGCTTTTCTCATCTGCATCCTGACTGACAACTGGTGTTACTGTCGGTGGAGCCGGCAACAAAACCACGTCAGCTTCCGACTGCGGCTGCCCGGCTGGAAAATGATCTGCAACGTAATAGCAAGGAAATATTACAGTGGCTCCTTGAAGTACGCCAATGAATGTAATCGACGGCCACGCCTTCCACTGTTACGTCAGTCGTGAATCCAGAATATTTACAGAATTATCCCCATCCGAGACTGATGGTCGACTACTACTTAATGCCAACGTCAAAGTCACGTGACACAAAAACTCGGACAAAAATCAAAAATCCGGCCCCGATAAGCTGTAAGTATTGTGTCCTAATTTAAGAATACGTGGTCATTTGCCAGCCCCCATTATAATGGGGAGGAGATAGCCTTTGAAATGGTCGAATTTCCGACTTTGAAGGGCCCGTGACCTTGACCTTGACCTTGCATCGGGCCATACTGCATACCGTCATGCATCACCCGTCGACCTCTACCTACATACGAAATTTCATAGAAATCAAAGAAACTTTTCGTGGACGGACGAACGGACGGACAGACACGTAAGACCGGCTTTATTAGGTTGACTTGGATGAGTCGACCTAATAATATACAGACAGACAGATGTGTGTACCTTGACGAAGCAGGAATGCTGAAGTCAGTGTCTCGCCAGCGACGTTGAAGGCTTTGCACGAATACTCCCCCTCATCTTCAGGCCTCAAGTTCAATATACGCAACGACGTCGACCCGGTGTATTGATTGTACGTCGACTGATACCTAGCAGACATGTTACCGCTGCCACTTTTCACCAGCAACAATCAATTAATTATTGTAAAAGGTTTTAATCGACTGAATTTCTTGTGCGGGATTAAAATTCATGCGGATGACTTGTCTGTTCCTCTGAAGCTCGGAGAAATATTAACCGAACATTTTCCTGCGCTAACTGAATTTAGATTATAAAACTGACGACGGCAGTAATTGTGATTCGACCGTCTTTGTTTGCACTGGCAAAAATTCAGGAAATTTAGGTGCTACTTAACAAAGAGAACATTTATGCGGCAGATTTCTACATCAACGGCGGGTCAAGCCAACAGCGGTGATAAAAAGCGGGTTCGTTAAACCGACGGTTGAGGTTAACTAAGGTTGGTGCAACAAGTAGAACAACAAGTACCTGGCTTTGTCGAGAAGTGGGTGACCACGTCGTGTCCAGACGATCTCCGGTGGCGGTTGTCCAGTCACAATGCAGTCAAACAGAGCCGTTTCACCTGGCACCAGACGTTCATCTCTCAACTCCGTCTCAAACAGCGGAGCTCGCAGCGACCCGCCTGTATCCAGGTCACCTGAACAGCCCAATAATCACCTTCATTCAACACGTTTAGAAATCCAATTGCGAAAGAAAAATAAATTACGTGACGCAAAAACTAGGACAAATATCAAAAATCCGGCCCGATCAAACTTAGACATTGTGCCGTAGTTTAAGAAACAGTGGTTAGTTGCCAACAACTCCCGTTGTAAATGGCGGAGGAGATAGCTTTTGAAAATGGAAGAATTTCCAACTTTGAAGGGTTCGTGACCTTCACCTTGGATCTGGTCATACTGCATACTGTTGTGCATCACTCATTGACCTCTACCTACATGCCAAAGTTCATTGAAATCGAAGAAACTTCTTGTGGTCGGACAGATAGACATTTGAGACCCACTCTATAAAGTCGACTCAGATGAGTGGAAGTGTCTGTCCATCAGTCCGTCTGTCTGTCCGTCTGTCGGTCTGTCTGTCGGTCTGTCTGTCACACGTCGGTATAGTAACTGTACCAAAACGGCTAAACGTAAGATCATGTAAACAACGCCGTACGATAGTCCAGGGACTCTTAGTTTTCTGATGCCAAAATTCTCGTTCACTTTTGCTGCTTGAAACCCACAGCACGAATTTACTAACATAGCAAGTCGCGCGAAAGTAGTGGGATGTAGGTGGCCCCAAAGCGCTATTTTGTATACTACTACTTCGGCCTAAAAACGTAAATAACCTAACACCAACTCTGTAACTCTGACGTCCAACCCGTTGCGCTTGAACGAAGACAAAACTCTACTGAGTCAGACCTGCGACATTGAGGTTCATCGTCGTCGTGACCGGCAGTCCGGAGTACGTCGCTACACACGCGTACGACCCGCAATCCTCCGGGTACACGTCCGAGATGGTCAGCCTGCAGACGCCGGCGACACACGGCGCTATCATGTAGTCCGGCGACGAAAACAGCTCGATCGAGTTGCAGAACCACTGGACACTGTCCGGCAGCCAATCAGCGGCCAGCTGACACTCCAGTACCACCTTCTCACCTTGTCTCACGCTCTGATTGGTCAGCGGCTGTCAACAAGCACAGACCACCACTGTATTAAGGGCTTTAACCATCATCCCTCATAAAATCATCATAAATTTTAGGTGAAATTAATCTGATAGAGCTTCTATGTGCTACTGATATAATAAATACACTTCCTTACTAAATAGTGTAAAAACGTGACGTCATCCACAAAACCGGAAGTACATAACGTATTATGTTGACATCAGAGGAGGACTGAGCCACGGCCACGGGCAGCATGTATAGATAATTACGTCAGACGTGTAGTTTTTTTACCGCGCGACGCTATGCTAGCGCGGTATATGCTGTCGTCGTGTGTCTGTCCATCAGTCCGTCTGTCTGTCCGTCCGTTGATCTGTCTGTCAAACGTCGGTATTGACCAAAACGGCTAAACGCAGGATCATGCAAACAACGCCGTACGATAGGCTAGCCCAGGGACTCTATAGTTTTCTGATGGCAAAACTCTCCGTCACTTTCGCTGTTTGAAACCCATAGCACGTGAAACAGCGCGAATTTATTAACACAGCGCGTTGCGCGGTCCCTCTGCGGTAGCTGAGCTTCTTGTTAAGAAATTCGTGTGAACAGACAGACAGACAGACGCACAGACACGCTGATCGCAATACTTAGCACCCCTGCCGGGGCAACGAATGATGGTATGTCACAGGTCAGTAGGTCATCAAAGAGCGACATTTTAACGTCAATAATTGACGTCTTTTAACTCCACCAGCCGAGAAACGAGCGCCATAGGCAAGAGGTGTAAACCGAGCGCCGTAGGCGCTAGTTTCATACATATATTTTTCTTATAACGCTGTCGTATTAACGGTGCATATATTAGAGTGCTCAAAATGGCAATCGGCAACATGAAAGCAGATCAGTGAGTCGTTCACCTTGACAAACTGTCGTACAGGTACATCACGTGACTGCTTTTCACCAATCACAGCTGACTGACGCGGTGACGACACGACCGCACCTACAGCAACACACTCACCATATCAACTTCACATTTACTGGGTCTACCATGGGCACCCACAGGCACGGGCAACCGGGGCAAGGAAGCACTTGTACCCCCATCTAGGCTGGAAAATGGATGTGGGACCGTCTCAAACGCTTTTGTGCTCCTGAGTCCAGTTTAGTGGTCCCACTTCCTGGTCGGCCTTTGGCCGGGTAAACGCTAGTAGCATATAAGCTCTGCGTGCTGATGTATGCTGCACACAGTGGAAACAGTCCGGCGGAGTATATCTCAGACATCGTACAGAGTCAGCGATCAGTATCACACCGACCCAGTCTACGCTCTGCTGACTCCAATGACTACGTCAAGCCGCGGCTCAACACAAAGAACGATCATTCTCGTACGCTGGACCACTAGCATGGAACCAACTGCCGTCGTCCATACGCTCCGCTCATAATATGAACAGTCTTAAACGACTTTTAAAAACACACATCTTTAAAAACTCAGATGCTAAATCCTGCATTCTGGTTACTACTACGCTCACTACTGGGATCCTTAGGACGTTATCTGAGCAAACAACAAGCATGTCAAGGGCTAAATCAGTTCAAAAATTTCAACTCTACTGCCGTGGTTGCGCCCCTGGTTGTTAGAGCCAAAAACAATCAAATGGAACTTATGAGACAATACTTCCTGTGAAATTTCTTATTGAAAACTATGGCCAAGGAGTTCCTCAACTCCTTGGCCATAAAGGGACCAATACATAGTTGGTCCCCCAACCTAAAAGTTGGGGAGGGAGGGACCAGTCTCGCCCGGTCCCTAAGGTTGTTGCGCCTATATTAAGGGACTCGAACCAGTTCCAGCCTAGAATATGTAATATTTCACTGGCAATGAACGCACGTGTGACGGAGAGCTGTGCTGATGCGGAGACTGAGCCGACGTCGTTCTCGGCGGTCACGTGCACCGTCCCAGCATCCTCAGCAAACACTTCACCAATACGCAGCGAGTGACGGCGTCCGTCGGCTGACCGCAGCACTTCGAAGTACGGCGATCCACCTTCGACCACGTCGCTGCCGTTGTGACGCCAGCTAACACGCGGCCACGGACGTCCAGACACGCTCACGGCGAAGCAGGCCGTGTCGCCCTCCGTCACCGCCAGAGAACACAGCGGTTCCACGAACCTCGGAGCTTCGTGTACACCATCTGACCCTGCACCGCAACAACAAGACTCTCAGATCAATGATCATCTTTATTCACCGGCGAGTGATGGTAGTAATGTAGAACGTCGGTCTTTGGCCGGCGAACTTTCCCTGTCCTACGCTCGACCTTTAGCTGACGGGTGACCATTCATGCGGGTAAACCGTCCGCTTTAGGTCAACCAACTAGGCCAACTCAGCCTTTCATCCCTTCAAGGTCGATAGATGAGTAGTAAGCTGCAACTGGATGTCTGCTAGCTCAAGTTAGAAGTGGCGCCGTCTGGTGAACGCTTACTAAGGAAAGGCAGGCATGGTGTGAGCGCTTTGAGACTATGGATGCGTAGTAAATGGCGCTATGTAAATACGCTTCCTTTCCTTTCCTTTCCTTTGGACTACAAGACTGTTTCAGACGTTTGCTTAAAACGTACCTCTTCGCTCGATATTAGTGCACTCAACGCGTTAGAGTTCTTGACGATAACCGCGCTCTATAAATTTATTTACTTACTTAGTTAGTTAGTTTCATGCCGTCTTTCTGCGCCCGCGTGTAGCTCAACCATGCTGCCGCCGGCGCCGTACCAGCATCAGCAGCATCCATCTCGTTCACGACATGGCGCGTGATAGCGTACTGAGTCAGCCAGTACCATTCGACCCGACCCGACATTCCTTCACCGACGACTTGCTGTCTGTCTGTCTGTCTGTCTGCGCAGCATACATGTACCTCGCCTCGCTCTGCAGTCTGCAGCTGCCGATGTGAAATACACGCGTCTACGTTATCCATCTCAGCACTTCATCATCATATCTCTATCATTAACCCATTTTCGCCCAGAGTTCCAAAATGGGGACAGTGACTACGGGATTCGACGCCAGGCTGGCTAACCGACCGTTTTCAGTTTTCGACTTTCGGACACTCTGGCGCTCAGGGCTCAGGGCTCAAAGTTCACAGCTGGAGTGCCTGAATATCATAAACTAAAAATAATTAGTAGAGTACGGGACTGGCGGTACACTCCTACTTACTGCTAACTTCAAAGTCACGTGACACAAAAACTAGGATAAAAATCAATAACCCGGCCCCGATAAGCTTTAGATGTTGTGCCCTAATACAAGAATCCGTAGTCATTTGCCAGCCCCCATTATAAATGAGGAACGAGATATCCGTTAAAAATGGCCGAATTTCCGACTTTCAAGGGCACGTGGCCTTGATCTTGACCTTGGATCGGGTCGCACTGCATACCGTCGTGCATCACTCATCGACCTCTACCTACATACTAAATTTCGTTAAAATCGAAGTACCTTTTTGTGGACGGACGGACGGACGGACGTACAGACGGGCAGGGCAGACGGACATTTGAGACCCACTTTATGAGGTCGACTCGGAGGAGTCGACCTAAAATGGTCGGCTAGCCAGCCTGGCGTCGAATCTCTGAATTATATTCTGGGCTATTTTGGGAACACTGAGCTAAAGTGGGTTAAGGCTTATTCTACATACGACATTTACTATATACACGCATGCACCAAAAAAACTGATCGCACGCTACGACGATGCATGTAAGAGCGGTGAGAGACGCGAGATAAAACTCGTTCAAATAAAAAAAACATAGATCACGTCTTGTGACCTAGCTACACATGTTGGCGACGCTATCTGTATGTCTGTCCGTCTGTCTGTGTGTACCTGTGCATGTCTGGCTGGGAGCAGCACTACATGAAAACCTTTCATCACAATCAAGCAATCACAAACATTTACTAAGACGGCTTTCTACATGCTCAGAGTCGCCTTGCAACATTATAAGATGCGACTACGACGTCCAAGCGTCGACATGGATGCCATCGCCACCTCGACGGTCTGTGTGATTTTGACCCAGGGGCGAATCCATGGGGGGAATGGCGACCGCTACCCCTTGGCGGCTGCTGTCCAAAAATCGAGACGCCAGGTCGATAAAAAGTACTTTTTATCAGTCTCAGAATGCACAAATCTCGCCATTTTGAGCTAAAAAATCGAAAGGTTTTCTGGCACAGCTCCTTTCCAGACCCCTCCCCGGTGGGAAGGGAAGGGGGACACCCCTCTCCACACCCAATCCTTCTCGGCGCGCTTCGGCGCCTAGATCCTCACGCCTACGGCGCTAGACTCGACTCGGCCCCAGGAGCCTCCATTCGCCCCCCTCCCCACTAGCCACACCTTCTGGATCCGCCCCTGCCTTGACTTATGACCTGTAACCATCAGAATCTAATCCGGTCATCAGTAGGGGTTAAGCCAATATTCCCTGTCAGTTTTATCAAAATTATTCACTGCGTTCGTGAGATATCGTGGTAACAGTATCTGTCCGGATAAACGCGACGTACGAACAGCCCGAAACAAAATGCCTCCTGCGACCCTGTTGGGTGGCGAAAGCATAAGAAGAACGACTTGAAATCAGTCAGCCACGAAGGTACAAAATAGGTCAGGTTTATGTTTACCGGAGTTTTGCTTTCGAGAGTTCGCGGAGCATGGAACAGATTACCATCACCAGCCGTGCGTGACACTAAATAGTTTCAAGCAGAAACATCTCCTCAGGCAACAACCAACTTCATCCGGCACCGCTGTCACGTTCAGTGATTTTGGCGACGTGATACAACTGTCAAGAACTACCTACTTACCCTAGAAGAAGAAGAAGAAAAAAGAAGAAGCGATTCGCATAGGTCTAGAGAATGAGGTCTGTTGTGGCGTGGGAGTTCATCCCCAGTACGGTGCATTGAGCAATTTGCACAGCGAGGGTTCAGCAAGGGTTGCTAAACCCAATGAAACTAAGCCGAGCGCGTGTCTGGCCTAACAAGAATCTAAGCATCGCCGAGAGACCCGCGCGACGCTCTGTATCAGTTGAAATGTCGTTCTACTGTTATAGGAATAACGCAAGTAGATCGCGTGTCAGCGTGAGAAGCACTTTCAGCAACTGCCACGTTTTATTCCGCTACCTGCCTCATAGTTTTGTACACGTATCGTTGCGGTATTGGCTCAACTATCAAACAGCGAGTCAGTGATGTCGTGCGTGTCATCAACAGATTTCCAAACAACCAACGTTGTTGATGTCATCTGGACGGTAACTGTGATAATCAAACTTCGACTATACACCAAAGTTGTTGATAACACCGCGCATTTCTCAGTCAGCGCACCGTTGTGGGCGCGGACTATCGTGGCGGAGTGACACAAATCTTCGGCGGTAAGGCGTCTGAGCCGTAGACTTCTCGACCGGTCAAAAAACGCAATGTTTACCTCCTTCAGCTACACTTGACGCCCCCATCGGAATTTCCTAGAGATCTTTCGTGTCATAATACTAGAGTCCCTGGGCTATCGTGCGACGTTGTTTTTGAGATGCTACGTTTAGCCGTTTTGATACAGTACCGGCTTGTGATAGACGGACGGACGGACGGACAGACACGCTAGATAGCAAATACCGCGCTAGCATAGCGTCGCGCGGGTACCCGACCCGCCAGGCCCAAGGAATGGCAACAAATGCTGATTATTGCTGTTAACCCTAACCCTAACTCTGCTTACTCTAGTAACCCTACCTATAACGCGGTCGGCTGATTAGGGTTCAAGTACGGGAAACAGTTACGCCATGCCCGAAGCGCGTAGTATACAACGCCTTCAATGAAATACCGACCGTAGACATGACCAGCGATCCTTCGTTCCATGCCGGCGGCCATGGTTGGCCAGCGGTCTCCAGACATTCCAATGATATGAATCCGACGATGGGCCGACAATGACGTGCCGCTGAGTCAGTCGAAACGTTCCTACTTACTGTCCGTCCGTCGCCAAACTACGTCGAAAAGTCGGCATCGAAGCCGCCGCAGCGCGCGACGCGAAACACCAGCCACCGTCCGTCTTCGACCACCACGTCCAGTCCCGCGAACACATCACATCACGGTCCTCCTTCGCGACCGCTCGAAACGAACTAGGGGCCAAGGTCCGACGTGGAGCATCGACCACGCTGCCGCCAAGACCGGAGCAAGCAACTCGGGGCCGTGTCCGGCGTCTGCTGAGGCAGGATACCGGCCGGTACCGCACGCGAGTTCTCGGCGCCGATGACCTGGCAGCGCGTCTATTATTACCTCGGGAAGGCGGCAGGGGGCGCCACCAGACAGTCAGTGAAGGCAGCCGGCGAATACGTTCATCCTCGGTCGACTCGCTCGCTAAGCGTTCTAGTATTTCAGGGCGAGCGTCGACGGCCGGTTGTTGTCAGAACTGTCCGTCATCGCTACGTGCACTCGCAGCCTTGTTGTCTATAGAGTCGTCACATCACCGCACGTTTAAATGTTATCCCGCGCCAGACAAACACCGCCTTCCTTTCCGAACAGCAGCTCCAACAGAAGCTGCGCTCTCTAAGCCGTGTCGGCCGCAAAAAATTAAACCTCCAAATCGACGATCCTGACGAATATAGCGGTCCCGGTCAGCCTTATTCAATGGAATTTTTCATGCCACGTGTGCAAAAACATAAAAACTCCACGGAGTCTCCGTGAATTCCTACAGAGTCCCCATGGAAAATTTCACAAATTTACTTGATTATTTCCTGGCAGAAATTTCACGGGTATGAAACCCGGCCCGCTTTTCTGCAGCGTCGCCGTCGAATCTTCTACGAGACTATAACCGCTGAGTACTTTTCGACCTTTTCTTCTCGTGGTTTGTTGTCTTTCTTTATCTACTCGTGCTGTCACTCCTCTCATACAATAATCCCACTGTCCCTCGATTTTCTGCTCCTCGTGTGTCCGGTGATTTCGATCGATCGAGTTTCGATATCCTACTGGATCGTGCTCATCCAAGGCGTTTCCGGTTGTTCTCTCCACTTCTTCGTTCAAACTTCAGCTATCACTGTCCGTAAAAAGACAAATCCGTGTCGCGTTGTGTCATAAAATAGTCGTCTTCTTGGCAGTAGTATTTTTCGCAGTTTCGACCCACAACTCCACGGGAAAAAACAACCCCGAACCGGTTCCGTCTGAGAGTAGCGTCGTCGGTTTCGTTCTGGCCGAATCCGAACGCGTTCCACCCGATCAGAAAATGACGCAGCGAGTTTTCCGGCGTTTTTCGTGTCTTTACAACTTCAGCACCGAATCGCGGAGTGTATATCAGACTTGCACCCGGCTTCGCTGTTTCTAAGCACGCGGTTTAATAGCCCGTAACGCGCTCGGTCTCGAGTAGCAGATACAAACAGGTGCGCCGACAGTTCGACGAGCGCAGTCTCTAAGTCGGCAGACGGAGATCGCAGAAGAAAAACCGACTTTGACGTTGTCGAGCGCCAGCAGCGTAGCACAGTTTTTGTACGCCTCGACGACGGACAGCCGTGTGGAAGTGGAAGAAATGATAACGCACCGACACCGGCCGGGGGGAGGAGCGCCAGACCACGTGGATTGTAAACGGACCCGGCACGGCCCACTCCCGCGCCTCCAGGCAGCAGCAGCAGCAGCAGCCGTGATATCACCTGCATCCCACGCGCCAATTCGCGCCTCTCCGGCGTTCCACCCAGCAGGCACCCACTCCGATCCGGTTGCCTGATTCTAGGTTGTAGTTTGGCCTAGTGCCGAATGAGCTTAACTCTGTAAGAATAATAAATGGCGACGGTGCGTGTGGACGGTAACAGCCTATCGGCGGACGCCAAGCCCAAGTTGGTTGACCTGGAGCTGAGTCTTCATTCATCAAATGAACCGGGTAAACTCTCCCAATGGTGACAGCACCATGGTGACGTTATCATTGCTATTATTACTGGCCCGCCGCCTACACACAGTATACGGA
>Ga0209780_1001214_pt1 | contig 16484 bp, 19 predicted proteins | sample WorMetexBAHAMAS2_FD_187384 | JGI IMG/M metagenome (GOLD analysis project Ga0209780, IMG submission 187384) | Marine gutless worms symbiont microbial communities from Max Planck institute for Marine Microbiology, Germany - Inanidrilus exumae... | ecosystem: Host-associated > Annelida > Digestive...
CCTTCCGCCAAACCACCACCATGGCAGTTGCAAACTATAGAATTGGTGTCCTGCAAGATTGAACAAAACTGTACACGTGCAGTTGTGATGGTTGTGACTGTAAACTGTCCGACGCATCCGGAAATCAGTAGCGGAAACAGCCTGTAGGCGGCATAGATGCGTTGCTTAGTTCCAGCCACGGTGCCTGACACATTGTCCGCGGTATTGGACGTCATGCACGAGGCAGCGTGGCAGTCCGCCCACATTGATCATGACGCCGGTAGCACGCACTCTTGTGCTCAGACACTTCCCGCACCATAGGAACTATGCGGTTTACGCCGTCTTCCGTAATAGGATTCAACATCTACTGCAGTTGGCGTATGTTTACTTTGTGCTTAACCCAAGGGGTTACAACAGACTTCGAAGTCATCAACATATGAGTGTAATCTGATGCTGTTTGGTTTGCGGCTAAAATGATCATGAAGTCTGAAGTTATTACCATCACTGTAATCAACTAAAACATCATCTGCCTTAACAGAAACTGCATTAACAGATTCCCACACATCCTCATGCTCCAAGTAATTTTTTAAAGCTTTGGTCAATAACACATACTGATACGTTTTCTTCTGCCATGTTTGTCCGTTAATTCCTAATAACACTTCTTCAGGCTCAGCTAGGTTCAGCAGAGAGCTGCAGTTTTTCTCAACTTGCTATCTGTGTCTGTAGCACTCCATACACTATTGAGCAAGCTGTTATCATTCAGAAAGCTTAGATCACCACTTCCTGACTCAAGGTCAATACCAGCTATGATGTCTGATGAATTACCATGATAACACGTGACAATGTCTTGGACATCAGACATAATACACTGAAATGTGGACTCGGGCATAATGAACTGTTCTGTTGTTCGAAGAGCGAACAGTAAAATCCGTGGACTAAACTGTGTCATCATTTCATCAATATTTCCACCAAAGTCAGTCTCTTCCATTGCATCAACTGCAGAATCACTGCTGCTAGTTTGTATGGTATTATGTCTGGTTGTATGTTTTTGCTGCTCTTCCGCATTAATAATTTCACTGTGCCATCTGTAAACGTGTTTTCTGAAGCTATCAGGAGCATTATGAGGACCAGCAACATCATCAATGGTCTTCAGCTTGACATTACTACAAACAGTAAGATATGGATTCCTTTTGGCAATCATGTAGATTAGCTACAGTGGCAGATTCACGGGCACTGATTTCAAAACATTAAACTGGTATAAAAACAGCCTTGATTCTGTTATAAAATTGTGACAGTGAAGCTCGCTCTTTCAGGTCATTGTCAGTTATGATGACATTTGGTTTGTTACATCCAAAAATTTTTCGGTCTGGCATAATGCCAATTAGTGCTTCTAAGGCGTCAGCAAAGACACCTTGACGCTCACAGTTTGCAACAGTGGCAACCCACCAGCAACAGTTAGCGTGACAAACATGCATACTCGGTGTTTCTGTCTGTCCATTCCCCTGAGGCATCGACAAGTAACACTTCAGCTGCCTGGGGCACTTTTGTATGCACTCGTGCCACAAGGGGTGTACAGACAGCCACAAAATAGTTAATGTCAGCCTTTCCAAAAGAGCAGCAGCAGCCTTGCACAGTAGCATTGTACGTGTAAACAAATTTCTGTAAGTCGACTAACAATTTCTCCACCCAGCTCACCATAGTCCTTGGAGAATTCTGCTTTGTAGAGATAGCACACCACGGAGTACGATGGTACTATGCTGCTGTCTGCTGACAGTTGATGATATTCGTCTGGGTGGTCCACCATCAACTCTGTTTTGACACAGTGCAATGCAGAGCTTGGTGAGTGACCTCCATGAAACAGGTCGATCAGTTTCTGCCTGGTGCTGTCCGACAGCAATATTGTGTGCCTGGTTGTGGGCGTCCCACAGAGTAATAACAGCCAGAAACGTGTCGTCCAGCTGGTCGCAAAACTTTGACCTTGGCTTTGACAACACCCTACACATAATTTAAACTTCACTTACACAAGAAGCAATTACAGTTCAGCTAACACAAGGCAACTGCAGATTCCACCCCGGGGTGTTACAATGAGCATATGCCTTACTTGCATTGCCTTTGCCTACAGCAACTGTGTAATTTCTACGTGCTATTTTTTCCGACAGTATTGAAATCAGACAATGATTGGTCAAGTTACAGCTAAAATGTCAAGAATGGTTTGTAAAAGTATAGTACAGGGTTTTTTTACCAGTAAAAAACGGTAACATCACTAAACAGAATACAAAATGGGCAGGACAGAAAGGCAGCAGAAGCTGCTCTTAATACAAACAAAACACATCAATAAGCAATTCCTAAACAGAAATACCACATACAACACCAAATGAACTACAAATCTACGATCAATCAACAGTTACAAACTTACTAAAATCAAGCTAGAAAGAGAAAGCCTGAAACTGTTAAGTGAACTAAAATTAATACACTCTGCCGGTAGGCTGCTCCATACGTTGTAGGTTTCGTTTTAGTCATCGTTTTGTTAAGCTGTTTATCTACACTTAAAATAGCAGATACTATTAGCAGTTCTGTCATGTAACCTTTGAACAGTGATGTCCTGCTCTGCAAGGCAGTCAGTGTTTTTTTCACGTTTGCACTGTTGTCTGTAGCGATCATCAGTTTTGTGCTGGCACCGAAACTGCTTGCGGAAGACGTTTACCTTACCTCTTCCCAAAAATATTTTCAACACCCGCCACACTGTACCACTCTGTGCTGCATGCAGTTAGCCATGTCTACAACAACACAACTTGTGCACTAAAGCCACTGCCACACTCGGTCTCATTGCCGCCGTCAGGATGGCGGCAGAGTATCACCGATGGGTTTTGCTGTCAATCATCTTCAATTAATATTCATAAAATAGAATATGGCGGATAACTTGCACAAAGTGTCAGCATGTGTTGCAAGCTGTACGCTAATGATGATGGGAACATACATCACAAATGCACTAGTCGTCTGTTAAAACTAGACCTCAAAGCGACTCTAAACTCGTTTTTTGCTCACTCGTAAAGCATATCTGGCTCACTTTTCTGGCTTAGTCTGCTTTGCTCTGGCTGCATAGTTGTATTGAGCCTACTGAGAGAAATTCTGTCATTCCTCATGCATGGTGTATTAAGTCTGTACACTGAACAGCTGACTATACCTACGAGCGTTGTTGATTATCCTTATCACCGAAAACAACCCTTCAGTCGGTACTGATGAAGTGCTGGGGGTCACATGATTCATACGCGAAACGCGATGAATACGGCAAGATTAGGGCAGACGTGTCATTCTTATTTTTTTAACACGGGTAATATTTTGCTCCCTTTGTCTGGATAGTATTTCAGTCACTGACAGGACAAATCTCGCTCGCTTTCGCTCGCCCCGTTTCTCGCTGAAAACAAACTTGTGTCGGACTCAAACACATCGGCTATTTCCTTCCACGCCAAAGGTTTGCAGACAGATAAAATCATGAGACTCGCATAGCCTGAGTACGTCCTTTCCTTCATCGAGTTTTTAATAGATTGACAGTTGAGGGTGCATAGAGTTATTGCTGTTTACTGCCATTGCACTGATAGAAGAATTTTCTGATGAGGACACCCTCAGGCCAACAATCACCCGACATCAGTAGATTGATAACATCCTCCTTGATACTGTCTTCGACCAGTACAGGAACCGCAAATGATGCATAGGAGACGAATTTTGTTTTCAGTTTTTTTTGTTTTGAAGTGTGCAGTATTTTCTGTTGTTTGGTTGGCTTTTTGCCTGTCTTTGATGATCCTGCTGCTGGTTCATTCATGTCACTGGCTGTGACACTTTTCCCTGGTTCAACGTTAACTTTTCTGCGTACTTTCCTTTTTGGTCCACTTTTGTTGTCACCATCACCGGGTACAAACAATCCCGCCGCAGAATAAGGCTGAAAGTCACCAGACGTTTTATTAATATTGACCTGTGGGAACACTGAGGTAATGTAGAACACTCACTGAATCTACTAACCTTCTGTTTGTTTAGCGGAAGTAGACTGCTTCACACGTACTTCAAGGTAATCATTGTAATCATTACCAACAATACCGCCATCATTGTCAGCAGTAGCATCACCAGCGCCACCACCAGCAGTAGATGTAGTAATGATGGCTTTTAAACATCTGCCAATGATGCCAGTGCTGTACAGCAAAAACAGAAAACTGCACCGGTAATTTGCACACAGACGAAATTTCACTTCAGACTTAATTAAATAGCATCAGAAAGCATAAGATCCAGAATAAGGAAAAAAGTCAGCAAGACGTTTTATTAATGTTGACCTGTGGGAACACTGACATATTGTACAACACTCACGGACTTTACTAATCTTCCGTTTGTTCAGCGGAAGTAAATTGCTTCACACCTTCAAGGTCATTATTGTAATCATTACCAACAACACCACCATTGTCAGCAGTACCATCACCAGCGCCACCACCAGCAGCAGATATAGTAACAATGGCTGCTGTTACACCGGTACGCATAGGTCGCCAAGATAGCGCGGTGCAAAGCCGTGTAAAAACACGGTGTACACTAACGCATGTTCTGTTTAGGCTACAATAGCTTAGTTTTTTGCCATAATTAGGCCTAGCGTCGTCTAACAATATGTGCAGGTAACTTAGGTAAGACTGCTCAAAGATATTTAATCTACTTCTACATAGGATTCAGCTATGTATATAAATCAGTACCTAGACAGTTATATAGCTCCACTTTTTCATTGTTTTAAAACAATCATCATACTAATACAGTGTAATCACAATAATATAGATCAAGAATACGAATTTTATAAATTCTTAAAATTTGCAAATTTATACAAAATTTAAAACTGCGAACGAAAATTAAAATTGTGGACTTTTTCACAGACAGCTAAATCCCTGCAAACTTAGAGGAATTAGTTAGAACAAATATTTACTCTGAATTCTGCAGTACGAAGCATTCAGTAAAGCATTCACTGAATAAGACATTTAGGTGTTAAACGTGTGATGGTTGACCTAGTATCGATAAAGCGTATAATCTGATCAAAGTTAGTAATGTTCAGATATATATGTTTAGTAATGCGACATGCATTACATAAATTATTCAGGTAGATATGCTAGATAGTTTTTCCTGTCGAGTGATGTTAGTTCATTAAAATGAACTGGTTGTTGTACTTCGTATTCAGCTTCAATGTCAATGGCGTGTTTGGCAGGAGTGACAAACAGTTGACTGTGAGTGGTAAGCGGAACCGTTTGCATAATGACAGTAGCTCCTGTAAATTGCCCAATTGTGTGTCCAGTTCAGTTGAGTACTCGGCCGGAGATGCGTCTGGATTTGTTTGGTGGACTTCCTGAATGATCTTGTTGTAGTCGATGCTGTTGATGATGTCCAATAGCATGTCCTCGTCCGATGGGTAGATGAACAGATTTTGGAGACCTTGATTCCCCTCCTGTTCGTTCGACCAAGGTATCGCTGGATCCGTTGCTGGGATCAGATATGTCGTTGTCGCCAGTTGTGGAGCCGCTGCTGCCGACTGTAGGTCTTGTGCCGTACTCGAGCTGCTGATCCGTGCGTCTGCTGCTTGGATCTCGTTCTGTGTTGTCGTTCCCTCCAATTGTTGTTATGGAAACGTCAAGAAACTCCCATCCAGGTTCGTCACGTACGGTTGTATGAAGTTCGCCACGTCTTGGAGAACTAGATCCGCCTTCGTCAGTTGTTGGATTGTTGTTGTTGTCGTCTGTGTGAATTGTTGTTGGATCACTTGTACTGCAGATGCTTGTGTTGCTTGACCGATGAGGTTCAATCCGGTTTCTACCGATCTGGCAATAGCGGCACTCGCACTGATTGCCTTCGATGCTGCCGTCACCAGGGCTTCTGAACACATGGCCAGAATTGTATATGAATGTACGATTACGGAATGCCTCTACTTCGTTACTGCAAAAACGCCATATGGGATGATTTGTTGCTATCATAAGTAGAGTTCTTTGGAGACGTGCCGGTTCCTTAAATTTGATGGCAACGTCTGTGGGTGATTCTTCCGCAACAAGTTTGAATTTGACTGCCTTGCCCGTGCGTTCTTATGACCTCCGTGCAGTGACGTAATAGTTAGCGTTGAAGCTTAGCTGTGGCGCATGGGACCCAAGGCCCCAGACTCGTAGCTGTCTTACTGCTGTGTTGCTGTTGCCTAATATGGAACGCTAGTTTGGCGCAAGCGACGCTTAGCTGTGTGGCGTGACTCAATGCCTTTTCCGTCTGCCTGTAGCTTCCCATAACCACACCCTGTCTGACGTCATTCGTCTGACGTTATTAGCTAGGCCTTGGAACTCAGTTGTCGTGCCTAGGCTTTCATAATTATTAAGTAACCGTGATTGTGACGATTGTCACTTTTTGTCCCACAAATGATGTCACAACTTTGCAATGTGTTGTGTAAACAGAATGTTGCACTACAGCTGAATATGGTCATCAATAAATAAATAACGCTTATCGGGTCCATTTTCCCCATGCAGATGTAAGACGGACCTTTTGTGATCAAACTACACTAAAGTTTCAGATCAGATTCTTATTCCCCCGGGGACCTTTTTTTCCTGGTTTACCTCACGTAGACTTCCTACAAACGCACCTTTCGTCGTTCTTCTGTATATTGACATGAACATGTTTTTTAGTGTTCATGCACGGCACTGGTGTTCTTATTATATGCTAATTCCTGTTTGCACTCTCTGCAATGCCCTTTATTTTGGCTTTCATCAAATTTAAAACAGCTCCAAACGATACTCCACAACTTACTACCAGAAGCCATTTTCTACTCAGAGTATTAAACACCAATACTGACAATTACGCAACATGTGCGGACACTGTACTTTGTCAAAGCAGAGTGCCACATGTGACTAGTGAGGCAGACTAGACGGGAACTCGGGACATCAAGACTGTCGTGGACTGTTTATTGTTCAGCAGCTGTTTAATGAGAAAACGCAACGGGCCAGCGTGCAGTTAGTCATTGCATATTGCAGTCAGAGGCACTGTCTGCTCAGCCTGCTGGAAGCTAGACAACTGTTAAATTGCGACATATAAGTTTAAGTAGCATCTTGATAAGTCTTTCACACAATGGTACGTTTTCGAGCCGTCAGTGTTTACAGAACTTCATGGGAAAGTTGCTTGCTTTGGTCACTGTTGTGAAATTTTCACGTCTAGCCAGTGACTTCTTGGTGATCGCAACAAACTTGTTGTACAAATCATTTTGGCACTTCATGTGGTAACTCAGTTTCCTTGCTTTCGAGTCTCCTCATACGTTCTAGAAGTGTAGCATTTTTGACTGCTTCTGCATGTTTCAAAATAGTAGAGTAGTCCTTTGCAGTTGCCTGTGTGAGCCTCTGAGCTGGTATATCCAATCCTTCACATATAAAGCAATTAAGCATAGGCGGAGTAACGTGTAAATCCCGTCTGTATTGCTAAAACTATGCTCCTATGGCATCGTCATTACATTAACTGACGTCATACATTACGTCATACATATAATCACACGTAGAATATTTATTCCATAGAATACTTAATATCAACTGCTGATATTATAGTGCTTGTTTGGCTTCACGTTTAAAGAAAAACTAGATTCGCAGTGATCTCCTCTTCCGCGCCAGTTGACAGGAAAGGATCCGTCGACGAACTGATGTCGTCTAGGTCTGCGGACGGCGGGCCGATTCCGGTTACTGCGCGACACGGTACCCCGCTGCCTCGAACGGCGTCAGAGTCCTCAGGGAGTGATATGGCCGGCGATGGTGACCTCGGCCAGGCCGTTGTGGCCCTCCTGCGGCGCCGACGCCGGGTCGCGGATCGTCGGGGGACGACGACGGCGACGGAGACTGCCGTGGATGCGCCGGACTGCAGTCTGGAGCCGGCCCGCTTGCAGGGCGAGCTGTGCGCTTGGTCTGGATACGTCGGACTGAGGCACTAGGCCCGGCCGACTGTATCAAACGCTTTTTGGAGGTCAAAGTACATACCAACAACTACTTCATGTTGATCAAGGTGTGAGTACAGATTGTCGCATAGTTCTATTAAAGCCAGAGAAGGCAGTGTATACTCACGTACCATTTGCCTTCTGTATTCTTTGCTGTTAAGTTTGTCATCCAGTTGCTTAATATCTTCGTCAGTTTTCACCTGGCCATCTGCCACAAAGCCGCACTCGGTCTCCGGCTGCTGGGCAACCAATGTCATTGTTAACCACAGCTGCTCGTCAATCGCCTCCTACTGTGCAGTCAGGGTTCTTCTGACCCACGATTGAAATGCTGAAAATACAGGGTAGCTCATGTATAATGGCCTGTCTAACAAGCTCATGTGTAACCAGACGTGAACAGAACAAACGTTATACATGGTAATGCATATTTAGCAGAACCCCTGTGACTTTTTTGCCGTAACTGTGGTAATTACTGTCCCAACTTAATAACTCTTTCAGCACTGTAAACAGAAATTATCTGCATCCAAGTGCCAGTGCCAGATGAATACAGACACTTCCAATTATGTTGCAACGATTTTTTTACACCATCATTCAAGAAGGAAAGGCTTTTGCCTTTGCCGCAATGACAGATACAGCCTGACAGGTATGCAGAAAATAAAGGCAAATAAGTGTGCAAATAAGAGTGCCAAACTCTTTAATCTAGTACCATATTGCCATGAGATTTTGATTACAGTATACATTAATATCTTGCATTTAATTTAATACTCATTACTAGTTACTGTCTAAGCAAAACTGGACAATCACAACTGAGAAAAATGTGCTAAATGATCTGACGGACTGCTGCATGGTACTGTGGATATAAGGAACGTAAAAACACCTTGTTCGTGTAGTAATGGTTTAAAGAATCTCCATGGTCCCTGCTCAGTGACAAAACACTTCTTTGCCAATGCTGCTCTTCTAAGGTACTTCATTGATGTCTCGTTTTCATAAACCTTTTCAAATTCCAACAGCGGGGAATCACATGGCTTGATGAAAACTGGTTTAACCTTTTTATATGCTTGACAGAGCAGTTTTGCGTTGGTACTTGTTCTGTACCCTTCTGTCTGTATCGAGACAATTTCACAGAAATGTCCGTGTGTTGTATTATAGCCATATTTGGTGATGTTGAGGTGACACTTTCAGCACTGTACTTCATACTGCTGTTTGAACCAGGAAGTAAGGGACAGAAATTGCATTCCACAATACGTTTGACAACCTGAGCAAGTGGATTTTTTTCCAGACTGTACTAGTTTCTTTAATACTTGCATGAAACTTTCAAACTTCCAGGCTGAACAATTTTCTAACGACCCATGGACTACTGCTTCATGTGACAATTGGATCAAACTGTGGACATTGTACTCAAGGAATTCATCCCCATACAGTGTCTTACTTTTCTCAACAAAGTATACCTGAAGTTGATGAGCATATGCGTAATATTTTGCGTTATGTTACTCGATATCCGATGTTATTTATCTGTTATTTCTGATGAGCACATTTATTTATTTTTTTGTTATCGTTCCAGCCATGTACTGAAAAATAGTTATTTTTGCTGTCATTCCACTGCTACAATCTGTCGGTAATTTTCGACTTGTGATCACCAGGTCGTTGGTTCACGTCATGTGAGCAGAGCAGAGCTTGTACATAGAGTTTGGAAACAAAATCGACCTATAAAAACAAACAAAGATTGAAGAATATACATTACATAGTATACATGCTAGCATTTCCACAGAAGCTTAGGGATTTTTGTATTACAGCATCATTATCACTGAATAGGCCTACTGGGCACTGTGGTGCTAGAGAACTTATCCATGTCTTTCTGGATCAGAAAAATGTCACCGTTTGAGAAGTCATAATGGTGTTGTGACATGTCACGATAGTCGAAAGTACAAGTTAACTTCCAAATGGTTGTTGGTTCTGGTGTCCACACTGTGATTGTACCCATTCCATATTGGGGGCGGAAAAATTGAGTTAGCTTGGATATATGTTCCTTCTACGTAATCCAACTAATCACTGAAGTCTGGAAAACGTTGAATGAGCCGCCTGCAATGCCTGCTCGCATGGATTATACATCCCGATCAGATGTGGCTGACTGATTTCAACTTGCTTCGTCTCTGCATGAAACCAACGCTGCACAGTGCCTACTGGTTCAACACCATAGCAGTTAGAAGCCAGAATCACAACCCTGTTGTCATTTCATCGAGCGACAAGGATGTTGGTGCCCTTGTCCAGTCTGTAGTCTACAGAGCCACAAGACGTGTTCTTGAATCTGTCCACTGGCGTGATGGGGCAATCTTCTATTCTGTTGACTCTACTGATACTGATACTGATACTTTTTTAAACATCATGCAACAAACGTGCACGAAAATAATACAATAAAAACTGATACAATGCAACGACAGTAACACAAGAATACACAAACGAAAGAAAGAAAGTTACAATGTAAAAAGGCAAAAATGTAAAAAGACTCTGACAGTTCCAGTGGCTTTTATGTCAAGTGTGTCCAAATGCTGGAGTAGCCAGTGGCTGGTAAAAAATTGTCGAAGTACAGATATTAATTTTTAGTCTGGCAAAGTCTTGGCTATGTTCACAACACACATAACCCATTTGTGCCTTGCGTCCCTTAAAATGGGACCAGCTACAACTGTCCGGTGGTAGCTGGCAGACGTCAACTGGCAGCGTCTTCCACGGTCGGATCACGCTAATACTATCTACCCGTCTAACCATACAATAACAACAGGCTAGTATTCTATACACTTGTCTGAGACAACATAACTATACCTGTGATTGACTTGTACTCCTGCCGACTTTGTCTTAAATTTTCGGCCGCCATGATAACAGACAAACAGTACAGAGTACTACTTGAGTTTGGCGTTGAGGTGCCTCTTTAGTCCTTTTGTCTTTGCTTTTTCAATTGTCCAAGTGTCGCGACGCCATAATGATAATGATTCCTCCAACTCTTAACTGTGTGATTCACGCTTCCAACTCTTTTTAAGATTTAAACGAATAGCCGACGACTAATGGCCATAGGCGTAGCTAGGATTTAGTCCTGGGTGGCACTAGGGGTCTTTTGAAATCCTAGATGTCTGTAGGTGAGTTTTAGAGCATTCTGGGCACTAAAATGTTTGTTTTGCAAAGTCAGTTTCGTGCTAAGCAAAACAAATTTTTCGACAGGAGTTGACCTAAATAAACTGCACTGACTCGAAAGTTGACAATAACCATGCACTGCACACAAATGAAGCACTGCACGGCGTAACGGCGATCAAATTCTGTGTGAAAAAAATTGATTTGTTTCATTTGTTTAATTTTTGTGTACTCCTGCTGTCCCTTCCAATATTCTAGTGGGCTCCGGCTTGCTGCTGGGACACGAAGTGCCTTGTAACAGGCCAGCTCGTCTTCCACCGAGATTCCAGGAGTTTGATTGTTGCTGTTGTCGATCGGCAAGCTCCATCACGAAGGTCACCAAATGGATCCAAACGCGGTCTCTTTTTCTCTGGGCCGTCTTCAGCTTCCTGCTCGCTGCAGCACATTAATCATAACCACTCACTTAATTTTTTTAAAGTACAATGAATAGACATTTTACAAATTAAACACTGCATAACATCTTATTTTACAGACAGAAAATGTTTTATCATTAGTAATTATCGAGTTCGAAAAGAAGACCACAGACCACAGTGAATAGCAACATTTCATAGAATCACCACTTAAACTGGCATGAGTTTATAGTATACGGATGTATGTTAACGTAACGTTATATTCAACTTTTATGTGAAAAGACCAAAAACAATACACAAAATTCTTGACACTAACTACTGCTGATTGCATCTAACCTTTCCAGTTCAGTTTCCTGTTCACGTTCCTCCAACTTGTCTGCCACAACTTTTATCTCAGCAATAATCCAGTCCTCCAAATCGCTCATCAGGTCCCGTTTGAATCGGATGTCTTCTGCATTTGCCTGTGAAGAAATTTGAAGTGTTTGAATGTCGGGTCAAGGAACGTAGCCATCCAATGCAGTGCAGTAATGGAAGTCCAATATTTCTTATCCAGGTATTTCCTGAGCTGGGCCCCAAAATGTTGTCATTACTTTACTGTCTCGTGGAACTGCTTTTAGGTTTCTCTGGAGCAAATAATACGATGGTCCAACTAGCTGCATTGTGGGTTTGTCCACCGCTTCCAAAGACTCGAATACTTCCTTCATGCATCCATTGACTTTCATAATTACGCGATTCAGCGTCCGATTTACCTTCCCAATCAACTCCAACCTATTCCTCTCCGCTAATATGGGAACAAGGGCCTCATAGCTTTCTTCCGCTGATTCTGCATGGCGGTATATCGACACTTATGGCCCTGTATCGCCTTTATGTTTCAATGTCTTTGGTAGCTGCTCTTGAACTCTGGTCGATTGCTTAGCAAAGCGACACAGATCGGTTACAGCTGTTTTGTAGGCTGCGGCATCTGGTTCATTGATTTTTGTCTGGAACCCCTGGCGACCGACGAATACGCCCTATACCCGAATTAACGCCAATTCTCTCGGGGTATGACGGCAGTGGTACTGCTGCGTCAGATGCTCCACGATGACATGGATGTCGGTGGGCCGCGTGTGTTGTACCGCCGTCAGCAAATCCCTCAACACCAAGTTGGGGGCGATCTGAAGCGGCCGGCCGCTGCGGTGGCGGTGACGACGGCGGCGGCGGCGACACATACTGCTCCTGAGCGCGCGGCGCCCCACCCGACGCCTCGGCAGGCAGCGACGTCGGTGGCGGCGGCGGCTCATACCGCTCTGGAGCAGCACTGGACGGCCCTTGGACCGAAGCGACGGCAGCAGGCGGACTGTCCGAGGCCGACATGTGGACTGGCCGACGCGAGGACTGGCAGACAGGTGGACTGGTCGACACGTTCCAGTGCAACGTAGGTCAAAAATTCAGCAAAAACTGCAAGAAACTTGGTATCTCTGTCATCGAGATCTTCTACCTATTTACTTAGTGCAGCTTGTGCAAAAACAAGCACACAGACAAGCTGCATATCTGGTAAGCGTCACTACAGTCACGTGAACAAGTGATTGTCACTTACGAGGCACGTTATTTATAAATCCCATTGCGTAACAGGAATGGAATAAGATCTGTTATATGTGCATCAAATATTAATATTTAATATACATGTACAGACTGTGTTCAGTGTTCAAAGCAGATCGGGGATGCTATGGGAGGCGATGCTACTACAGGGATTCATTTTGCCAATGGCAGCACCTTAAAATGAGTATTGAAAGCATGCATGCAGGTTTAAATAGATAAGCCATATCAGCGATGGCATCAGACTCAGTACGCAGTACTGTCAAAGTGTCTATATTCATCGACAGAGCAGCATCTTCGTCGGCAGAGGCAGCATACTTGTCAGAGGCTGCATCCTCGTTGGCAGAGGCAGCATCCTTGCGGGCAGATGCAAAATCTTCAAAACGGCAACCTTTGCCTGCACCCCCAACTCGATGAGGTGCCAACTTCATGTAGTTAGCCATGGCAGTGTGGATGCTGCTAATATCTGTACTGCAGTGGTGTCCCATCACAGCATCTCCACAAAAATATTTACAATAAATAGTGGTGTTTCAAGGCAAAATATTCAGTACTACACAATATTTATCAACTTACTGCCGAATATGGCAAAAGAAAACTTGAATAAATTTTATTCGTACGCCGTTAAGAACCTACTCACTCACTTATTCTGAAGGCTTGTATATACTTACGGTTAGTGTCTTCCTGATCACCACCAACAGAGTGTGGACTGGACGACGATTCTATCTGACGGGACATGGACTGTTGACTGGGCGATGATCCTTTCTCATGGGAGTGGGATGCAGACTGCGGACCGGACGATGATTCTTTTTGATGTGACGTGGAGTATGAACCAACTATGCTGTCATTTTGGTTCAGCTTCGTCTTCTTGATTACTGGGGGAGGAGTTGGAAATGCTGTTGAGGTTGCTGTTCCAAGGACCCTGCAGATGGATATATAATTGTTTCATTTGTTTACCTCAACATGACACAAATTGGCATTGTGGTGGTCAGTAGTCAGCAGTCCATGTGGACATGCTGCGATGTGTACTGCAGGTTCTTTATCCTATTTATTCATTCATTCATTCGTTTGAATCAGGCAACTAAGCCCATAAGAAACAAGAACATAAAAACATGCACGAGAAACAGACAGACAGAGGCAGACTCACAAAACCATGAAACACAGAAAACACTACAGGCCTAAAAAGAGAAAACATATACTAGTATCGCCTAATACACAAATGCAGTTAAATCACTCAAAGACCGCATACTGACTCCATATGCTTGTCAATGTTGTTATGGTTATTACACCATGACGAACGACTAACAGCTTTACTTAACAAATACTCATTCCATACAACAGTATTAAAACTCGGAATCTGGAGATAAATAAAATTTGTGTCACACTGTCTCGACCTTTATAGCCAAAAACACTTTCAGGCATTTATTATAGCAAGATGATAGTTCATTTAAAGTTGTCATCTTATATTTCGACCATAAACCAGCATCATACAAGCTAATACAATATGCTTTAAATAATGTAACTTTCACATCAACTGAGCATTTTGCAAAATGATGAGCAAGAATATTAGTTCTTATGAACAAGTTGCGTATTTCACGATGCACGTCATCATTATCACATTGAGTGTTTGTTATCATATGCCCTAAATATTTAAACACCTGCACATACTGCAATAAGCAACCTCCAAGCTTAAATTGTGCAAATGTGACATTCATGACTTTAGCCTTGTCACGAGGAGCAAGCATTATACATACAGTCTTTTTAGTGTTACAGACCATATCAATATTACCAATGTGTTCTTCTAGAACTATCAGGAGTTTCTGTAGCGCATACCAAGAGGGTGTAAGAAGAACGATGTCGTCGGCATAAGCCAACACATTAATGAATAAACCACCGATATTGCAACCAACATGTAAGTTAGCAATCTCTGCTAGCAGGTCACGAATGTACCGACTGAATAAAGTAGGTGATAATACACCGCCTTGTCGAATGCCATTTCCAGTATGAAACATAGTTGATGATGAATTATGCCAGCGCACACATACTTGCTGATGAGAATACCAGTATGCCAGTACTGCAATCACACTGCTATTAGTACCATCATCAAGCAATTTGTTAAATAACTTCCAGTAGTTGACACGGTCAAATGTTTTGTAAAGTCTGCGAAACATATGAAAACATAACTTTCCCTTCCTTCCGTTAGAAGTAAGCTCCCTAAATACAGTTAAGGGGTCTGGAGGAGCGCTGTAAGCTCCCCCAGTGGGTCTGGAGCCGCCAAAAGATTTGGTTGATATATGAACCAAAAACAGCAGCTCTGGTTGCAACAATTTTTTGTGGATTTTCTTAACAGTAACTATAATTTTCGGCATAAAACAAGCAAGGAGCATGATACCATCAAGTTAATGGCGTCACATGCAAAAAATACACGAATACATTTTAGCATAGCACGCATATAGTAAAGTCAAATTTGATGTCTTGTACATAGGTCCCAGATCCAAACTGCAATCGCTTAGCTATAATTACAAAGTGCAATAGAAATCAAGCAAGACAATAGTTACGTAACAGCTGCCCAAGTTCACATCGACAACTAAAACTTAAGGCGATGATTCTTCTTTCCGAACATGTCAATGATAACGTCGTAGTTTAACTTGATGTCACGATTGATAAACATGTGGGCTAAGCCATTCACATGAACTTCCGTCATCGTCGACCTCAGGTAGTTCTTAGCGTACTTCAGCTCACTGAAATCTGGGAAATAATACCCGTGCTGTGGCAGTAGTGACAGGCAACGTGGCAAACATGTGCAGCAGGAGATGGACTGCGGGATAAGTACCGAGCCGTTCAGCAGCTTTACATGCATCCGAAAGACGGTTTGGTCGTTCATGCATTGGTAGCTGTAACCAGTGCGCCTTCCACCGTCGGAATTCCATCTCCAAGGAATCGCCAGGTAGGAATTTCTCGTACAGATGTACAGCGTCCTGAACATCTGCAAATCTGGCGTCTTCGAGATGTGCTGGCAGAATGAAAGTTCGTTTGTTTGCCTTGGCTGCGTGGTATTCAAATCTGCTCTTCAGCTGTCCAGCACAGGTATCCAAGGGGAGCACGAGGGGATTCTGAAGCTTCCGATAGAGGTCGTTGGAAATTAAAATAGGATGACAAATTGGACTGCTTCTGCTTCTGTCTCGTTCTAGTGTGGGTGATTGAGCCTTCACTCATGTCAGCATCTGCACATGGAAAGGAACCTTAGTTATGCTTTTACCGTGCGAAGCAGCAATGCTAGCGCGGTCTTGGGGGTTGTAATTCTGTCTGTCTCTCCGCAAAAAAAAACATTTTAGTGCACAAAAATGCTCAAAAACTCACCTACAGGCATCTAGGATTTCAAACATTTCCCGAGGTGACACCCCTTTAGAAGGGGAAGGCGGGAAAGGGGAGGGGATGTACAG
>Ga0209780_1001215_pt1 | contig 16472 bp, 8 predicted proteins | sample WorMetexBAHAMAS2_FD_187384 | JGI IMG/M metagenome (GOLD analysis project Ga0209780, IMG submission 187384) | Marine gutless worms symbiont microbial communities from Max Planck institute for Marine Microbiology, Germany - Inanidrilus exumae... | ecosystem: Host-associated > Annelida > Digestive...
TGCCTCCCCAGAATTTTTGCTGTCAAATGCTGTTAGACCCCAAGTAGATGGTTTCTGGGGGATTAACAACACAAAAATCGATCTCGACCTGAGCTTCGCCCCAGACCCCACTGAGTGAGCTTACACCGCTACACTGCTCCCCAGACCCTCTAGCTGGTGGGGATGGGGCTAGCTGCCCCCTCCCCAAGAACAACACTCCCGCCTCTGCCCTTTGGTCCTCGCTCCTCCGTGCCTCCTCACTTTTGACTACCTTCCGCCGCCCCTGATGCTAAGATCAGAGTTGCTAGTGAAGTCATCGTTCCAGACTATCTACATATTAATGTCAAAAACTTCACAGTTTAAAACGGCTTGTAAGGACAACAGTGGCTACATCGCACAACAAAAACAGCAAAAATCAAAAAAGGTGGTATTACTTAGCAGCACATCACCATACAGTCAATGTGTTGATAAGGAAGCGAGGGATGGAGGAAGCAAGGCAGGGAGGGAGAAAGTAAGTAAGTAAGAGAGTCCTTCCTGTCATTCAACAAACAAGCGTCAAAGCAATGAACAAATCACTAAGCACTGATCCCAACCAGTGGCCCAGCCCTCATCCTTCCTTCATCTACCACCAGACTCCAAATGGAAGGGGCACAACTCCCTTAAAACTGGCTCTCTGATGCCTGTAACGGCCAACCAAAACTGCTCTAGAACAAACCGCCCAGTTAACCATCATTGCCCTCTAATAGAGGGAATGGACAACATCAAAAGACATAATTATTTCCTTTACAATAAACACTGAAGTTTTTGTGAACATTAATGTTTGCACACAGCAATTATGAACGACATTTTTATTGTAATTAAATCCAGCCCACTGTTGCAGCTGGGTATCTATCAAGTGTGAAATCATTAAACCTATGGTAGTAATGTTAAATGACAAAGATGAGTCCAGTTTAAAATATGTGAAAGAACAATTGTTACACACTGTATTAAAATTCAGCACTAACTGAATATATTTTGGTTTTACATGAAATGGTTTTGCCCTGTTTTTATTCTGATGGGCACTCTGCTTGCTTACAAATGCTACTCATATTCAGTAAGAAAAGCTCCTACAGTATCAACAACACGTACCAGTAACAGGCTGTATAAATTAATGGCTTCAAACAAAAAATAATAACGATTAATACGTACACTGCAGATTGGCTTCACGATTAAGAAAGCCCATCGCCGCCAACTGCTCTAACTGGTTGTGGTACCTCAGTTCGGGAGGCTCAGGCTGCAATGACACATTTGCAACAGTCTATGTTAAGTACTAAATAAAACAGGTTTACTGTATTGAATATCACAACATTAATGTGGCATATTGTATCACAATATTTTATCCTCAAACAAACATGATATTCTCCGTAATCTTGTCACAGGCAACAATAGATCAGACGGTGGTACTGCCTCCGAAGTTACGACCTTATGGCGGTACAGAAATGTGTGTATTATTATTATTATTACAGATCACAGTCAGTTTACACTTGACGGGCTGGCACAGTGGTAACAACGTCGAGCACATCAACAAGGTTGCTCTACATCAATTCCAGTTACTACCGGGAGGGGTTACCATCTTTGGATGTACAAACCACCTCAGTATTAACCAGCCACTCAGGGGCCAACTCATGTTTAACATTATACTTTGTTTAACATTTACCATACTGTGCCATCACTGAACTTCGACCAATGTCACACGTGCGATTTCATCATGCATTCGTGCAACGTTATCGCCAGACAAAATGGCATATGCAATTACACAAGTTGCAACTACAGAAACCAGCTTCATAGTGTCATTGTCCTTAACAAATGCCAATGCCAATTTATACTGCTTGGTGATGGTATGGTATTGTAGGGTTTAACGTCCCACTCGACACATTATAGGTCATTTTGAAGACGATTTTACAGGTCAGATGACCCAATCAACAGTGTAATAGCACTGAAGGATGACAGTCTTCCAGGTCAAGGGCCAATCCCACAGGCTCAGCAGACTAAAAGGTAAAGAAAAGGGTTAATAAAAAATCCTACATATAGCACGATTTACAACAAAGACACAGAGGCGCTCGGAAGAAGCTAAGCCAAGCAAGATCAAAGCCTGATCCAGTCGACCGTGTACGAACTGCTCATTATATAGGTGTGCATATGATGTGCACAATTATGATGCAGAACAGCACAGAGCTGGTCAAATAATCCCCCCTCTTACCCTAATCATCACAGCTCAGATGTTGTCTTTTGGAGGGGAGGGGATACTGCTCGGTGAACAGAGGCACGTGTGTGTAAATGAGTTGCCTACAGCTGTGTGACAGTGGAACGGCTGGAGATCAAACTGGTAACCTCCAGATCACTACTGCAACGCCCCACCACTGGTCCACTGCAGCATGGGACGAGTTTCAGAATGGCTTCCATAATGAGACCCGTTATTGGAGCACAAAAAATATGAAACTCACTGCCTGCTGTGTAGACATCATCTGTGCCATCAACGCAGCAAATGGGTTGTCTGCCGGTGCCATACTCGGAGCCGTTGAGCTAGTGCCTGTGGTAGTGGTAGTGGCAGCTGTTGGTGCCGTGGTAGTAGTCAACCCAGCCGATGTTGTACTCGAACCCGTAGTCGCAGGAGGCATGTATGGAAAAGCCAGGCCACCACTGAACACACAAACACACATTCATGATATACATATGCACGCATACATGTCAATAACATGACTGTATTTGCACTACCTAACTTGTAGTTGACCAAATGACACCGAACAATTCAGATTTCAGCTGCTTATAGATCATCAGGTGCACTAACAAAAAATTAACACAGTTATGTAACGAGTGCCTGTCTAAATGTCCACGAGGAATCTTTGTCATTTTCTGCAAACTCTGTGTGAGCCTAGTACGTCTAATGCAATCATCTTGCTCAAGTCCGTACTCTGGCATTTCTCAATTTTTGACCAAACACACTCAAATATTCTCAAACGTAGTTGTAAGATTCCTGACTTCTCCACACTAGTATCACCACATTTGACATTTCAATGGAATTAATATCATCTTCAGTGGTTGGTCGACAACAAGAAAACATGCATATAACAGTTTTACAGCCATTATACACAGGTCAGTGTGCATCTATAACTCCTTCTCTCTTTCACTCCCGGCTTAAATCCTACCTCTTTCACAAATCCTAACCCCGTAGTTTCACTGCTTCCTCCCGGACTGCCTCCACGGACTATTGCCTGGACCGTTTCTTCTGAGATACTCGGTTGTTGTTTTTATTTTTCCTTATTTTTTGTTTATGGGCCGTGCAGTAGATTAAGCTGGCCATCTCGTCAGCTTTCGAGTGCACGTTAATCTACCCTATCGTGTCAATCTGCATTAGCCAGCACCACCAGCTGAGATGTGGAAGATGTTGCAGAAAAGTTTTACTGCAACATGCCACTGCTGATGACAACTTGAGCATTACGATCATGGGAAAGACAAAGAGTTCGCCCAAATGGTGTTAGCTATATCGTCTCCAACACCATAGCACACAGCTTGTAAAACATGCTCCACTCATTCCCAAAGGTTCTAGTTTGTGAGACCCAACCCATTCTGGAATAACTCCACAAAAGTTGCCAGTTAAACAAAAGTGATAAACTAACAAATGGAGCTAATTAGGCTGCAACAAATCAACAAATGCCTGACTTAGTGAGGAAGCTTCAAAAACTGAAAAACTAGCCAAAGTATCCACCACTCACACGAGTGCAATGACCCATGCTGGCAATGTTTTTGCCGCTGGCTGCATTCTCGAATATCATCAAACACAGAAAAACTGTCAATCTATCTGTCATGTACATAACAGCAGCAGCAGAGGTGTGATAGTGACATGGGAAAACCCGGTGCTGCTAGCTTGTGTGGTGGGACACTGCAGCAGGAAAAACCAAGCATGGCTTACATATGCAGCCAGTGGCAATGTTGTAACTTGTGACCTTGATCTTTTGATTCCAAAATAACTAGGTTTTCAGGACTCATCATGGAACATTTCTATGTCAAGTTTGGTGACCCTAGCTGAATCGTTTTTTTTATTTTGTACATATAAACAGACAAATAGCAACAAAAACCCTACGCCTGCAACTATCATCGGCATGGGTAACAAATGGAGTTAATGTGGCCACAACAAATAAACAATAAGTCGTACGCTTGACTGAGAGATGGAGCTTCAAGCTGCAGCTGAGAAAGCCCGGCTTGGATCTGCATCATTGCCTGCAATGCTCTTGGATTGTTTAGTAACGACTGCATTTCCGGGCTCTGCATCTAAAAAACACCAATCAGAACGCAAGTATCAGCACTGTAAACATTTTACAGCGTCAGTATCTGTATTGTTCGTTTTTTTGCGGGCAGGGGTCCAGCATACTCTGGACCCCTGTGCTGAGACCTTTTGAAATGGTCCAATGCGCCAGTCCAGGGAGAGGAGGGGAGTTGATAGGTGTGTGCGCTATGTAGGGTAAAGAACCGAAAGTAGGCTTCAGCAGTTTGTCAGGCATTTTAAACGCACCCCCTCAAGGTGTGGCCTACTGTCTGACTAAGCCCAGACTGGCACTTGTTCAGCGACAGCCCCGACCAGTCCAACGTTCAGCACCTGGCCACCTGACTGACACTTCTGCAGCATCAACCACGAGACTTAGTCATCGGCTCTCACGTCAGCGTGGCTGAATCTTGACGCTGGTAATCAAGGCATCAGCAACGGCCACAGTTTATTATAGAGGACACCGTTGAACCCTCTTACCTGCCCAGGATTAACTCCATGCTCATCATTGGCATAGGAATTATTAGAAATAATTCTTTGGTAGGCTGACACACCCAGGCTGAGTCAAACCCTGGCCACTGAACGCATCGCGCTCTACTGCACATGGCGGCCGAGTGCGTGAACCACTCGGCTAAAAGGGCAGGTCCAGCATCTGTATCAGAAATAACTGTTCTTATAGCCATTACACAGGTCACCCTGTGTATGCATACAGTCCAGTTAAAAACCGTAGGATACTGTTGGACAAAGTTTCACTGCCTGCATCTGCTGGCAGCATCTAGTGCATTCAGACTGGAAGAAAAATTAGCCCGGTGCGGGACTGACAGTCGACTCTTCACAACTGACGTTTATGCCAAGTTCAAGGTCACGTGACACAAAAACTAGGACAAACATAAAAAATCTGGCCCAACCAAATTTAGACATTGTGCCCTAGTTTAAGAACCAGTTGTCAGTTGCCAGCTCACAGTGTAAATGGCAGAGGAGATAGCTTTTGAAAATGACACTATTTCCAACTTTCAAGAGAATCGTGACATTCACCTTGACCTTGGATCGGGTCATACTGCATACCGTCGTGCACCACTCATCGACCTCTACCTACACGCCAAATTTCATTGAAATTGAAGAAACTTTTTGTGGATGGACAGATGTAAGGATATTTGAGACCCACTTTATTAGAAGAGTCGACCTAAAAACCTCTGCCACATTGTTACCATCAAAATCTCTGTATGGTCAGCAACTACACAAAGACAGCTTATAACAGCAATTATTTAGAGGTGTGTGGGCGTTCTAATGATTGTTTCCGCTCAAACAATTCATTATTAAGAATGAACGCTCCAAGGGTGACAATTTGTCCCAGGCATAAATTTAGTAACTGTATTTGTAGTGAACATACAACTGGCAGGTATTAAACTCGCACATCAGTAGGTTACAAAGACTGCACATTATTGTCACATTATGACCAGACCTACATCTTGCTGACATGAGCACTCATTCAAACAGAAAATGTCGACTAGTGCAACAACAACTAAAACTGTTGCAAAGAAATCTGCGTGTATTCGCATTGGTCCCCGTTTCAATGTTAATTGTTGTAATATTGTTACTAGAGAATGGTGTGAATTCGCTTGGATTAACGTTGTACGATATCTTGGAATTTATGTACAATCATCATCCTCCTTTAAATGTTCTCTAGATTCTGCTAAATGCTCCTTCTATCAGCCATTCAATGCCGTTTTTGGAAAAATTGGTAGAACTACATCACATGAGGTTACATCACAGCTAATTAAGTCCAAATGTTTCCCAGTTCTATATTACAGTTTGGAAGCCTGCCCTTTGCGAAAGTCACGATATAATTCTAGTAACTATGTCATTAATAGTACATGTAGGAGAATTTTCAATATGGGATCACAAGAAGTTGTGGATATATGCTTAGACATGTTTAACTGTTTTCCCGCAGAAGGCAATTGTTATCTCCAAAAGATTTTTTTTAAATATTTGTGTGTCTGATAAGGAACGGTGTAAGATTTTGACTGATTATGCAAAAGAAAGAACGGTGAACATCGTTAACCGACATTTAGTTAAGTTTCGTTAAGTAGTTAGGTTTTTAAATTTTTTATACTGCTACCTTTATTGGTGAGTTACAATTAAAGAAAAAAAGACCTGCATACCCGTTCAACCATCGTAGGCAGCATCTGTACCATTTGTTGTTGAAGCTCTGGGTTGCCAGTGAGTAATGGATTACTGGAAATCATCTGGCAAACAAAAAATCTGCATACACTCCAGCGCATTAGAGATTTTATGACGATGCGCTATATAAATCCACGTTTCATCATCATCATCATCATCAACCTATATTTCCAGTGTTTGTTAATCTGTCTGTCTGTTGGCAGAATAACTCAAAACATTAAAAGAGGATTTCATGATAATTGTGGAACAGGTACACTGTGAACTTGAAGAGTGGATTATATTCTGGTAATAATACGGAAACCATAAGAGCCATTGCACTGCTTCACATAAAATGGGGCCACCTTGCACATCTGAAGCTGCACTGGAACCACAATACATTAACCTACTTCGCTTACATGTGAGTTCTGCATAACAGTAGGCCCTGTTACCAGAACTGCTGGCATACTGATCTAATCAGTTAAAGGTGCTGGCTGCTAACTGAGCCAGCCATCTGGCCGATATCGGTTGTTTGCTGGCTTAAATGGGTCTAACAACCCTCACTGGCTCAAAGCACCGCTTAAGGGGATGAGCTCCCTTTCAACAGACCTAGCAGTCTATACGAAGTCTTCTTCTTCTACTTATATGCTTGCAGCTGCTGCCTGCTAGTAATGACACACTATAGCGTGGTGCAGGTATGTACTCTACAGAGTGCCCTTTAGGTCTACTTACCACAATAAACTGAAAACTCTAAACTTGTTCAAATGCTGCAAAAAAGTCCTGCATTATGTGTGGGTATGTAAAGCTCTGAAAAGACAGTGTCGACAATGTTAAAATGTATCAGATCCACTAAAAGTTAATTCAGGGCCTTGACTAATGCCGACAGCGCATCACTAGTGCAAACCTATCACAGACCTGTCTGGCCATTTCTGGATTAGAGGAAAGTGACTGCATGGCCGACTGCATGTACGGAGACTGCATTAATGACTGCATCATCTGTGGATTTGACATCATCTGCTGCATCATGCTCTGCATACCTGGACTGTTGAACATGCCTGAAACACACACCATTTTTCAAACACTAGCAAATGTGCAGTTTTTTTAGCTACTTTCAACATATCACTGAATGTACAAACCATTCACTGACATATTTTAATTAAGGCTGAATTAACAAGTGTACACAATAACATATTCAGGGTAGAGACAAACAGTTCTATAGCAATTATACACAATGATCTGTGTTAGCGTTCATTCGTTATTGCAGGCAGATGCACAGCCTACTCTGAACCTCAGCGCTGAGACCATGTAGCGGTCCAGTGCGCTTGCCCAGGGAAAGGGGAATAGGTAGGTGTATGCGACGTTTGTGCGCGACAAGCGGGGAAGGCGGATTAGTAGGAGTGAACAGCTTGTCGGGTATTTCTATAACGTGCCCCCTCTAGACGTGGCCTATTTTCTGGCTTAGCCCTGACTGATGCTGTGTTACACCAGCCAGTGGCCAGCCAAGTCTATTTACTTCGGCTCATGCCAGCGCGACAGAGAGGCTTGACACTGCTAGATCAAGGTGCCTGCAACGGTCACAGTTTATAGAGAACACCATTGCACCCTCTTTTTCCTGCTCGGGATTATCTGCCTGTTCATCATGTGCATTGGAATTATTTGAAATAATTCTTTGGTAGGCTAATGCACCAGGGCTAAAGTTTGAACTCCGGCCACTGAGCATGCCATGCTCTACTGCAAATGGCGCCCGAGTGCTTAGACCACTGGGCCACTTGGGCAGGTCAATCTGTGTTAGCACATACCTACAAACTGGAGGATTTCGTTGCAGCAACGTTTTGCTGCCAAAATGCTCTTGCTGTCAGCAACCGGTGCATTCCAATTAGGGAGAAGACGCTTAAGTTCTCCTGGGCAATGTTACCTATACCATTTACGATATACAGAGGGCAGTGCAAAACCCAAACCACAGGCCACTTTGAATCAAACTGGTGTAACTATATTCTTGACTGTAATTTCATTAAATGACTAATTTTCAAAATTCTTTTTCACAGTCAGAGATGATGGCAGTAAATTCGTAAAAACGTTTATATCTATTGCAAAAGATCCCAACACACCCCGAACATGTTGATACACTAGTGACCTTGTGAGATATATCACAACTTCTATAACTTACAGATGCCAATGGCCCAGTTTTTTGTGCCATCCTTTAGTGTCGTAAAATATTGCCACAGATATCACAAAAGATAACAGCCCAATGATGAAAAAGTGCAAACTTGTATCCGTAAAACAAACTAAATTGGAATTTAAAAACATATCTGCAATATGCATTCTAGCTACAATGAACAACAGACATCTTACATACCACCCATTCCTGCAGCGGATGCTGATGGCTGTGAAGTAGTCCCGCTGGAATTTGATGGCGTAGACACTGGTGGTTGAGACCACGGATTCGGCAACGGCTCTCGGTTCTCTTCCCCTTGAGCTTGGTTTCCGCTTGATTCTCCAGAACCTGTTCACCAGTTTCATAGTTACATACCAGCTTCACAACATCACCAAGTCTACTTAGTAAATGCCGCAGTAGTGCGAATGCGGCAACAAATTAAAGGAAATTGGCCAGGCCGTGAGAACACGTCAGCTGCAGTTGGCTTGCATGAGTAGTCGGTCATCATCGTGCATCACTCATTGACTTCTGCCTACATGCCAAATTTCACTGAAATCGAAGACACTTTTTTGTGGACAGACGTATGTATGCAGAGACATTTGAGACGGCTTTATTAGATCGACTGTCTAAAAGTCAACCTAAAAACTGCAGCATAAAGCAATTGGAAGTTTCAAATTCGCAAATTACTGACCAGAGTTAAGCAGTGCAGCAAATGGATTGCCACCACCAAAGCCTTCAGTGGCAGCATTCATCATTGGCTCTTGAATGTCATGGTACATCCGTTGCAGGGCACCAAAGCCTCCTGGAAGACTCTGAAAACAAATATAAAACTTACTAAATGTACAACTATGACGTAAACAAGTAAGGAAGTAAATAAGTAAGGGAAAAAGTATAAGGAAAAAAGAAAGTAAGGAAGGAAGGAAAGTAAACAAGTAAGGAAGTAAAGTAAACAAACAAACAAACAATTTATATAGTGCCAAAATCAACCCATGAATCTGGGTGCATTATTGCCCCAAAGCCCGTATGGGGCAGCCAGTGGGTGATTTCGCCGGGTTGGGGTCAGTGCAATAAGCTTTCACGCTTTTGATGGGGTAACAGGAAGAGCATCTGGATTGTATAAAGCCCGTGCTACTCATCCTAAAAGATCTTCCTTCACAGCCAGCAAATGAAGAAGACCGAGGGAGAACCGGATAACCCAGGATCACCAGGAAAAAGCTGTTGAAGAAGGTGGTTAACACTATTAGCAGCTAAAAATAATAATTTTCAGGTTCAATCAGCTTACATAGATTACATGTACAGCTAGTAACAAACAAAGCACAGCACACAGTATGTTATGCAGCTTACCTCAAGGTTGCTCATGGCTCTATCTTGCTGTCGCATCATTTCCTGCAACATTGCTGGATTGCGGGCCATTTCCATAGTCTGCAAAGCAACATGCAGCAGCCACCTGTTGGCCTTAACATTAACCACTTTGACAGCAGAAACTGAATCTGTCATACTGTAATGAAATCATCACGAAAATGATATCAAGTCACAGAATTAACACCAAGACAGCCAGACAAACTGTAACTTCATTAGCACGTGACATTCTGTACACCTTAAGACAGCCAACTATGTCACACTCAATGTGAAACTGGTATGCTGCAGTGTTTCAATTGTCTCTATGCAATATTATGTCAACAGTACACTGAGTTGTACCTGTCGCATCACATCCGGGTTATTTAACATGTGTGTCACCTCTGGATTTCTCTGAAACACACACAAACATAATACTGCATTTTTCGCCACAGCATGTTGATCGCAGCAAGTGCTACTGCATTCATTTTCATCTGCACAGTAAAAGTGATGCCAATGAGTTAACTATGCATAAATGTGCTAAAAAGTACGGCAATGGTGTAGATAACATTGATATGAAGAACACTGGCATCTCTCTCTAACCTGTATGCGCTAGTTGCTACTAGCAAGGGCATGTAAGCAATAAAACTTTGCTCTAACAAAATTCTTCAGAGGCTGCTGGCTAATGCAAATGTAAGTGTACAATGATTATAAAATGGTTGTTGTTGCATGTACAAATTTGCTAATTATTACGATAAAATAAAGTACTGTAAATAACGCTGCAACGGCTTATGGAACTGCGAATGCAACTCTGTAAATGCCGCAACATAAGAAATACTACTAGATATTTTTACTAGTAACATAAGGACAAACATCTGAAATGAGCAGAGAGAATTAATCATGATGATGTACATAGGTAATAACAGATGCGTTTTTTCCCAGTGAAAACCGACCTCCATAAGTTCACGCATCTGTGGATTGCTAAGCATCATCTGACGCATGATCTCTGGATTTGACATGATCTGCTGTACCATCGGGTTCTCCATCACTTGCCGAATTAGTGCTGGGTTGTTCATTACCTAACAGTCAGTAAGATCATCACACATGTGCAAAAGGCTACCGATACCAGAGATCTATACAATTACTCTTTCTGAGAATAATAATTTACTAGTTATGTGACAGCACAATGAACAGACACTGAGACAGACATTAAAATAGCCTCCAAAACAAACAAACAGCATTCTGGGACACATTACCTACAGCAAGCTATATTGAACAGTGATACTATACTTTACTAACCTATCAAGCTACTGTATATGAAAATAACCTTCAGGAAAGCATGCAGGATTGACAAGGAACTTATTTTGTGGTGTAAAGTGGCTAGTGCTAATCACAAGATTAACAACTGGCAAGTGGCAACACTAGCAGTGGACAGAAAAGACATATGTCATAATATCAAATGCTTCTTAATAATGTTCCAACATGCAACGTCTGCAGAATAAATAGTTTTTTTAATTTTCTACAAAGGAATGATTTCCTTTGTTGCCTTCAGTGTTTTGACACCACAGATCAGGCATCAGTGGCATCTGGCCTGCAACAGATTGATTGACTGAGTGGTTTTACATCCCACCCGACACAAAAACAGGTCATTTCGGAGACGTTCTTCCCAGCCAATCTCTTGGCTTATTAACTAAAACAAATGCAACAAAAGCAAACGTGCATTCATAACAAAAATATACTACAACACAACATGAATCCAAAACAACTAAGGCCAGGTTTGGTCACCTCCTACGACCTGTGGCCTGGAATAGGAACGGGTCTATTATGGAATGAGTAAATAGTTAAGTCAGAAGTAAACGAGAAAGGATGCAAATAAGTAAGAAAGCAAACGAAAAGAAAGAAGAAAGTAAAGAAGGAAGAAAATGAAGAAGGAAGTTAAGTAAACACACAAACAATTTATACAGCGCCGAAATCAACACATGAATCACGGCACATTACCACCCCGAAGCCTGTACAAGGCAAGCCTGTGACAGATAATGCTGTAGCAACTTCTACAGATTTCCTTCAAGACTTCTTGACAATCAACAAAGGAAAATGACTGTGTGAATGCATGTATGAATGAGTCACCGATAACTATCGAAACGTGATTAGCATTGACTGGAAACTCCAACCAACCTGCCGCTGCATTTCTGCAAAGTTTCCAGAACCCAAGCCCATTGCACCAAGACCTGTGCCACCGGCTCCACCAGTTGTTGCTGCACCAAACAGACCTGTGCCACCGGCTCCACCAGTCGTTGCTGAACCAAACAGACTACTTAAGTCGGGAAGTCCACCAGAGCCAGGATACAACGATGAACCACCAGTGCCTGGAGAAACCGTGGAAGCTGCTGCCTGCAACAACAACGAACAAAACTATATCACAACAACACTGCGTGATGACAGAAGAACATAGTGAGAGGAAACTGCCAAATTTTCTATGAAATGATGCCGGGTGTCAAACGTGTGCCACATAGATACAGATACAATGCTATTTCTCACATCCTCATGCCACCACCATTTCTCGTGGTATCATTAACATAATACACTTCCAATAAATAGTTTACAGACCAATTGGCTAGATTTATCAACTTCAACAGTAAAAACCCTTCAAACTAAATGAAGTAAAAAGTAAATAACTACAGGACGGTTTGGTTTCACAGCTCTTTCAACACAAACAGGTTACAGTTTAGCGGAAATGTTTATTACAAAACTGAGTTTTAAAATATTACATTCGACGGTATTAATCTGTGACAGATGGTGACAGGTAGTGCAAATCTAAATGGCAAATTGTAAAATGTAAAAAATAAGAATATAATTAATGAAATACTACATACAGGCTGCGTTTGCTGTGAAGATGATTCCTAAAATGCACATATAACAAGTAAAAATAAAACATATTTTAAGTATGTTTATGACAAATTATCACACACTGATATATTTAAAATGTTACTGGTTAACAAGCAAGAATGCTCAAAATAAACACAGTACATTTTTACGAAATCCAGCACTGTGCCAAAACTGCTTTACTTAGTACAATTTTATTACCATACAATTAGCGACGTAACGATTATCGAGATCGATATCGAAATCGCGATTTTTAGGAAAATCGAACGGAATCGATATCGCGATTTTTTAGAGCACGTTTGACTCGATTCCGATACTGCATCGCCCTAGAGGGACCGGTGATCGGCACAGGAGGTCACAGAATGAGTTTTGCACTCCTGCGAGTCCAATCACGCCGAGTGCAGATGAGTTTACAACTCCAAATATTGGGGCAAAAAATCAAAATCGAATCGACATCAAATTCTTTATCAAAAATCGAATCGAGAGGACAAACCACAATTGTCGCATTAATACATATAATGCTATACTAGCAGTCTAGCACTGTATATGCTGTGGCCCTATATCTGTCTTTGTGCCACAAGCCGGTGTTCTGCCAAAACTGGTAAACATAGTAAACTGGTAATCATGCAAACAATACCATACGATAACCCATGAACAGTTTTCTGAAGCCCAACATCTTGGTTAAATTCCAATGGAATAGTATGCACTCTATCACAAGGCACTATTTCCAGTGACCTTGAGTGACCCTAACTATCCCAAGCCATCCCATTTTCGCTATTTTGTATTGCCTTTCGTAACATATTTTGCATGCAGTTAGACTGAGCCTATGGTGACAAACCACCCCTAAAAGGGGCGTGGCCAGAGTCACGTGAACCGCTTTTTAAATATACCCCAATCATATCTTTGTAACTGGTAAAGCTAGGCACTTCGAATTTTGTGTACTGATTAACAGAGGAGTACGAGTGCAATGTGTGCATTCATGATATATTACTCCCAAAACGGATGTGTTCAGAGTCACATGACCTGTTTAAATTTTGGGAAATAAATGATAATATCTTGGCAATTGGTGCAAGATAGAGAGTTAGAGACATAGTCGCAATGGAAGACTAATAGGAAATTGTATGTGCCTATTGAATGGCATCATTGCCAATGCCTTTGAGTCACTTTACAGGTGACTTTTGCTGTTTGAAACCTTTATAACTCCCATACCTTGTGAAACACAGCACAAATTTACTAACATAGTGCATCATGTGGTCCCTCTGTGGTAGCTGAGACTCTTGTACCATGAAGTTATGCTAACAGTGCAAGATAATCAGAAAACACACGTGGGTTGTTATTTCAAATGTCGAAACTGAAGGACTTCTGAGGGTCACATGCAGTCATGTGCACTATAAATGTGGTAAATATATTGACAACGATGCAACAGAGAGGCTGTTAGTTACAGACCACTAATAGAAAATGACAAATGGCCTAAGCAATAGTGGCAATTGAGTGATCTTCAAAGTCTTTCACCTATTGCAAGCCTTTTCCAATGCATGTAGTTAACAAAATTTCAACTCATCCTGACTGATTATTATATTGCTGCATTTAATACGTTTTGCTAAAAACTCTGGCAAAAATCTGCTTCTGACAGGCTGATTTAAAACTGGTTTAAGTGATGGTTTAAACTGTTGATGGCAGAAACTTGCCAACCCTGATTTCAACTGACATAGCACATCATGTGGTCCCACTACAGTAGCTAAGCTTCTTGTGTTCAAACGCTTCAAACAGACACAGATAATTACCAAATGAGAACGATGTACAAAAATATGCTGACAATGACATTCACTAGCATGTTATGTAAAAACCTTAGCATCAAGTCCATTATCTGAATTAATGTAAAAATTTCAGATAAAACAAGACTTCAATTCACATATGTTAACACTTAAGTCTTACACAGTGTTCACAATTCTTATACAATACACTTCTGCATTACAAACTTCCAATGCAGGAAAAAACACAAACCTGGTTAGTACTCTTAATGACAAGATGAACTGTGATGCCATCTTTTATGCCATGCTGTTCTAATGTTTCTCCGTCTTTCAGAATTTTCCCCGCAAATATCAGACACACACTGGCCACACTAGTATCAAACGCCTTTGCAACCTCTTCTCTCAGCTATAGCAAAACAAATATGACAGTAAAGGCAAACTACTGAAGCCAAACAATCTGTGCAGTTATGACACTGCTTAAAAAGAACATAGAAATATGTTATGCTGACACAAAAGCGGGAAGATACAACAAACTAATGACATATGCTTCAATGATGTGGGACAACAGTGCAAAATGCAATGTCAACAAAATTGAATTGGTCCAGTGGAATACAGCACGCTTCACCTCTTGCAACTACCGATCGCCGATCTACCGCTAGCTAGCACTATCTTGCATTACAGCTTTAGGGACTATTGTTCAAACTTAATATAGTTAATATAATGGTATTTGACTTAATCAGTAAATACTAATCACTTCTTTGTCATTATTTCTTATTACTGTAATGACAGAAGGCACATTTTTATAATATTTCACATTCAGCAAAATTAAACGAGTAGTAGTCAGTGCAAAATACTTATGCTGTTTAACTGTCTCCAGTGGGGTGTAACTGAGGTGCAGTTTTACTTCGCACATCTCTAAGAGCAAAAATACGAATAAAGCAACAGTGCTGAAAGCCCGGAATGCCAAACAAAATTTTGACTGAAAAGCCGAAGCGCCAGAATGCTGAAGGTCAGGAATGCTAAATGTTGCTTGGTGGGGCCAGAATGCCGAACCATGCCTACAGCACCAGATGCTAGAGGGCCGTAATTTTTCAAGTCCGTTAATTCATTGAATTTTGAGGAAATCTGCAGTCTATTCAGCAGTCCACGTCGCTGCTATGAAATCGTAAAATAGGCCTACTGTAGGTCAAAGGTGGGTAGAATTTAGTATCGGAACACTATCAAAACGTCATTTTATTAAATGAAATCATTAAATTACCTTACTTTGAGTAATATCTGGAACTAAGGAAGTGCAGAGTTAAAAGATTCCTAGAGAAAATAAATCTAATCGGCATCGGTGATTTCGATTGCTTTTAAACTGATATTATTTCCGGTTCATTAAATAATTAAGCATGTACCCATCATTTCTAATATGCAGGTCAGACTGTCTGACTCAGACACATCTACGCTTTCGGCTCATACTGATACCGGTAGCCATGCTATATGTTGTCGCAATACTAATGACACCAACTTTGGTAAATTCTATACTTCACACCATTTGTAATATTTAAAGACTAACTACCCTCATTTTCCAGCAATACAATTCAATTCTGCATAACGAAAAATTCCATAAATACTTAAATTATTCTCCTGATTAGTCTTTCACGAGACAAGTATTCGTAGTGAGTTAGTGTAGTTGTATCTGTGACACAGTGGATACTGCTCCAGCTCACGTGAGCTAAGTAGTGCCAACTGGTGGCTGCTGGGTCTGTACATGTCTAAAGTATTTGTGAAAAGGTGACAAGCTGCGAATGCGACACATGCTTTTCTGTTTTGATGTACGCCCTTGTACTGTATTCGTTGTTTGTGCAATTGCGTTCCTTTTGCAAATTTAGTGCAACGTCTCCTCTCTCTTCTCTTCCATCCCTTTCCC
>Ga0209780_1001216_pt1 | contig 16471 bp, 16 predicted proteins | sample WorMetexBAHAMAS2_FD_187384 | JGI IMG/M metagenome (GOLD analysis project Ga0209780, IMG submission 187384) | Marine gutless worms symbiont microbial communities from Max Planck institute for Marine Microbiology, Germany - Inanidrilus exumae... | ecosystem: Host-associated > Annelida > Digestive...
GTGCTGGAGAGTAACCCTCGCAATAGTCGAGGGGCATTGGGAGGTAAAAGTAAAAGGTAAGGGGTATAGATTTGCATAGCGCTTAATTATGAAACACATCTCTATAGCGCACTGGAGCGCACGTGCTAAAGCGATCACAGTTTTACCTGACACCCGCACGTTTATCCAGAAAGAGCCATCTGCCTTTAGTCCGTAAGCATTCACCAGATGGCCCACCCGACCGAGGTAGCAGACATCTGATAGCAGCTATACTGCGTATTTATCGACCCCGAAAAGATGAAAGGCTGAGTTGGCCTGCTTGGTGGACTTCTAGCGGACGGTTTACCCACAAAAGTGGTCACCATCAGCTGCAGGTCAAACGCAGGACAGGGAAAGTTCGCCAGACCGGCGTTTCACGCAGTGTGCCACGCTCCATTCCCACGAAAAAAAATTATATTTAGAAACTGAAATGGTGTGCATTGACAAACATCTAGCATAACGACAACATCAAGTAATGTCAAAATGGCTGTGACTTTGACTAAACTTCAATTGCTTTTGACGACGTGATTTGACTCAAAAACGCCGTGCGGGGCCCCCGAAAGGCGCGGGGTCCCGGCCAAGAGCCCCGCTGACCCATACCTAAAGCCGGCTCTGAGAGCTAAGGGCTGCTCTTCGTTGTGAATTTTAACCTGTTTCGGTTCATTTTTGTCATATCTACGGGTCGACCAAAAAACCCCTAATTTGACCGCATTTTAAAATTCAACATTTTGTCGTAGCGCCACCTCGTTCTTATTTGCTTATGTCTGATATCACGTAAAAATAAAGTGACGACACCTGCAACAAAAACATAAATTAAGTTGGGTTTTGCCAACTGACCAACACACTTAGAGCCGTATTCTTTGTATCCGCGGTCACAGAAACATTTGTAAGTACCAGGTGAGTTTAGACACGTCGACTGTTCCATACAAGTGACGCTTTCACACTCGTTAATATCTGCACACAGTATTGCACGGTTCTGTTCAATTGATGCTTTAAAAGATATGCACGGTTATATCGTTTAAAAATTAGTAATAAGTTTAAGATAAAATAAGCACTACTGGTTTTATTAGTCGGCTCGAAGCTATAGGCTTCACCAATCACTTCTTCCTTTTCTGATTCACCACTCTGTACATCTGTAACTCCCTCTCTCTTTCACTCCCCGCTTCCACGGATCTTTGCCTGGACAGCTTCTTCTGAGCTACTCGGTTTTTGATTTTATTTTTTCCTTATTTTTCATTTCTTGGCCGTGGGCTAGATTAAGCTGGCCATCCCGTCAGCTTTTGAACGCACGTTAATCTACCGTATCGTATCGTATTTATTTATTATGAAAAATCGTACATCAGTACACATGAACTAAGAAACAATAAGACATATTAATAAAAAAATTTAAAAGTTACTTAGTACATAAAAACTCAATAAAAGCACCCAGAACCGAATTACTAAACAAATCTAACTCCATATCACTGTGCTTCACTGCCAGAAGCTCACAAATAACATTGATGTCATCTTTATGCCGATACAAATCTCTGTTATGCAACTGTCATACCAGTATCGTATCGTATCGTATCGTATCGTATTCAGCCGAAATATTGGATTCACTCAACGGGGCAATTTGGCGGTTTTCACTCGTTCGGCTATAACTCCGCCGAAAAAGTGAACCGATTTGGATGAAATCTGGAGCACTCTGAGAATATTGTTGGAGGCTGGCGCCCTGGCAGATTGTGGGCGATAATTTGAGAGACAGCCAAAATTTAGTTTTTTTTTCAACCCGGTAAATAACGCACAATATCACCGATTTCACGTTGGACAAATTTCACTAAATTTAAACACAACAACGTCGATCGGCGAGGCCGTGAAAACTTTCGGAACAGAATTTTGAAAATTTTACCGTAGGGTCGTTTAAAAACTGCAAAGGTTTCTCACAAAATTTCAACGTCTTGTGACATCAGGCCGCCGTAACTATGCAATTAAAGATCACCAGAAATTGACTACCAAATGGTCCCTAGCTTTATGGCATGCCCAGTTTCCATGTTGCCGTACCCCCGAACCCCTACTTTTTGGAGTGGGAGGACGGACCCCTCGCTTTATAAGTACACCAAGTCTGAAATTTTGCTTGGTCCCCCTCACTTTTCAGAGTTCAGACCAAATTTACGCCACTGTTCTCCTGGGATGTACGCTCCGTACAAGAAACCTACTTACCGAAATTTTCGGCAACGTCCGATGTCCGATATTGGGTAACTAAATAGGCTTACTCCGCTGTGCTGCCTGGCTGACCAACATGGAAGAAAAGCAGGCCTGGATTGGAAACTGTAAATACGTAATACGACAACGCTGACATCACTCAGTCGCAGGCACATGACACTAGGCATCGTCGAAAGCAGGAAGTAAACACTTTGTGCACAGATAGTCTTCGTGCCGAATACTGTAGGCCTAATGCGATTATTCCACGCAATACAGCCATCTAGTTTTCCGTTGTAACTTTAACATGTCTACGTTCTTTGTTATGGCCGGCAACGCCATTCTATTTTACCGCTGTAATTTATTTTTAGTGATCAAAGTAATTTGACGAGAAGCCACATCGGCCCGCGCACGAGTCGCTTGATCGTTTGCACCCCAAATACGTTTCAATGCAACGGGTTTTCCCGCGTTATTTCCCACGCCCTTGCTGCTGCTACGCGACATTAGCCTAACTACGCCCGAGTTTCCGCCAGTTTTTTCCTCGCGTGGAGCTCGCTGTGTGTTAATGACTTCATGCTGCAGTTTCCTGCTTGTTTTCGAAAAACCGTAATCGCTAATTTCTCGATCTCGTAACAAACTGCAGTTGTATGGCCATGTGCTTTACATCAGTGTATTTCGCGAATGTAACCAGATCTATTCAGCCGTTGTTACGTAGCTAACTATTACGATATCCTGAACAAATGGTCACTCACTCACAGCAAGAACCAATTGTCAAAAGGCCACAAAGTCGGCGCAGTGGATACTAAGTTTGCTATATAACAACCTAAACCATAAGATTTGACTCTGACTACGATATGCAGCAAACAAATACGGCGTGAGCACTCTACGCTGCTGTATGCCGCACGTCAGTTAGCAGAATTTCGAGTATTTCCGACTCAACATCGGTGCACTTTTCACAAGTAACGCCTAATAATAAGTTAATGCAGCATACTTCTAAACTAGAAACGTCCCTTTTTCATTCGTCTCGTCTGTGTAATGAACTCAACAGCAGTTACAGTGACGCAAACCAAACTATGAGCATCAGCGTTAGCGCAGAAAACAGCGCCATATTTTTTATAACGCATACGTACAGTTGTAGATAAGACGGTGGATTCAATGGCATTATGGCAAATTATAAAAAAACGATCTGCACAACTGTAATTAATCTATAATAAGATAAAATGAGAAACAGAAATCATCAGCTGACCGATACACTTTAGTTCCTTGTGATGCTGCTTTGATTCTCTGTATCCGGCGTTACAAATACATTCGTAACCACCTGCAGGTATGTTCTTACACGTCGAATATCTAGGGCACCGGACGTCCTTATCCGCACACGTCTTTGTAACTACAAGACATCAGTTTAAAACGTTAAATTAATACTATTACAGTTTCTACAAATTATAAATTAACTGTTTGTAAATTGTAATATATGTACGAATGCGGTCAAAACATGTTGAGAAACGTGCTATGAAGTTTAATAAATGTTTGGCTATGTTTACACCTTAGTAGCCCAGTTATAGCTCTGATTATAGCCTATTGTGTGATGTAACATGTGTGTATTGTATTGAAAGTGTTTGTGTCTGCATGTAATGATGTAGTCAAGCTCTAGGTAAGAGCTACGCGATTTTTCACTAGCGCCGCACGCTTCCGGCTAGTTGAAGTGTTTCCGGCTGGCGGCGGCGGCGGAAATCGGCGGCTGAGGGGTCTAATGATTACAACCATCAGTCCTATCAACCAAAGTTAACACGTTACAGTTGTACAGTCTAAAACAACATCCAGTAGGCTATATCTGCACAACCAGTGCGAGTTCATGTTCAGTTACTTCCGCCGTTAGAGGGCGCGGCGTTCGGGCTTATCGAAACATTCACCCCTTCCTCACCCCTAAATTTAGAAGCTGACCCACAATTTAGGATGTCATTTCGCGCAGACTCCAAACTTCTACAAACCCTGAAAAATTTTCGTCGAAAATATCGCTGCATGTTTTTCCAGTTATGGCCGTATGAATATTTTTAATCCTCCTAGGCCCCGTATAATCCGCCCCGCCACGCAGATTACACTGACCTTTCGGGGTGGTCTGTTGCTGTAGCCGTGGCTGTCGTGCGGCTCCCAATGCGTCAACGTTTTGCTGATGCGGCTCCGCAGTCGCTGCAACAGATGAGTCAGAGGTATCATCCTGTCCGGCGGCCTGTCGCTTAACAATCTTCTTCGTTTTTAGTGTAACATTCGACGGTGATTCTCGTGTATCTGGTGGCCAAGTTAGCGAGTATGTTTCGTCGACGTCTGTTTGATTCGTTAATATAGCTACAGTCTCAACGCATTTCCATATAATGATCAGCATAGCAGCCACCGATGACAATGTAATGGCCAAGCTCGATGTTTGCATTGTATTTTACGTGCGGTAACTTGGCACTGCAGGAAGTGCTAATAGCAAAACTCGGCGATAAAGTTCATTAATCCTATAAGCCGAACACCTGTTTGCTACGTTTAAAGACTTCGTATAGCCACAGTTCCATTCGAAAAGTCGATATCCTCGCCTAACTGGGATAATAATATCGTTACAGTCTGTAGATTCAGTGTCCATGATGCGAGAACTCCGTGTTTTCATGCTTGTTTACATTACTATATGACGTCATGATATCGTCATTATTTTCGTCAGGCTTTTAGTAAGTAGTAACTATTGCACTGCATTTACATTTTACGTGACATTACGATATCATTGCCAGTATAATTGTGCAAGATGCTTTTTAAAAGTATTCGGAAGATACATACAGCATAAAGATACTTCTAAAATGTATGCTGAAGACACATTTAAGATGCAACATGGTATCATCAAGGTACTTTTTGTTTGAAGATAATATTTAAAGAAACGTTTGCATTTACCATCTTGTTTGCAACTTGCCAAAACTTGGTGTATTTTACATAACGTTAACTATTAAGAAATTAGTTAATTCAATCAAAGATTGTTAATATTACGCTAGGTAACTGCGATATAGTTCTTGTTTTTGACACAATTGCTAAGTAATTAACCAAGAATGGGTTTCGTTATTTCAGACTTCAGTTAATAACAGCCTTAGTTTAAGACAGGCAAATGATATACAGGGTGGGCCAAAAAAGTGATACCTCTCGTACAATGTAATGGAATGTACGAGAGGTATCACTTTTTTGCCCACCCTGTAGGCCTACGTAACAATCTTGTACAGTAGACCAACTGTTGGTCATTTACATGCAACTGCCATTTGACAGTTATCGTTATGGAAATCAAATGAACTAACACGAGTAATTAATGACATTGGTTAAAGTGACACAAACCATTAACATGCTTATATTACGAAACTCAGCGAATACGATATCAATCACGATGATCGTGACAGCAGAAAAATAGACGTGCAGTCTCGTAAGTATTCTGATTTTAGTTTAACTATACAGTACACCTTAAACATGTAAGATCAAATAAGTCAGTGTTGTGTAAGATACTTTTAAAGTCGTTAATTAAGTTATTTTGGTAAAAAGTATCTAGAGAAAATATATTTCAAAATATCTTCACTTTTGTCAAGATAGTTTTAAAATATTCTGATGATACGAGACAGAATACTATCTTATATCTTCAAGATACACGATACTATCTTAAGATATTATCTTGCACAACACTATTTTGTACAATACTTCGTGCCGGCGTCAGCTGTGTGGCCAGGGGGCACAGTCCCTTTGTAGGAAATTCCGCCCCCACCCACAACCAGGATCCATGAAGTTATAGGCTATTGCAAGAAACGGCGGCGGTACTGTACACAATACCAGCTTTTGAGTCCACAGTGAACAGATCTAATCAACGCAAAATTAAAGGAATGTTGCATAAGTAAGAGCTACGTTTATAACTATTGAAGATGACTGCCATTAAATAGCTGTCAGCTATTTTTCTGGACTTGTTACAGGCCATCCAAGGCACTTACACTAAGCTGTAAACTGGTTGAGTTTTCGCAATCATTTGTGCTGTTATATTACAAAATGAATTTGAAAAATACACAGAAGTTAGCAAATTTGACGTCTTCTTTTGACGCCCAAATGCTAAAATGCTTTCAGCTTCAGGGGGACCCACAACGGGAGCTCTGCCCCTGGACTCCGCTGGGGGCTCCGCTCCCAGAACCCCGATGGCTCGTGCTCCCGCGCTCGCCATGTGCCCCCTTACCACCATTGGTGCGCCATCAGCAGTAGCAACCAGGCGCCAGCGTTGACAACACTGAATGATGCGTAACGTAGTCATACCGCAAAAACTGACTAGTAGCCAGCTTTTTAATGCACAAAACAAATTCATAACGGGCTGCGCAGTAGCGGCAGCCGTGTGTTAACGGCGACTGGCTTTGTCAATGGGAAAGGGCAATTTTCAACCCCTACAGAATCACACCCCTCAACCGATCACGTAAAATTTGTCACAGGTGACTACGTCGGTGACCCCCTACAGCTGAGCCAAATTAGGTGCAAGGGGGGGGGCTTATGGGCGAATGGGTGAAAAAAAACCAAAATTATTCTTATTTATACCCCTTTTTGAGGAACTCACGTACATGTCAGACCCGTCGACGGATTTTCACGCATGGTGGCTCAAACGACGCGGACCTCACAAGGATGTGCCTGTTTTGGATTTCGTTCATATGGCTTCCATTTAGGGGTCAAACCCCACAAAAAACATTTCTCTGGCTGTGAATAGGCGTTTGCAAGCCAAACGCGCGTAATCTAAAAAGTGCATAAATTATTATCAAAACTACTGCATCGATTCCAACCACATTTTGCACAGTGAATCAACAAACAATCACAGACAATCAAATGCCCTACGTTGGTGGTCCCAACACACGCATCACAAATCCAAGATGGCGGACAGCCGTCATCTTGAAAAATCCAAAAAGCGCGATATCTCCTCAACGGTTTGACCGATCGTCTCGTAATTTGGCATGGTGACGCAGTTCGACACTTTTCACGTGTCCAACCGTTGAAAATTTCCAAATTCAATATTCCAAGATAACGGCGGCCGCCATCTTGAGTAATCGAAAAATCGCCATATCTCGGACGCGGTTCGAGCGATTTCGACGATATTTGGCACAGTGACACAGTTCTTGACCGTGTAAAAAAAATTAAAATCCAAGATGGCGGCAGCCGCCATCTTGAAAAGTCCGAAAATCGCCATATATCGGCAATGCTTTGACCGATGGACACGAAATTTGGCATGGTGAATGGTGACGCAGTTCGACACTCTTGATGCGTACGAGCGTTAAAAATTTGTAATTTCAAATATCGAAGATGGCAACGAAATAAAAAAAACGATTACGGCGATTACAGTACCTTGAAATATGTGTAGACGTTTCCAGCATGCATGAACGCAGTCGATCCCAGGTGGATAATGGTAAAGGTAAAGGCTTCCCACACTCGTTGCCGAGCGTTGGGCCCGGAGCCGATCCCGATGTAAAGGCAGTCAGCCCGCGGGTGAATATAATGTAATGTTACGTCTTTGGTTTTTATATGTTTCTGTAGTTTTCTGTTTGTCATAAATACTACGACGTATTATCTGATTTTGCATATATTTTAGGGTTTTATCTCTTACGTTTCTTTGTCTGTTTGTGTGTTATTTTGTTTGTGTAATTTGTGTATGTCTGCTGCCTTTATTGGCGTAATAAACGATGAATAAGTCATCCACCCGGCGGTAGGCTGCCATTACTCTCCGCTAGGCCTGCGGTTGCCTTCCCATAGTTTTAACATCACTACCCTCTATAATCTGCACTTTCACATCCGGTCGAGGACTGAGTAATGAGGCAGGGACCTGGACTCGGCGAACTCAGTCGAGCATGCGGGACTATTCTGTTACTGCCAGCGATTGAGCAAAATCGGGGACGGCGTTAGATTAACGGGGATGCATGGAACCATGGGCGCTCCTGTTGTAAGCCTGCACTTAAACAAACTGTAATGCATAAAAGAACATCCTTGACATCAGTGACCACTGTGAAACAGATTACCGTGGTCAGGACAAAATAACGTCACAGAAACGTACAGACGGAAACGTAGGCCTACACACAGGCACACAGCTCCTCTGTAGGGGCTGCATGCTCTCACCGTTCGGTTGACCCTGAAACTCTAAGGGAAAAATCAAGTGCGTCTGAACAAAAGACGCGTAAAGAACTGACGTGCAAGCAAGACATAAAACCCTCAGTGCATGACTCATATGTGTGGGTGAAGTATGATGTAATAACATCATTGTGTCGACACGTACAGGGGTTCAATAAATAAGGCCATTAAGTCAAAAAAGCACCAACGATGACATAATTAGTATGCTTGAACACCGGTCCCAGATGCAGTCCGGAGTCCGGCGAGAAGGACTAAACGGCGTAATGGACACGTGGGGCAGGTTGGTGAGACTACTGTTCGGCGGTCGTGGATCTGTGATGATGCTGATGTTGGTGGTAATTGCGGCTGCGGTGTGCGGAGTCGCTGCTCGCTCCTCGGTAATGGTTGTCGTTGACATTCTCGAACAGACTCTCACGGACGTGCAGTTCAATGGTACTGCGATGCCGTCGCGCGTCACGTTGCTGTATGACGCACAGTATGATGACTACGACGAGCGTCGCCAGGAGCAGCAATCCGAGCACCGCTGCCGCTATCCAGAACGCCGTCGCCGAGGTCTCTTCTACACACGCGCGCATACCGCTTCACGTCGCAATTAAACATAAAACCCACTGCCGCACAGGGACCGCTCGACGCGCCATGTCACGTGACAACTGCTGCACATTTGTACGAGAAATGACACTTGAAAGGCTTGCAGTAACAACGACTATGTCTGGCTTCGTTTCCAATATATTACCACATTTAGAGTGTACTACACAGCCGACCTTCCGTGTGTCATTCATCGTCACGGCTTTAAACAGCATTTGTACGCTGATGACACTCAGATTTACGACTTCTGCAGTCCGTCATCCACCGACCAACTCCAGCTCCGCCTATCCGACTGCATCGACGACGTCGCCAACTGGATGCGTTCAAACCAGCTACTACTAAATACAGAGAAAACAGAAGTTCTGTGGTGCTTGTCAAACCGACGCCAACATCTATTACCTTCTGATCCGGTACGCGTCGGCTTCGACTACGTCCAGCCGTCGTCGTCCGTTCGCGACCTAGGTATTTCCGACGTCAGCATGCGAACCCACGTCACACGGACAGCGACGAGATGTCTCGACATGATCCGTCAACTACGGACAATCAAACGATCTGTGCCAGCCGACACCTTCCAAGGGCTTGTGATGTCACTGATCCTGTCCAGATTGGACTATGGTAACGCCGCACTAGCTGGCTTACCAGCCAATCAGCTGCAGGCGGTAATGAATGCAGGAGCTCGCCTGATATTCAACGCCAATCGACGTGAGCACGTTACACCGCTTTTATGCCAGTTCCATTGGCTTCGCGTCCCGTAGCGGATCACTTTCAAACTGGCGACACTGATGTTCCAATGCGTCAACGGGACTGCCCTGGCTGCCTATCAGCCGACGTGAGACGAGTCGCCGACGTACCAGGCCGCAAACACCTGCGGTCAGGTGCATCATTATCACTTGCCATTCCAGCTACTGACGTTCTACAATTGGTGATCGCGCCTTCGTCGTCGCAGCCGCCTCTATCAGGAACAAGCTTCCTCAAGAAATCAGATGTGCCACCTGTTTTCAGACGTCGACTGAAAACTCATCTTTTCGATTGCGTTTAACTTTTTAAAGTGGTTGAAGTTTTTTTCCTTAAACACATTAGCAATATAATGTAATATCAGCATATACCGCCCTAGTATAGCGTAGCGCGGTAAAAATCATGTGAGATACCCACAACACAAATGAAGAACGTTTCAGTTTTGCTTTAGGCCGCATATCACAGCGTTGTCTGGCGATAGCAGCCATATTGCTACACCAAGAAAGGCGAGGTCGGTCTGTGGGCATGTGTGTCTGTTTTTTGTTCGTCTGTATGTCTGTGCCCTGCGGAAACCACTGAACCGATCGAGATGCCGTTTGGGATGAAGACTCCCGTTGTCCCAAGGAACCGTGTATTAGATGGGGTCCGGATCCCCATGGGAAGAGGCACTTTTGGTGTCTATCCCATAAGGAACCACTGTAGTAGCGCGCTGTGCAATGTGAAAGTTGCGTATGACAACTTCGATAATAAACGAAGATATGATGATGATGATGATGATGCTGAACGCTTACATTCCCGCAGTACACCGATGGAAAGCTCTTTCAGACTGTGAAGATTTTTTACTGTAATTGATATAAAATTGACGAAAGTGTTGTATAACTTGTGGTGGCACAGTTTTCGGACTGTTAGTGTGCGAACATAGCAGCAGTCAACAGTGTGAAGTAAATACAAGCGAAGTCTAAAACGCATGATACTGCACTGGTTTCGTTTCCTTTGCTTTATTTACCTTATCACATTTGCTATTTTGTGTATTTTTCAAATTTTCAATATCATCCTACACTAAATGTACGTTACAGCATTTTACTAACGCCCTATCCACGTGTTTATATTTCTGTATATCTTATTATATGATTTACGATAGGAAAATGAACAATCCACGAAAAAAGCTGTAAGCGTGTCAGAATATATATTTATATATTTGTTATTTATTATTACGCCAGATGGCAGCCAGGCATACAGTTATACAAACAGTAATATACACACGACACAGCTATACAACAGCCGATGAGATATGTAGATTGACGGAAGATTAAAAATCTCTCAACTGACCGACGCATTTCGAGCCGTCTTGTGTATACCCGTCGTCACAGTCACAGTCGTAACTACCAGGTGTGTTCTTACACGTCGAATGTTCTGTACAATTGCCGTTATCTTTCGCACATTCGTTAATATCTGCAAAACGTCAGTTTAAAAAGCTGTATTTTGTAGTAAGGGTTAACTGTTTATAACATATGCATGTTTATCGTCAATATATTCAAACGATATTGTTGTTGTAGTTGTCGTCGTTCTTATTATTCTTGTTTTTTTCTTTTTCTTTACCTTCCATAACCATTATTAATTATTAATACACATATTATGTTATTTAAGGCAACTTGAATAAGCAGCAAGTAATATTTGATATTTATAAGCCGCGGTGGGCGGCGGCGTTATCCTAGCGTTCAGGTATACAACTCGCTTTTCAGTCTTTCGAACGTAATAATGCACGCTGTAATGCGTAAACTACGTGCAACAGAATCTCGTTCGTTCGTTCGTTTTTTTACGGGCAGGGGTCCAGCCTACTCTGGACCCCAGCGCCAAGACCTTTTGAATTGGTCCAATGCACGAGCTCAGGGAGAGAAGGGGAGTTGATATGTGTGTGTGTGGTGTGCGCGCTATGTAGGGTGAAGGAGGGAAAGTAGTCTTGAGCAGCTTGTCAAGTATTTCTACACGCGCCCCTTCTAGGCGTGGCATACTGTCTGAAATGTCTGACTAAGCCCGGACTGGCACTTGTTCAGTGACAGCCCTAACCGGTCCACCGTTCAGCACCTGGCCCGGACTGGCTTATTCAGTGCCAGCCCCACCGGTCTGCCGTTCAGCGCCCGGCCACCTGATTGACGCTTCTGCAGCGTCAGCCAGGAGAATTAGTCACATCTATCTGCTTCGGCTCTCACGTCAGCGCAGCTGATACATTGACGCTGCTAAACAAGGCATCAGCAACGGTCACGGTTTATACAGGACACCGTCGAACCCTCTTACTTGCCCGGGATTAACTCCCTGTTCATCATGTGCATAGGAATTATTAGACATAATTCTTTGGTAGACGGACGCGCCCGAGCCGAGTCGAACCCCGGCCACTGAGCGCGTCACGCTCTACTGCACATAGCGGCTGAGTGCGTTAACTACTCGGCCACAAGGGCAGGTCGCAACAGATCTCACTTCTGAAGGAAATCCGTTACTTGAAATGTAAATATGATAATTACAGGCGCAACTACAACGGTAGTAAGCCAGTATTTAAGTCTTACCTGTGCAGGTAAATGAATCCGTCACCGGTGTAACATGTTGTGCCTATGCACTTGGTTCCTATTCTTCCAGGCTATCTCTTTCCTCTGCCCACTAACACGCTGCTTGTCCCCAGCGCCTCTAAAGTTACGACCTAATGGCGTTTGCAGTTCGTTTAAAGACTGATGCCGAAACAGTAATACATAGTTTGTTTTGTTATTTCGTTTTACCTTTGTTTGTTCTTGTTTTCTCTGTCCCTCGGAACTCTCTCTGTTCATCGGCATGTACCCATTGTATAAACCGAATGTTGTTCGGTGGTGGGTGTATGTACAATGATTGCACACAATCTAAAAACAAATTTGCACTTTCAGGAGTAGTTGCAAGGGGCTACGCAGTAGAACCAGCAGTGTGTTAACGGCGACTCATTTTTTATTAGGAAAAACGAAATTTGACCTTTGGCAAAAACGACAATCGTCAACAAATTGTCAACAATTTGCACAGTTGATTACGTTCGCGAGACAGACTATGTATCAAATTTAGTGCAAATCTGGTCACTGGAGCTTCTGTTGGAAATGGGTAAAGGTGAAATTAAGCGTGAAAGAGCCGACCTGTGGAAAACCGACCACGTTTTGAAATTTACGGGACCGTCTACCAACTTTCCAAAACCGATCAAGGCGAAATGTGGCATGCAAAGGCAGATCCATGGACTGCTCAATGCTCATCTTTGTAAATTTTAACCTTGTTTGGCTTATTTTGTTATACATAAACGGGGCGAACAAAAACTAAATTAGGCCGCATTTTTAAATTCAACATTTGTAGTAGCGCCACTTTGTTCTTATTTGCTTAAGTCTGATATTACGTAAAATAAAGTGAAGACACCTTCAACTATAAGAGCATAAAATAATTGAGTTGGGTGTCGCCAACTCACCAACGCATTTAGAGCCGTATGCTTTATATCCTTCGCGACAACAGCCGAATCCATCACCGATGTAACCTTCGTTGCATCTGCACACGAGTGCCCAACTTCTGGAGGTCGTAGACTCATTTCTACACGTGGCGTGTGTACCACAGCCGTCGGTACATCCATATTGGGCTGTTATACACAATCGAAAAACAAAAGTGCACTTTCAGAACTAGTTGCAACTTGCAACGGTTTCACGGACTGATACACGGACCTTTGCTCGCACCGTTTCTACTGAGCTAATCAGTTTTTGTTTTCAGTTTTTCCTTCATTTTTACCCGCGCGGCGCTAGTGATGCGCGGGTATTAGCCATCATCGTGTGTCTGTGTGTCTGTCTGTGTGTGTCTGTCTGTCACACGTCGGTATTGTATCAAAACGGCTAGACATAGGATCACGCGAACAACGCTACGTGATAGCCCAGGGACTCTAGTTTTCTGACTCCAAAAGTCGTTGGTGGATGACCCCTTTCCCCTGAAATTTGCGCTCAAAGTGACCTACCCACCGCTTTCAAACAGCACAATTTAGACAAATATCCGCTCATAGCACCCCAACCGTGAGAGCTGGCGAAAATATTTTAATTAGCATTAACAGGACGTCAACCACGCGCTTTCCAACGAGCCATAGATGAACCGTGTACTTTACCCCTAATCCACTGGACCAATTTTCACCAAATTTTCACCGTTTGGTAGGTATTTAACCGTAGATTACCAAACTGGCCCCTTTTTCCCGATCGCTGAAGGACGTTGCCATGGTACCCAATTTAGGGTTGAAATGGGCGAAATCGGACGACTCACCTTTATTCGTGGGCTTGACATTGCAAAACGGATCGGACTATGAGGCCTACAGCTCCGATTTCAAAAGGTTCAATGTAGATGATCTGGCTACATCGTGTAAAAATTTGCTCAGCGTCGGTCCAGTAACTCCGGAGGTTAAAAGGGGCTAAGATGTACACCCCTCGTCGAGCTGCAGTTTGGCAACGTCCGCTTAGCGGCGACACTGGACTGCCAACGGGCAGTGTTGAACTAGCGATCAACACAATCATACTCGGGGCAAAAGCTGCGTAACAACCTTAAGCAAGTTGTTCACACCTATGCGCATCTGTCACCAAGCAGTATAACTTGGTACCTTGCGGGATCAGTACTGAGTTTTGTCGGGCGATCAGTACTTTTTGTTTCAGTTATTTGCTAGGGGGCGTCACTGCTATGCCGCACGGGCTACACTCTAGGCTCTGCCACTTATTTCTAGTTTTGTTTTTATGCTACCATTATGGTGAATAAAGATGAATATATTAACGCCAACTCCTAAGGTGTAATACAGTACATTTGGTAAGCGACAGCTTTAGCTGCCAGTAGTTTGAACATCTTTAAATATTATCTAAAGAGATGTGCAGCTTGTCACATGAGAACTCATAACAAATTAAAGTGTATAATTTAACGTCGTCGGCGAACAGTTTAACTAAAACCAAGCTGTCAGTACAGGTTACAATACGTCGAATAATACAGCTAGTACACACTACAAGCCCTAATAACACACTTCCTTGAGGAACACCACACCACTAATAATGACCCAACTATAGGCCTACTACAGCCTGTAATTGACAAGTCAACAGGTTTAAGGTTTATCATATTGTCAAATTTGCTAGTCTGGCTTTTCATTTTTCTTCTCAATTGTACCCCCAATGAACAAAAAGTGGAGTACATTTTTTCTGCTTACTTCGCTCGCATATTGTACCCCAATTTAAAATTCGTGGCGTCGCCCCTAATTCAATGATAAATTTTTACAAAAAGATCTGCACAACTATAATTAATCTATAATACGATAAAGTGATAAACAGAAATCTTTTACTAACGGATACATTTGGTGCCGTTTGATAGGTATCCTTCGGCTTTGTTGCATATACATTGGTAACCATGAACTTCGTCCTTACACGTGGAATGTTCCGCACAATTACCGTTCGGATATATCGCACATTCGTTAACAGCTGCAAGACATCAGTACACCAGTTTAAAATATTAAATTAATGTTATTATAGTTACTACAAATTATAAATTTCACCGAACTCGGCAGCTTCCGGGGCGCATTGCGTAAACGTAGTTGAAGATATACCTAAACTTTCCGCAACAAAAATGTAGCCCAAAGCATCTATTTCAGCGATATAGGCCTATCACTTACGATACCATATACAAGATCGACAGTTTAGAATCATAGGGGTGTAACTCCCACTTTTTATCAGAATTCCTATTACTTACTGCTGTTTGTTTAATATGGCCATGGCCAGTTGAGTACCAGCTGATGTTGGCGCTCGCCAGGCGGCAACGCTGTCGTAAGTACCCGTAAAAGACGACATAGTCGCTGAAAACGGAGGCAAGAATTAAAGTGGAAAAGTTTCCTTTAAGATTACGCAATTACCAGTCGTAAAACTGAGAGACAGATATCTCTGCACGGCAGTATATGAATTTTTTTTAAATCCTCCTAGGCCCCGCATATAATCCGCCCCGCTAACTGCACTGACCTTTCGGGGTGGTCTGTTGCTGTAGCCGTGGCTGTCGTGCGGCTCCCAATGCGTCAACGCTTTGCTGATGCTGCTCCGCAGTCGCTGCAACAGATGAGTCAGAGGTATCATCCTGTCCGGCAGCCTGTCGCTTAAAAATCTTCTTCGTTTTTAGTGTGTCATTCGACGGTGATTGTCGTGTATCTGGTGGCCAAGTAAGCGAGCATGTTTCGTCCACGTCTGTTTGATTCGTTACTACAGTCTCAGCACATTTCCATATAATGGTCAGCGAAGCAGCCAATGACAATGTAATGGCTAAGCTCGATATTTGCATTGTATTTGACGCTTCAACAATGTCGTTGGCACTGCAGGTAGTGCTAACAGCGAAACTCGGCGAAAAACGTTCATTAATCCTGTATGCCGAACGTCTGTTTGCTACATTTAAAGACCCTTCATATCGCATTAACTGTTCCATTCGATAAGTCGCTATCCTCGCCAAACTGGAATACTGTTGCTGCTATTGTTATAGACTCAGTACAATTATTTGTATCCATCGTGGTAGAACTCCGTGTTTACATCGCGATAATAATTATGACGTCATTTTATCATTTTTGTCAGGCACACTCAGGCTAGATTTAATAACTATTAATTACACGGTCCAGTTCCGGTACATAACCGTCCGCTGCTCAAGTCATGTGTCGCCGACGACACGCAGCTCCGTCTCGCTATGCGCGCTGACAACACATCTGCTGAGCTGTCCGTTCTCACTGAGTGTACCATCGACGTCAAACAGTGGTACCTGCAGAACGGTCTACAGC
>Ga0209780_1001217_pt1 | contig 16457 bp, 10 predicted proteins | sample WorMetexBAHAMAS2_FD_187384 | JGI IMG/M metagenome (GOLD analysis project Ga0209780, IMG submission 187384) | Marine gutless worms symbiont microbial communities from Max Planck institute for Marine Microbiology, Germany - Inanidrilus exumae... | ecosystem: Host-associated > Annelida > Digestive...
AGCATCAGTTGAAACTTACAGTGAATATTCACTAGCCCCTATTTATGACCACATTACATGCTGGAGGTCATAGGTCAAGGTTACAGCAGGCCGTCGACATGGCGAACGCTATAACTCCGCCGCAAGTGAACTGATTTGGATGAAATCTGGAGCACCCTGAGTACATCGTTGGATGCTGGCCCTTGCAGATTTTTTTGCGTTTTTTTTGGAAAAACGACCCCTTACAGTAAAAACGTAAAATTTTCAAAATTATCTTCCGAATGTTTTCATCGCGACACCGATCGACGTTGTTTTGTTCAAATTTTGTGAAATTTGTCCAACAGGAGATCGGTGAAATCGTGCATTATTTACTGGACAAAAAATTTTGCCTGCCTCTCAAATTGTCCCTTATCTTTCTTTCCGAGAGCATTGAGCTGCCACCTTGCACAGAGCTTGTATAGAAATGTGTTAATGATGCGCGGGTAGGTGGAGCCAGTATAATGTGTGATGATCTTTCAATGCCAGATGACTCAGCTTGAATAAATTAGGTCAGGCTATTTTAATTGGCAGTATAATAGCAGAGCATCGTCTGTTGCCGTGCATGTGTAGGCTGAACTCGAGGCACTCGACTCAGATAGTGAGAGTCACAACTCTGCGCCAACTCATATGCCAAGAGATCAGTACAAACCTGGTGGAGTATCTTCTGCAGCAGCAGTACTCACCACGCTGCAAGAACGCTTGGCGACGTACCAGCAAGCTCGCAGTATTGCACTAACCAGCGGGGATTCGACCAAAGCTCGGCGACTGGATCGCGGCCTCCAGGCAAGTTTATTCTCCATTTTGTTCACATTTTGTCAGATGTCTTTTGAGATCAAATTTATGCAGTATTGTCGGCAGTGTATATGTTATGTTAAAGGCATGTTTTACACACATATGTATGTATTGCTTTTCTTTGGGTCATGTTCTCCAAAAGAAAACATTTGCGGACAAGTAGTCAAAGAATTTTGATTGAATTTTGAGGATTGAATGATCCCTTTTGCTGCTTGCTTTAATTTACAATTGAATGATCCATTTTTGCTGTGTACACTGCAGCAGTGACTCCCAGTGCTTTTCATTGGGCCGGACAGCCCCCCTCCCCCAAAGTTGTCCCTTCCTGTGGGAAGATCATGACTACCTCTAATGTAGGGTTTCTTGTTTCCACATGAGTCAGCATCTCGAACAGTTTTGCTGTTTTTGCACAGTACATCCATGTGACCAACATACAGACAGACACACAGACAGACCATGCTATGTGCACCATCTGTAGCAATAGGCCACATCTTATGCACTGCGGGCCTGCGACGCTGCCTAATAATTGGAATAAACTGTTCCTTTCGCCCAAACACAACTGTCGAGAACTTGATGCTAACCACTGCACTTTGGTCCACTCTGATCGACGGGATACCACACCTCTGATTCTGCTGCTCACTATATACAATGGCCAGAAATATATTTGGACAACAATTTGATTTTCCAGACTGTTAATTTTGGTTTTTGTTATGTGTTGTGGTATATTTTATTACAGATGCATGTTTGCTTATGTCATATTAGATTTAGTTTTTTTGGTACTAAGCCAAGAGATTGACTGAAAAATGATCTATTTTGTGTTCGTTGGGATGTAAAACCTTAATTAATCCAGACTGTTATAGATATTAACCCTTTTGCTGCCTTGCCCGCCGGATATTTCCGGCAGAGGAAATAAATAATAATCCCCAGACTGCCGGATAAATCCGGTGACGCTAGGTAGGTTATACTTATAACCGTGGGTCTATGGTATGTGATATAATGCTGCCTGCGGTATTGGCTATTACCCATACACTGACTACATATTATTTTTTTTCTGGTCTGGCAGTAAAAGGGTTAAGTGACCTTAATGCTGTTGTTGTGAATTATGGAGTATTTCTGCACTGGTTACCAGTGTGTAATGGGCTAGTTGCTATCAGCAAGGGAATGTGACAGTAAAACATGCTTTTGCAAAATCTTCCAGTTCTGAACTGGGGGTGTTGGCTGACACTGTTTGTCCTGATAATGGCCATAATATGGTAGTACTAGTGGTGATGATGGTAACCAACGTGCAACTGAAGTTATCTTTCTTGTGTGACTGATAATTTGGCTAAATTGTGATGTGATTATGCAGACAATTCAGGACATGCTGAAACAGGCAAGAGCAGGGAAAATGGTGTCAGAAGATGACATCCCACCTCCAGTTGCCATACCTGCGTCTCATACTGTCCCGACATCCAGTGGCCGACCATCTGCAACATCACAGACTCCAGCTGAACCTTCTGTCGGTCCTGCAATCCCTACTCGCCAGGCCCCATTGCCTGCCAGCATTGAAATACCACGGCCGGCTGTTGTTGGAGCTGGTGGACAGGCAGCGGCGGTGTCTCCAGTTGCAAAGCCGAGGACCAACGTTCAGTCAGCAGGGCAGCAGCCTGCGAGTAGTGGTCCAGCGACAGGAACCGGCATAAATGCTGCCCAGGCTGCCTTTAATGCTCCGCCTGTCCAGCTTCATACTGGTTCGGCATCTGCTCATCGGCCTGCTGATACTGGTAATCTGTGATACTTTATAGCTTGCAGTATTTCAGACTATTTCTTGACTGTGGCCAACCCTTCATGGCTTTGAATAGCCTATAACATGCTGATGTGCCATTATGAAACTACTCACTCACTCACTGTTGGTTGGGTCTGTTCATTCCAGGGAAGTCTGAATCACTGTTAGTACAGTGCTGTTGCTAGTCTTTTTATTTTTGGTCAATACGATATTTCATTTTCGATATTGTGATTTGACAGCCAATCTGTGAGATCTACAATGAGCTTAAAATGCAGTTTAAACTGTTATTCACTGCATCTGTCAAGCTAGTTGTCTGAAGCCGATGAACTGAAGTGATTTGTTTGACATTGAGCTATGTGGTGTTATAGCAGAGCAGTACTGTTGTATGCCAGTTGAAGATGTATCAATGATAAATAAGTAGTGGATAAATAATCCTTATCAGCACCGTTTTTGTACCATAACACTATAATTTAAGAAGCACTAAGCCAGTTTGTGTCAGGGATGTTTAAAGATTTAGTTGACAGAAATTTTTCAGGCCAGAATTTGAAAACTCTGTAAGCTGTACAAGTATAGTTGACTTTGCCTTCAGTCCTTCAACACCAGGTCGAAAAGAACATCTGGTCTTGTGAAAGTTACTGGCATGACAACCCCAGAATATTTCAAGGCAACCTTTTGGGAAATATGACATATATCTGTGCCAAATATAGAAAAATGGCTGGTTAAATAAAAACGGAGAACATGTATTGACCATGTCTTTTTTATTTAACCTCAAGTTTCATTCACGCTAAACGATTGCTTCGAACTTTTTCTTGCTTCTCTTCTCCTATTTTTGAGTGAGCTCCATGAAGGACACAACCTAACACTCTAGCAGTTTCCAGAAGTTGTCTGAGATGTGTGTCGACTGTCTCTCTAGGTGATGCTGGAGATGGTCATTAAAATGGGTGTTATGTTGTTGTGTTCTTGACTGTTTGACACGAAACGAATCCATTATTTGTCCCAAAGTTGTAGCAACTTATGCTGGCAGCCGGCATGAATTGATGTGTTGTCACGTTATTTTGAGAAAAATATTCTGTTAGTAGTCACTGTTTTTCTATGTCAGTTTTTTGTTTGCATGCTCATTGTTTGCTCCATCGTGGATTTATTGCAACATTTGTTGTCTATAGGACAGCATCACATGTTGGTTGAACGTCGTGATCAGTATAAAATGGCAGCAGTAAAAGCAAAACAAGCTGGAAATGAAGAACGTGCCATCGAATACATCCGCACTGCTAAAGTAACACTGTTACAGATATATATTAGTGGATTAGCATGTGCTTTTTACTTTGCCTATGGTCGGGATGTGGAGTATTGTGATCCACATGTCTGTCTGTTTATCTGTTTGTCAGTCTGCTTGCGTATCTTAGAAACAACGTGTCCAAAGTTCACAAAATTTTCTGTACATGTTAACTGTGGTCATGGCTCGATCATGTTCTAGCAATGATGCAGTACGTTACGTACTTCCGGTTTGGTGGATAATGGCGCCAATGGGGCAGAATCAAAGATGATGTGTTTCATTAGTTCGCCTGATATCAGCACTGGGCACAAAGTCTGGTGTCAGTGTTTACCTTGTGTGTTTGATAGATTACTATAATGCTCGAATTGTAATTATTGTAATTGTTCACTAATTGTTACTCAGCTTTTGATGTCCAGCATGCAGTCTGGATTTCAATGAAATTTGTATTGTACTCATGTAACTTGTTTTTGTCATTTTGTCTAATGTTTGCTTGAGTCCTGAGTAAAGCCTTGAGTACTGCTAATGGTTGCTTCCTTGCTCCATGCCCAGAAAAAATATGTTTGTTCAGTTTCTGTTTAATGACTTACAGCTGTAAGAGCATACTCCAGTAGGTGGAGGGAGTATTGCTATTAGTATGTCTGTCTGTCTTGTTTGTGCATCTGTATGTGTGTCTGTCTGCTGACATATGTCGAAAACCACATGTCCAGATTTTGTGAATTTTATTGCACATGTTGCTTGTGGCTGTGGCTCGGTCTCTTCTGACAGCAATGCAATGCATTTTGTACATGTACTTCCAGTTTTGAGAATGATATTATGTTTTCACATAATGGAGCCAAACTAAGCACGGTGTTTCGTCTAGTTCATGGCAACACTAGTCTGACCCGGACGTCAGATGTTTGGTCGATTTCGTCAGACGATGGCCCTGGGGTCAAAGTTTGATGTTAACGATTGCCTTGTCTTTGGTAGAAATTTGATGCTGTTATTCAAGCTGTGGACGAAGGCAAGCCTGTTGATTTGTCCAAAATGCCTCCTCCACCTGATCAGAGTGGTAAGTTTGCTGATCCTATCTTCGTGATTATGAAAATGTTTTCACAAACTCTGACCAGTTTGACAGTATTATGAATTTGAGTGTTGGTATGTGTATGCATGTATGTTTAGAATTGTGTAACATTTGAGAAGATTATCGCTGAATTACCTCAGCACAGTACTGTTGTGTGTCTGATTCAGTTTCTGTTACTTACTGTCATTTTTTTCTCTGAAACCAGATTTTTTGCAGCCCAATGTGAGAGCAGGGCTATACCCCCTCCCCATTATCACTTCACTTCCCCAGCTTCTACTCTATTTTTTAGTATCTTTTACTTTTCTTTTTGCCCTTTCTTACTCGCTTCATCTATTTTCTTGCTTTTCTGTCCCTTCCCATTCTACCAGAATAGTCCCAGTTGTTTTGAAATATGAAGATTGAGATTACCTTTAGATGAACTTTGCCAGTGGATGTCAGTATGTCACTAAATGTATAATTACTTTTAATGGAGGACTTTCTTCTAGCTTTGTTCTTTGTGCTGTTAGTCAGGACTATATTCGATGGTTCACAAGACCACGTTTCGTACTGATGACACTGTTACCATTATGGACTGCTGAAAACGTTTTTCTAACTTCATCAACAGTCTGTTCTACTCTTTGTTCCTTTCGTAAAGAATGCACAAGCAAATTTTTCAGTTTATTAAGAGTCTGTGTGTTTGTTTTTATAGTGCTTCAGAAAAATTACCATATATATTCTTTTTTAGCCATCCTTGAGCCCCGTACGGTCTCTGGGACAGTAATGTGCCGTGATTCATGTGTTGATTTTGGCGCTATATAAACTGTTTGTTTGTGTATTTATTTAACTCCCTTCCTCACTTTCTCCTTCCTTTTTCTTTCCTTATGCTTTCTTTCTTACTTATTTTTACTTCCTTACTCGTTTACTTCCTTATTTATTTATCTACTCCTTCCAGAATAGACCCGTTCCATTTCCAGTCCACAGGTCGTAGGAGGCGACCGAACCTCCTTTAGTTTTTTGTGTTAATTTTATGTTGTAGTATATTTTGCTACGATGCATGTTTGCTTTTGTTGTGTTTGTTTCCATTTTTTCAGTACTAAGGCAAGAAAGATAGCTAGGAAGAACGTCTCCAAAATGACCTATTTTGTGTCAGGTGGGACATAAGACCTTAACTCAATCAAGCCGTCCTTGATCCGAGGGTTGGCCACACCATGTACATACTTTCTCCGCTTATCTCTGTCCTCTGTCATTCTGACTGACTCTTTCACAGGGAGTCCTGTCCACGTATTGATGTTGTCCATCAAGGTCGTACGTGTTCTTGCTTGCCTGTGTGCACCTGGCATTGTTCCTTGCATTATCTCTTTCTCCAAGCAGCTCTTTTGTTTCCTCATGGTGTAACCATAATGTGCTAGCTTCCTCTATTTGACAGTGTCTAACAGTTCCCTCTTTACTCCAGCTTTGTTAAGAACCTACTCATTATTTGCTGTCCACGAAACCCGCAGCATCTTTCTCAGCCCTTTCATTTCAAAAGCGTCAAGACGTGTTTCTTCATTTTTTTCTGAATGTCCAGCTTTCACAGCCATATGCTACTACAGGCCACACTAGCGCTTTCATTAGTCGTATCTTCGTTGAAATTGGTAGGCTGTGACTTTACCATATTTTCTGCAGTGATACCCCAATCGCCTGCCCCTGCTTAACCTGGAATGAAATTTTGTCGTACACTCACCATCTTCTGTAATCAGGGACTCCAGGTACGGGAATGTATCCACCTGCTCCAGTTTCTCATTCTGAATGAGTATGCGCCATGCTAAGCCCAGAAATGATAGAGTGCTGTCCTGAATCAGGGAGAAGTTGATGCAAACAAGAAGTGGGTTCTGTGATTTGAGTGAAGAATTTCCTGGAGATATCCGCTCTACGAGAGCCCAGAGTAATGAGATTAGCTGTAGATAGCATAGATATGTACAGCATGCCACGGGAGAAATTCAGAATAATGTGGATGGCTCTTTTCTGAACAGTTTCAAGCTGTTCAGTTTGTGCCTTAGTCAGGGCATAGTGCCACACAGGAACACAGTACTCAAGAACTGGGCGTATAACTGTGTGGTAAAAATGAAAAGGGCGGTTACTTGGCAGACCTTCTCAACAGGATGAATGATGTCATAAGCATAGAGAAGGTTCGTGTCTATTCGCCCTCCAATTTGTAGTCCACCTTGAAATTTATAAAGGGTCTCTCTCATCACCATCTCCGCTAGGATTTTGAACAAGTACGGAGAAAGGACACAACCTTGTCGGACTCCTTTCTTAACACGAAACCATTCTGATAGTGTTCCTGCTACTTTGACCTTAGCGAGCTGTTTCCTGTACAGTTTGGCCAGCAAGTCAATCAAGTGCAGAGGATATCCCATGTCCACCATAGTCACCCGATCATGGGAGATCAAGTCGAGTGCCTTTCTGAAGTTCACAAAGCACATATAGAGCGGTTGCTGGTGCTCGCGTGCCTTGTGCATCAGTATTATGAGATTCGTAATTTGGTCCCTTGTCGGAATCACACATGTTCATCAGCAATTTATGTTTTCGGTATTCACTCGGATCCTTGCCAGTATGATCCGAAGAAGGATTTTGCTTGCATGTAAGATGAGCAGTTGTTCTGTAATTTGGATGCTGTTTAAGAGCACCTTTCTTGGAAAGTGGGATGAACGTGGAGAACGTCCATTTCTCTGACCACTTGCCAGTTTCTCAGATCGCCACACATATTCTTTTTTATCTAGGTTGTTATTATTAGCACTAGTTGCAGAGACTGTTATATGCTGCTGTGAAACTGATTGCTTTTGCATGTTTTTAATTGTAATCATCTAATGTGCATGCCAGACCCCTGCATGGGCCGAAATTCTGTGGCCCGGCTCGGCTTGTTCGTTTGCTTTAAAAAATTTTTAGGCCCGTTTTAGGCCCACTTTACCAGTCATTAGGGTCCTATGCAATATGCATCAAAAGAAATGTCAAAACATTAACGCATGGCATTATTGACATTGTCTGTAACGTTTATAGTACAGTTACAAAATATAATGTAGATTGAAGATCTGAATGATGGTTTGTTATTTGCAGTTGTAGACCTATTCCTTTAAACCTTTAAAGTACACTGTAATAGCATTAATTAGCATGTCAACTGTTTTTCGGCGGGCTGAAGCTTCGAGTCCAGCTCACCTCTCAGACACTGGGCCCGGCCCATTGTGATCAACGAAATAGTAGTCAGTCCACCCATGCAGACCTCTAGTGCATGCTTTGCATCATTCGTGTGTGAGGACAACATAATGCTGGACCAGCCCAGCGTTATGTATGAGAACTGTGTAATTGCTATGCTGGTCACACCGAGTCTGTCTTGTACCCAGTCTGTCTTGTAGTACTGAAGCTGTGTGTCATGTTCATTGCTTTATAACAGTAGTTTGTGGTGTAGTGGGTGTGTCTGTGGTTCGAGAGTCGACTCAAGGCATTGCAGCTGGTGGAAAAGATGATGACGAGATCTCAGTGCCTCAGCTGACACATGAAGGTAAAGTTTGCTATACCTGTTGTAATTTTTAAGAACACTTGCCAGGAGTGTCTTAGAGTTATGCATATTTGTCTGTTTACCTTGTCAATAACAGTGGGCATATGCAACCATAGCAGCCATAACATATACTGTGCTTGCATAGCATCATACATAATAAATTACTGGTGATATTTTCATTGATGCAGTTTATATGGTTATTGAGTTCTATGACAGATCACTTACTTGCTTCTTATGTTGAAACTAGAACAGCAAAGAAATTGTTCACTCTTTGTTGGTTAATAATATCAGTAAAGCTTACTTTATGTTAGAAATTTGAATTTAAATGTTTGAAAATTTTGTGGCCTACATTATTAATTTTAACTGATAAAAAGATATTTACAATCTTCACTTTGAAAACCTAAAGAATCACCAACTCTGTGCAACTGCAGCAACCAAGAAGAAAGACATCGTGACAAAACGCAGCATTCAGACAGTCACTGATGGCATCAGTCGACGAGTCATAAGTGGTCGAGAAAACACAAGTTTGATACTTGTCTTTCACGGAGCCAAGGCTGTTATGATAACATGATACTGTTATAACAGTTACTGCCCATTATGTGTTAGATCTCAAACGAGTTCTGTCTTTCAGCAGGACAGTGCCCAGTGCACACGGTGCTTGAGGCAATCAACTTTCTTACTGTTAACTTCGCCAGACATCGACTAATTTTAAAAATTCTTTCAAGGCAGACTCAGCAGTGAGTTTGTAACAAAGCATTAGTAAAAGATCCCACCATTCCTAAATCACGTTGCTACACTACCTTTTGATATATCATTAATCACTGTACACATTTCAGGTTGTTGCTGTTTTTCTGACGTGAATATTTCACAAGATAGTGTAGCGACGCATTTGAGGGATGGTGGGATATTTTATTATCGCTTTACAACAAATTTTTTGTTAAGTCTGTCGGTGAAAGAATTTTTAAAATTTGGCAAAGTTAAGAGGGAAAAATAAAATGAGTGGCACCTTTGTTCCAGACATGGCGTATATGTATGTTACTGTTTCATTATTTGCAATTTGTAACTAAGTAACTGGACATTTTTGTGTTTTTTTCTGGACTAATATTGCATATTTAAATTATTTTGACGTATATCAGATGTATTGTTTAATAGACAAGCAGAAACTGTTCAAGGCACCAGAAAAGGCTGGTTCTGTGATGGAGGCTCTTCAACAGAGAATGGCCAAGTACAAGGAGGCTGAAGAGCAGGCGAAACAAGAAGGAGCCAGCAGCAAAATAAAACGAATGGGACGCATCGTCAAGGTAGAGAAATTGTGTTACTAAAAAATTGCAAACCCATTGTTGTTAGCTTTATCTGGTGTGCCATTTGTTATAATAATGCAATAATAATGTTCATTTATTTGATTGACAACATAACACGCAATCTACAATCAACATCTGCCACACAGTCTGCACTAGGCTATATACAGAAGGGTTAAGCTCGGCTAAATTGCTGCCACATTACGGCGCACTACAGTTGATAACTGCATCGGCTTAACCTCGTGAACACTCACCAGATGGCACGACCAGCACACATCTGTTAAAGTTAATCACTAAATTTATCGCCCACGAAAGGGTCAAAGGCTGAGTTGGCCTAGTTGGCTGACCTATAGCGGATGGCTTAACCACGTGGTCACCATCAGCTACAGGTCGAGCGTGGGAAAGGGAAAGTTCGCCGGTCAAAGACCAGCATTCTACCCACTGCTCACTGCAGCCATCGATGAAACATGGCTAGTGGCATGTTTTGTGATGGATTGTAGTCGAGATACTAAGTTAGTATTCCTTTGCCACCTGAAAATGTAGGCGAAAGCATGTTTTTAGGCTGTTCTATTCGTCCATCCAGCCATTCGTCCTTCCGTTTTCCGGTCAGATACTGTTATCACAATATCTCATGAACGGCTTGAACAATTTTGATAAAACTGACAGGGAATATTCACTAGCCTCTGCTGATGACCTGATTAGATTTTGGAGGTCAAAGGTCAAGGTCACAGCAGGCCACAGTATGTTGTGGCGAAGGCATTAACGTCGACATTGGGGCTTCGAAGGCCATCTTCTAGTTTTGTATCTTTTGTTGCTTGATAATTTAATTTTAAATAAAATAAAGTCATTAGTCTGTTTGGTGGCTAGTGGCGTATTTCGTGATGGATTGTAGTCGAGATACTAAGTTAAGGGTAGAACATGAGAAAGTTGTGAATGTGCATTGCAGCAATATGAAGGTGCTGTAAAGCTGTATAAAGCTGGGAAGCCTGTCGACTTTGATGAGCTGCCGTGTCCTCCCGGCAAGTTATCATTATTCTATGATATGTTTCTGTTCTATAGTATACAGAAAATTTGATTAATGGAGTCTCAAGTTGCAGTCCTATCCATTACTGTGAGATCCATTCTTTCTTTTGCTGGAAATTATAAAATGTTTTGTGGTATAAATTGTAAAATATTGTCTGTTATTGTGGACATGCTGGACTTGAAGAATGCACAATTTCTCTATTGCTAATGGTGTAGCTTTATTCTTCATCATTATTTGGTCACAGTGGCTCAAGATACTGATTGGCACTTGGATTGGTTTGTGTCAGATGAGGTCAGGTTTTCAAAATTGGAGGTTCGGGACCCCTTTTGATATTTGCTGTTCTGCTGAAGCCCATTTTGTCAAACATGTTTGATAACTCTTCATTCATATTCTATCGCATTGTATTCTGTTGCATCTGTTATGTGGTGTATGGTGTTGTGTAGGTTTTCCACCATTTCCAGTGGAGTCGGCTGCTGCTAAGCCAGCCGCAGCTGTAACTCAGCCATCACCTGCTGCTTCCAGTGTTCCTGCTGCACCACCAAAAGTGTCTCCAAAACCACAGTTGCAAAAGCAAAGTAATCAACTTAACTCTGTAATATTTATACAACGCTCTTTGTACGATATGCTGTAACTTTGCTTTAGTTTACTTTGCATTTTTAGCGTGCGACACTATGCTAGTGCAGTATATGCTGTCGTCATGTGTCTATATGTCCTTAACAAGCTGGCACCGTACCAGAATGGCTAATCATAGGATCACGCAAATAACGCCAAATGATAGCCCTGGGATTCTAATTTTGTAATGCCAAATATCTAGGCGAAATTCCAACGGGGTCACCCCCAACGGGGGCGCCAAATTGAGGTGAGGTAGGTTCAAATCAGTGATTTTTGACCAATATCGTGCTATATCTCAAAAACGGTGCAAATAGTTACTATGGAACGCTAATAGGGACTTGTATGTTCTCTATCGATTGGTGCTATTTGTGGTGACCTTGAGTGACCCTAATTACCCCAAGCGACCCCATTATTGACATTTTGTTTCGCATTTCATATCTACGTAGTGAATGGAGTTAGAGACTTCAAATTTGGTAGGTAGGTTGATCGTTTTAAGTGCTAGCCCACGGATGACAAATCATTCTTGAAAGGGGCATGGTTAGGTCACGTGAACCATTTAAAGTTTGGTGGGCACCAATTACATCTCTGGAATGGCTGATCATCTCAGACGCTATCACGTTAGTTCGCTGTTGAGTGTCATAAACTTCTGATGGTCGTCAGACAACTGTTGTTCACACCCGTCGTCGAAATCTGTATTCAGCAGCTAGACTGAGTAAAAGAAATGGTTTAATTTCCATACGATGCGGTATGGAATATTTAGCATGCGGCGATCCTCTGCGTCGTGTGGGTCTATCAGCGGCAGTGAAGACTCTTGTTCATCATCGGCCATGATCCAACATTTATAATTCGATGAATTGGGATCACAGTATTAGAACACTGTTCCATTTTTAATCATAAGCGAGTCTCCAGTTGGTTAAATGAGGCTCCACATACATTAGGAGTGTTTTTGTGAACAGTGAAAGATGCAATTTTTTGGTGTGGTTTGTTGACTTTGGCATCACAGCAACCAACCATGGTTGGTCATGAAATATGCTCATAATGTGAGCATAATGCTACAGCCTGGTTACCAACTGTACGATGATTGACGATTAACAATGGAGCTGAGTTCTAATATCGTGCTGCTCTGCACATATGAGCTTTTGCTGTAGTATAAGAACAGTGTCGATTAGATGCGACCTGTAGCTCATTTTAGCGTCAGTGGAATACAAGTAAAGTGAGAATCTATTACGTCTATCGGTGAGTGCCCCATACGGGCTCCAGAGTGGTAATGTGCTGTGAGTCATGTGTTGATGTCGGCACTATATAAATTGTTTGTTTGTGTGTTTTGTTTACTTAACTTTCATCCTCACTGTCTTCCTTACTTACTTATTCTTTTCTTATGCTTTCTTTCTTACTTATTTACTTCCTTACTGATTTACTTCCTGGCTTATCTAACTACTTTTTCCAGAATAGACCCGTTTCGTTTTCAGGCTGGAGGTCATAGGAGGTGACCAAACCTGGCTTTAGTTTTTTGTTTTAATATTATGTTGTAGTATATATTGTTACGGGTGCATGTTTGCTTTTGTTGTGTTTGTTTACGTTTTTCAGTACTAAGCCAAGAGATTGGCTGGGAAGAACATCTCCGAAATGAGTTATTTTGTGTCGGGCGAGATGTACAACCTCAATGAAACCATCATGGAGCCATCTACAGTTCTTCATGTTACATATCACGAACTCAATGTTAAACTAGAAGCGCTCAGTAGAGCACCTACTTTCCCCACCGACCTTGACCTTCGACCATGACCTTCCAAAATTTAATTACCTTGTCCTCTGTGGCGAAGGATATGACAACGCCAGCGAAAACACAACATCTCATCACCTTCAGTGGGGTAGGTAATTAAACGAAGTGTTTGCTGGCATTAAATTAAGACTTGTTTGCTGATGTAAAGCATGTTATGGTATGAAGATGATATCAGTGTAACGCTGTTGAGGAGAACTCTGGCATTCTTTCCCAGTCCCAATGCACTAATTGCTGACAGAAAGGGCATGTGGGCAGTATGCTCCAACAGAAATCTCCAGTTCTTAATTGAGGGTGCCGGCTAACACAGTTTGACCTAGGTAATGGCCGTAAAACGGTTGTATTTATGTTATGTAGTCACCATGATCTGTGGTGGCACTGGTGATTTAAGTGTTTTTGTGCTTTGATGTATGAAGTTTGTTATTGCAGTGTCAACTCATAGTCGTTCAGAGCAGAATGCAGTGTTTCTGTTGAATCGTCAAAACCAGTTCAAGCAGGCGGCAATGTCTGCTAAAGCATCTGGCAACATAGAATTGGCCAAGAAGTACTTGCGTATGGCAAAGGTGGTCACTGCAGTTTTTATATTTGACGTATTTGTATCAGTATTGAATGTGTGTACTTAGTCACCGACTGAGCATGTTCGTTTCATAGTTTATATACAGTAGCTGGTCTTTCTGTTAGGATGGTGGGTTGCATGGTAGTCTAGTGGTTGGGTAATGGTAATGGTAAAAGTAGATTTATATAGTGCATTATCACGAAGTCTTTAATGCACTGAATGGGTGTTGTACTTGGGTGTTCGACTTGTGACTCAGTGGTCGTGAGTTTGATCACCAGCTGCCGCATTATCGAGTGGTTAGTACTGGGGTGGGGTCTTCAGGCGGGCATACCACATTGGTATGTATCCAGCTACCCAGGCCAACTCCGCCTCCTGCCCTCTGTGGGACCGGAAATGAGTACCGGCAAAGTGCGGTGATGCACTGCAGCTGAGAAGTAAAGGCAGGATGGCTCATTCCATTTATGGACAAGCGTGTGAGTGGCAGATAAAACTGTGTGATCCCCTGTTAAGACGTGCCATTTTGAGTGCTTTAGAGATGAGTATTGCACTCATTACAAGACGCAAACAAATGTCCTGTCTTAGTCATAGAGCCAATGTAAAGGGAGAAATGCTGCATCCGTCCAGCGTCTAGTATGGATAAAGAAGGGATGATGCTATGCCACTGGTTGTGGTCCAGCGTCTAGTGTGGACAAAGAAAGGATGATGCTATGCCACTGGTTGGGGTCAATGGTTTTAGTTTTCTTCACTGCTTCCACACTGTTGGTTGGGTGATGCAGATGGTGAGTACTCTCTGCCGCTTATCCCCAAAAGATTCATTCCTGGAACAAGCGGAGGAAGCTAAATGAGGGACTCACCAACTCAGACTCACATGCGAAACGGCTGTCACAATAGAGCTAGGTATGTTGACGATTGACCGTGTGTTTGATATTTGCTGCAGGGATTTGATCAGATGATTGAAGCATCAAAATCTGGTCTTCCCGTCGACTTGGCTCAGGTACAACTGTTTTAACCTCAAATGATACTGCATCTTGACAGTGTCGTCATGTGAAGTAATAGGTTTTGCACACCAGCAAATTTGGATGCAGTTTTTAGTTATTAAAGTGGCTAATTATCTATGATTGTCACAGGTCAGGCATGGTCCTCTAGCGATTTCATTAATGAATCGTTATAGGCTCGAAGAGCCTGTATTGTAATTTGCAGTTGTTATTGTGACATTTTTACAGTGTGCATTTTTGCCTATCGCCAAGTCACATTATCTAAGCATAGAAAGCTTATTCTGACTGCAAATGTTGCAGTAATTTTCATACACTGTCTGACTGCAGGTGCCACCGCCGCCAGGATCTGGCACCAATATCAAATTTGAGATTGTACCGGAGGCCGGTGAAGGGGGCCAGACTTCAGGAGATCGTGCTGCTGTTTACAAGCGGCTTCAACAGGAGCTGATACAACAGACTCGGGTGTGTGTTGTCAGCGTTCAGAGTCACCATCATTGTTTGCACAACTCACATTTTAACAAATGTTTGGGGTTCGGGTCCCATCTGCAGATGTTCCATCGATTCACCACATCAGGAAGCCCATGATGAAATGCACACAATTGATGTATTTTGTGATCACTAAATTTTCACTTGTAATTTTTTGGTACCCACAGACTTGCTACTTGACGCCACCGGCATCTTGTTCAGTAACCAGTGGATGCTTACATATTGGAAACGGGAGTTATCCAGTTGTTGTTTGTCAAACTGTTATCTCACAGAAACAAGGCTGTATATTTTGTTGACACTTGTAAAATTCATGTTAAGTAGATAGTTGTGATTTAAGTGATATATGTTTCTGTTGAGTTGTGTTGTATTTTAATGGATTTGGATTTTGGCCTCACTTCAGTTGAAACAGTTTTAATTATTTTAAATTGCTGGAAAAAAAACTTACGATGTTGCACTGACTCTGTTTGCTTTTGTTTGTGTACTTTTCGGTTTTGGATGCATTCAGTCTGGTTTGTGAAATTTGTGATTGTGCAAAAATGCTGTCCTTAATGTGGTTGTTCTGGAATGTACATGGTGAGGCATAATTACCGGACCTCCTTGGTTTTTATTGTGTAGTCTTTGAACAAATAGACAAAAAGTGATAACATTTAGTAGACCTTTCTGTTATAAGGAACAACAACATTTTAAATTACTGACTTACTGACTAAGTTTGTGTTTAAAGTGACTGGCTTTCACTTTAGCACATGCATGAAGACAGGTGCTCCACTGCCTGACCGACGTATCAATAATGCATTGATCCAGTTCGTCCCAAGCTGTCAGGATGCACAAATGTAGTACGTCGATCCCCCTTCCTCCCCTCCAACAGACATCATCTGAGCTATGGTGATTGTCTGGAGGGCAAGAGGGGAGAATACTTGACCAGCTCTGTGCTGTTGTGCATCATAATTGTGCACATCATATGCACACCTATATAATGAGCAGTTCGTACATGGTCGACTGGACCGGGCTTCGATCTTGCTTGGCTTAGCTGTCTTCCGAGTGCCTTAGTCTTTGATGTACTTGTGCTGTATGTAGAAAAAATTTTTGATTACATCCTTTTCTTTACCTTTTAGTGTGCTAAGCCTGTGGGATTGGCCCTTGACCTGGAAGACTATCATCCTTCAGTATTATTACACTGTTGGTTGGGTCATCTGACCTGTAAAATCTTCTCTGAGATGACCTATAATGTGTCGACTGGGACGTTCAACCCTGCAATACCATACCATACCATAGTTCGTCGACATCTTTGGC
>Ga0209780_1001218_pt1 | contig 16456 bp, 12 predicted proteins | sample WorMetexBAHAMAS2_FD_187384 | JGI IMG/M metagenome (GOLD analysis project Ga0209780, IMG submission 187384) | Marine gutless worms symbiont microbial communities from Max Planck institute for Marine Microbiology, Germany - Inanidrilus exumae... | ecosystem: Host-associated > Annelida > Digestive...
GTCGTCTCCTACGACCTCACGCCTGGAAACGGAGTGGGACTATTCTGGTAGAAAGGGATCGGATGGACAATAGAAGAAAATAAGTAAAGTGGATGAGAAAAGGAAAAAAGGTAATAAAGAGCAAAAGATGAGGAAGTGAATGGACAAGGGAGGAGCAAAGGCGGAAAGGGGGTACCCCAGGCCCACGCGGAGTGACCTTGACCTACAAAATCATCAGTAGGGGCTAGTGAAATATTTCATGTAAGTTTAATCAGTATTGCTCGCGCCATTCACGAAATATCACTGGTAACAAGATCTGTCTGGACGAACGCGGTGGACGGACAGTCCGAAAAAATAATGCCGTCACGAACATTGTCGGAAGGCGATGGCATAATAAAGTAAACCACACATTTACAGAAACTAACTTGGCATGATTTGGCACGATATCCGGAAATTTGTCAGGCGCCACTGAAGGAAATGGTTCCAGCAGGTCGGCAACGTATTCATACAGCAAGTGTGGACCGTGTATGTTACGTGCTCTCTCGGAGTCCGTCAACCGCTGCAGACACGGCTCCATTGCGTCCAACAATCTCTCCTACACATTACGCATGGCCACCATCATTACAGCCATCCCATGTTAGCATTACAATGATAGTATCTACATACGATATGATACGATACGATACGGAAGATTAACGTGCGCTCAAAAGCTGACGAGATGGGCAGCTTAATCTAGCGCACGGCACAAAAACAAAATAAAGAAAAAATAAAAACAATACAATAATACAATACAATGAATATTTCTAGAGCGCCGTGATGTCTACGCTAGGTGGGTACAGAGGCGCTTGGTGAGGTTACGTTACGTTCTAAGAGTCGAGAAGGCTAATGTCACTTTGAACAGTGCGGTTTTCAGTCTTGATTTGAAGATGGCCAAACTGTCACTTTGGCGAACGTAGTTCAGTAGAGTGTTCCACGTTAATGGTGCAGTGACGCTGAAAGCCCGCTTGCCGATGTTGGCCTGGGTTCGCGGAACAAAACAAAACCAAGTAGCTCAGAAAAAATGGTCCAGGCAATAGTCCGTGAAGGCAGTCCGGGGTATCACACAAAGTTGCTCAATGCTGAGCCTGGCTAGTACCGGGATAGGTGACAATGCCTTCGGACAGTCATACCACCTCGGTATGTGACCTTGCCCAACTCAGTGTGACCATCTCTCTGTGGATAGATGCAATGAATACTGGCGATTGAAAGAAACGGCAAGTTCTGCATAACTGTAGGCTCTGTTATCAGGACTGTGGCATACTGATCTTCGGCCGTATGCTGCCTGATTTGAGGTCTGACAATCCTCGCTGGCCCAAAGCATCGCAAAACGGGATGAGCTCCGTCGTAACGGAGCTTAGCAGTCTATTTGAAATCTTCTTCTTCAATGCTCATGGTGCTATCGTCATGACCACAGCCATTGTAAGAGCTCATCCAGTTCAGCTGATAAGTGCAGTGCCAAATGGTCATCAACCAAGAACCACTTGGACTGAGAGTCTGAATTTGTCAGAAGGTTGCTGCTATGAAAACCTATCATTTATTATCATTACTCAAATTGAAAGCTACATAAAGCATTACAAGTGTTCCACCTAACCTCAGTATACAATCCAAGCATTTTAATTTATGTACATAAACAACAATATACTAAATTACAACATTCTAAACTACAGAGTCGAATGCGCAAGACTAAATTTTACAGCAGACAGAGAACACGGGCAAATGTTAATGATGGTTGTTGTTAATACGAAAACTATACTGATGCAGTTGATGTAACTAACGCAAATGTTATTACATCATTATCACAAATGTAAAAGCGACGACCTCGTCAATGAAAGGTATGAGAACAACGGCTTCCCAGTCTTGTAACTTGCCATTAAGATCAGTGTCAAAGTCAATGGGATAGTAGTCCTTGACTGGTGACGAATCACTCACCATCAGACCCTTATAAACACAACGTCAGCTGAGCTATTACTTACTGCCAAGTACACACGCCATAACAAATGGAATCATATGAAATGTTGAAATACTGCAACATACAATAAAAAGGCATAATTTGATTTAAGGGCTTAATTTACCTGTCTATACGACGTCCTTCCTGGCACCAATTTTATTTCATACGGGTGTCAGCAGAAACTTATCCCAGGTCTGCCCAGCTGGTCCCCAGTCAATATGCCATCAATCATAAAAGCAAAAACACAACAATGTAGCAAAGCTAGTATGGTAAGTATTTAACATAAATATTAAAATATCACTGAAACGTTAAAACTGTTAAAACTTTAAGAGAGATAAAACTTCGGTGAAGTCAATAGTGGCGCTGTGTATGTGATCGTGGAAAAAATTCCTGGCTCTGTATCTACATCAGTCCCGTGATCTAACTGCCACTTTCCTATAGCAAGACACACCTCTTGCCAAAATTTCACAAAAATTCCTGCACAACTTTTAAACAATTCTGATAACAGCCCGGCTCAACGACATGCTAATGTGGGCAATTGCGTTATCTCACTCACTTATTGACCAAAAAAGTGCATGCAAATGATTCATCAGAGGATAAACAGAGTATTACGGTACTCATGTCTAGGCAATTCAACCACAAACAAACCTGTAAAGCTTGAGGTAGGAGACTCATGCTCCCTGTGGGAAGGACAGCCATTAGCTGTTGGAATGGCAGGAACGGCTGCCCTAGTTCAAACTCAATCTTGAGGTCACTGAAGCCTTTCACGTCAGACAGATATGGTGCATAATGGTGTGGATAATACCTGAACAAAAGGAGAAATGAAACATAATTACTAAACAAAATCATTCAGCAAAGGATCATCTGCTGTGTTCGAAAAAAATGCAAGCCTTTATTTTTGAATAACTCAGGCAAAAATGGACTAACTTCACAGCATTTGATAAATCAGGTTAACAAGAAATACGACATAGAAAAAGAAGAAAGAGAATTACACATAGACAAAAGTCCCTTGCAAGGGGAGCTCATCTACTTTTGCAGTGCTTTGAGCCAGCCAGAGTTGCTGACCCAACAAAGCCAGCATATGACTGACGTCGGCCATATAGCCAGCTCAACTGCTGCCAATCTGCTTATCATTTTTCAGCAGAAATAATTTTTATCCATTATGCTTGATTGATTGACTGAGTTAAATGTTAATAAGAACATGTAAATTATAAGCAAAGTAGTACATTTACGAATACTACAATTATCCATTGCATTTTTGAAATAAATACTGAAAGTATCCATTATGTTCCACCAAAAATATCAGATATATATTGTGGATATATATCACGGATATACACTGTGTCTGAACAGACTGTCACTATAATTGCCCCATACAGGCTCCAGGGCGGTAATGCGCCGTGATTCATGTGTTGTTTTGGGCACTACATAAATCGTTTGTTTTTGTGTTTATTAACTTCCTCACTTTCTTCTTGCCTGCTTTCTTTCTTTCTTATTTACTTCCTTGCTCATTTACTTCCTGACTATCTACACTTTCGAGAATAAACCCGTTCCATTTCCAGGCCGTAGGTCGTAGGAGGCAACCAAACCCGGCTTTAGTTTTTTTGTGCTAATTTTATGTTGTAGTATATTTTGTTACAGATGCACGTTTGCTTTCATTGTGTTTGTTTTCATTTTTCAGCACAAAGATAAGACACTGGCTGGGAAGAACGTCTCCGAAATGACCTATTTTGTGTAAAGTGGGATGTAAAACCTTAACTTAGTCAATCAATCAGGTCACTATGATTTTCTTCCCCTACTGTTCCAAAAGATAACCTTTTGGTATGCTTGGTGTTATCTGGCATGGATATTCATGCTAATTGAAAGCCACATATTGGTTATTTGGCGTGAACAGATTAATTCATTCACCAGATGGCGAGACATATCACAACCAAAGTACTACACTAACCAGTCAAACTAAACTGACCCTAACCGTAACACTAACCCTAAACCTAACTGTACTAAAGTCTAACATTTATGTGCACTTTGTTGACACCCATTACAAGGTTTTTCCGGATTTATAAAATGTGCACAGCAGGGTTTGTGTGTGGGGGCAAATAATTGCACTACCCATCATTAATTAAAAGAAACAAAGAAATCTCTACAACAAATAACCAAATAGTGAGATAATGTGGCATGAAAATTCACGCCAAATATAATTAATGATTTGGTATTGCTAAATAGGATTTTACAGGCTGGATATGCTTCCTGTTACTCAACCAACAACTGACAGAAAATCATCCGCCGGCCTCATCTTTTGTTGGTTCCCAAGGAAAATGATGCCCCGAACCCTTTACACCAGCTACTTGATGCCAGTAAGGAAAAGAAAGGAACACTATTTATATAGCACCATTTTATATACTATGTATATCTCAAAGCGCTCAGGCATGGATCACACAGTTTTACCTGCAAATACACCATGCCTGCCTTTCCTTTGTAAGCGTTCATCAGATGGCACCACCCCTAACTGAGGTAGGAGACATTCGATTGCAGCTTATTACTCATCTATGGACCCCGAAGACATAAAAGGCTGAGTTGGCCTGGTTAGTTAACCCATAGCGGACGGTTTACCCACATAAGTGGTCACCCATCAGCTACAGGTCAAGCGCAGGACAGGGAAAGTACGCCAGCCAAAGACCGACATTCTACCAACCAAACCCACTGTACCAACTGAACAGTAATGAACATCAACAGTTATTGTCCAGACAGCCAATATGTCTTACTCACCAGCTCCATGACTGGACACCATTGTAGTAATAATGAAGAATCCACTGTATAGCTTTCACATACCCGTGCGCTTGCGACTCTAATACTTTGCTACAACATATCCCAATGTACAAATTTAGCAAATCGATAATTCTCATAAAACTGTTTACAGTTTAATACCCAACCAAGTACAACAGAGATATCTCAAGTATACAGTATTTCCATTTAACTAACACTGATAAGAGCAAAACATGGCGCAGAGACATAACAATAAGAAATCAGTATCAAGCAGTGAATGCAACTTGAAAACGTTCAGCCGAACAACAAGAAACTAACACAAAACAAAGTTTCCAATACACAATAGACAAGCAAATACTAGTATGTAACATGAAACACGCTACAGCAGCAGCAGCAGTCAATGACGTCAACTCACGGAGTAACGTGCTGAAAGTCCAACTTATCAGTATAATAGTGAGCTTTGTATTTCTTGAACTCTGTGCGGAATTCTCGCTCGCTGTCATCTGAGTCACTATCATCCTCGTCATCATCATCATCATCATCATCACCAAATTCATCCTCCTCAGCATCACACTCATTCAAAACACCTCCATCAACTACAAACATGACAACGAGTCAGTGTCTATTGATGTATGATGACGTCTCTACAAAGCTAACGCGTTTTTACTAGAATGAATTTCAACGATTTTTTCCGACGACCAAATGTCCGCATTTCAACACAGGTTAGTTAAATTTAATACCACAACGATATGCCACAAAAAAAGTTCAATATCGTCTAGCTAAACAGTTTGAGTGTTGTTAACTAATGTGTAGAGAAAAAAATGAAAAATCAAATTAAGTCAGTAAACTAATTCAGCTGCAAGCTATGAGGGCAAAACGAAGCTAACTGCAAAATAATGATCCAGACACAACAGTTCACTCAACACAAACATCTACTTTGAGAATGGCATAGTTTTCCTGAGGCAAAGTCCAGGACTTTCAAGGACTACGTCAATGCCATTCCAGGACTTTCAATGACCAATACCCTTCTCAAGTACTTTCAAGGGCTTTAATCCTTGAAATGGTGGGAGCACCATGCTTAAAATCCCTATGCAAGGCCTGCAGACCTTTTAGTACAATGATGAACAGAAATGATGAAAATAAGCTGGCGACAAACCGGCATTAAGTTCATCGCTGACAATGTCAATCTTTGCATCAAACTCGTCTTTGTGTTTCATGAATTCATCGGCTGTCGGAATGCCAACCATATCGCTGCTCAGTGAGCTCGTCTGCATGACAACACAGTCAAAGTCTGTTAACACACAATACCACTATCTCACTACTCAGCAGCCCTGTACCAGCTCCGGGGCGGTAATGTGCCATGGTTCGTGTGTTGATTTTGGTGCTATGTAAGCTGTTTGCTTGTTTACTTTACTTACTTACTTTCTCCATTATTTACACTTTCTTCATTACTTCTTTACTTCCTTACTCATTTACTTTCTGACTTGTCTATCTATGCCTTCCAGAAGACCCATTCTGCTTCCAGGCCGATGGTCGTAAGAGGTGACTAAACCTGGCTTTAGTTTTTTGTGTTAATTTTATGTTGTAGTATATTTTTGCTTTTGTTGTGCCAAGAGACTGGCTGGGAAGAACATCTTCAAAATGACCTATTTTGTGTCCGGTGGGATGCAAAACCTTAACTCAATCAATCACTCCTCAGCAATGAAGTGACCTCAAACTCATCACGGCAGGTGATGCACAGGTATAGAGTGTGTAACAACTCGGACTAACTGGAAGATGGACATCAACGCTCCAGCATCGACATGGATGTCTTTGTCACCTCGATGGCCTGCTGTGACCTTGAACTTTGACCTCCAGAATACAATCAAGGTCATCAGTACGAACCAGTTAATACTTCCATTACGTTTCATCGAGATTGCTCAAGCCGTTCATTATATATTGTGGAACAAAATATGTCCAGATGAACGAAAATGGCAGATGGACTGCCTGAAAAAATAATGTCTTCGCCGGCATGCAACAGACATAAGCAGATTGGAAACAATCATGAAAGACAAGGCACAATAAGATAAGGTGCATGGGGATATTTTTAAATTTTACAGGTCATCCAGTACATTATTCAAATTAATGCATTTATTTTAATTCATATTTGAAAATAGAAAATCAAGTCTTAACTGGACTGAGTAGAATAGTTCTCTACACGAAAATTATGGTAGGCAAGACATCAACTTTAATAACTGTAATAAATAAAAGCAAAAAAAAATGCGGGGAACCGAGAATAAACTCAAATCTGGTATCACAGTTTTACTTTTAAGACAAAATGAGAGAGTAGACTACAGCATATATGTAAGGATTATGAGGTCACCGTCAAAGATGTAAAACCATGGGTCATCAAAAATGTGCAATATCAAAAATAAACGAAGATTAGGTATGCAAAAAATTGTTTGAATAAGGAAGACAGAAAAATGTGTTAACTGTGATTAAAAGAGCTATCCGCACAAACAGATGAACAGACAGACATGACCCAGCACGGACCACTCGCATAGCATCGTGCATTAACAAAGTGCGACAAATTAAATTACAGTGACTCCGATTAAGATAAACGCCGGCATCAATGCCAAATGTGAGACCATGAAAGACTTTGTTTCCGGTGCAGCTCCAGGAGGCAATGATGCTGACTCCACCATTTGCTTCCGCTTACTAGCCGCCCACTTCAGATCGGCATATTTCTCTTGAAAATTACTGATGTCAAACTGCATACATTATCAAACAGAAATAAACCAGTAACTTCACTAACAAAAAACAAACAATCGAATAAACTTTAAGGGAATGAAAAAAACTTATACATGGTAATGCTTACTACATACACAATGATGCCATATGTCTAATGCTCTCTCTGCATGCCGATAGTTTATATGAGGGGTGATCAAAAAATTACCTACTTGCATATAATATAACACAGCTAGACAAACTAATGTTTTAGTATTTTTCAATATATCTGCACTTTTCCACTTTGCTGGCCAGATAGAAGTCTGAATCTTGTCCTTCCAGCCATGATAAAACATCTGGCTAGTTAGTCTAGCAGTATTGTCAATTGAAAATCAATGTCCACACATTTCTTCAAATATCTAAATATACAATAGTCACTTGGAGCCAATTGCAGGCTGTAGGGTGGATGAAACCCATATTATAAAGAACAAAAGCGTGAACTTCTTGACTTGTAAACCAGTTCACTGTCATGCAGCAACTTCATAAATTTGGAATATTTCTCTTTGATTGCTATTCTCAAAGACTTCATCGTGTTTGAAATTAGATGGTGCTTCGTTATCGTGACCTACTTTCCAGAGGCTACAATTCTATAATAATGAATAAAGTTAGGACAACAGCATGACAGTCTGATAGTATCCGTCAAAACAATCGTCCGATTCGATGGTGATAGTTTTTAGAGCGTCATTTTTCAAGCAGCAATGTTCAATAAAGAACAGTAATTACTAATTCAAAACTGTTCCAATTAGAATTTAATACAAATTCTGCAACAGATATTTCAAAATCACTAGGCCGTCAGTTCCTCAGTTCATAAATTCACAACAAAGATTCCGCAATGGCAACAATCACACAAAAACTATCGGGTACAATTGTTGACCAATCGCCCATTGCGACAGTACGATGGGACTATTGTCCTAACCCTAATAATGACTGCTGACCAACATTATTTAAAGATGCTTTGGCAAATAAATTTTTGAGCACTCCTCGTATGTATACATAACAATGATCAAGTGGACAAACAGCTGTGGTAACTGCAGTAATGTGGAAATCTGTCGGCACTGCTTACTATGTGCATGCAACTATGCATAACTGTCTACGGTTGCAGACAACACCCAAATACGATAACTACATAAGTCACATAGGGCAGGTAGCATCAGCGACACTTAAATCATCACTTAATTAGCAGACCCTTAACCTTAAGTTGCAATTAAATCTCCACTTAAACCAGAATCGTTGCACAAGCAAAAATTAAGCGCTCATTACTAAAGTAGAGACTTAAGCAAAGACTAAATGTCACAGCAATGGATACTGGTTTCATGAAAGACTACAAATATTTATGGCATCTGTGATTGCTACGAGTTATGTGATGTCATGTTTACGATTTTGCCCACTGCCTACAGCCAGCAGCATCAGTCAGCAGGCTGATAAGACTCCCCACACCTCGCCACGTTTGTATACACGTACATATTAGCCATTGTTTCATCAATAATATGGCAACATACCAGTTTTACTGCTCAACTAAAGCTTATATACATAAATTACCCCCGTACGGGACTGATGGTCGACTCCTACTTACTGCCAACTTCAAAGTCACGTCACACTCACGTGACACAAAAACTAGGGAAAAAATAAAAAATTCGGCCCCGATAAGCTGCAGGTATTGTGCCCTAATTTAAGAATAAGTGCTCATTTGCCAGCCCCGATTATAAATGGGGAAGACAGCCTTTGAAAATGGCTGAATTTTCTTCCAAGGGCTCGTGACCTTGACCTTGGTTCGGGTCATACTGCATACCGTCATGCATCACTCATCGACCTCTACCTACATACCAAATTTCAATAAAAGAAACTTTTTGTGGATAAACAAACGAACGTACGTACAGACATTTGAGACCCACTTTATTAGGTCGACTCGGTTATATAAATGCTGACCTGCTGAAGTGTATATCACAATGTGCTCTTTTACACTTAAAATTATTCTATATAACGTTACAGTGGCCAAAAATCACTGCTTACGTTAAGAAGAGATTCAAATAAAGATTAGTGTTTAAATAGTATTCGTGCAACGCCCTTTATGCCAATGAGCACAAGTAAAGACTAAGCAGTACTTAATTCAAGTAGTGTTGGTGGACACCATGTACATCTACACATTCCAAAAAATAAACCAATCAAAACCTGTGCAAGTGCAGTAAGATACTTCTCAAATCTCGGCAAATTTACGAAGCCATCTTCATTTAAGTAGCCTACAAACCAAAATCAAGTACATGCAAGATTCATCATAAAATCAACAACTTAAATACACAACAGTCTTTGGCATTCAGAATACAGAAGTACTTTTACAACAGAAGATTACAAATTTATCAACCTCACCTGTAGCTATGTACCTTAGGAAATTTGAAAAAGGAACTTTTGCAAGTAACTGAAGTGACAGTATTCTGAAAATGTTTCACATGCTAATAATGTCCGTCTGATCGTATAACATGGTCATAAATTTTAACTGAATTTCACTCATCTCTGGATTTGTTACAGTGCTGCAAAATTTCACAAAATCTCATCAGTTATTAACTAAATTATTCAACTTTAATCAAAGGAGACTTCGCTGTTTGAGACGCAAACTGAATGCCAGCACAGCATGGTACGGATAGCAGTAAATAAGACTAGAAGGGTGTGTCAACACACAAAAAGGTCACTTCTAACAGTTCCTGTGACGCTGTTTGCCTGAAATTCTATCACTGTCATACACCATATAGCTTTAATCAGATGAAAAAGGTTTGTATTTCACAAGGTCTCTGCAGTCACATTTTTCAAGAATTATTAAAATCGGTTCACTTTTGATCAAATTATTCCAAAGATAAAAGGGTTCACTTTTTGAAACACAAGAGTACTTATTAAAGCACAGTTCAAGCCAGATGAAAACTGTCACAGTAATAGCCATAAAGATCTTACGTGACTGTAACCTCTAACAGGACCACTACAGTAAATGGTAAGAATTGCCAAATTATGCTTGACTGCATTTGGCAGAGATATACTGGACTAATTTGCATGTTTCCTACAGTGCTTTGACACTTTTGTAAGGTGACAGTAAAGACATACAGCCAGTGTTTAAAAAATCAGAGGAGGTTCTGCTGCAGGGATGCAGCCTAACCGAGAGTAAATCCACAAAATAAGGCCACTTAAACAACTGAAAGTTCAGTTAAGGTTTTTCACCAACCAGACACAAAACAGAGTGAGGAAGTAAACAAGTAAGGAAGTAAATAAGTAAGAAAGAAGGCATAAGGAAAGAAGAAAGTAAAAAGGGAGGAAGGAAATTAAGTAAACACAGAAACAAGCAATTTATATAGCATCAAAATCAACACAGGAATCACGGCACATTACTGCACTGGAGCCCATATGGGGCCAATCTCTTGGCTTAATATTGAAAAACTAAATCTAAGTCATCAAAAGCAATCATGCATCAATAACAAAATACACTTTATCACAAAATAAACACACACAACACTGAACTCCGGTGTGGCTGCCTCTTACGACCTCTTACAAACCGGGCCTATAGTCTCAAGAAGTAAATAAGTAAGAAAGCATGTATTACAAGTAAAGAAGAAATTAAGTCATACATTTGATAAACAAATCGTCAAGTTGGTAGACAGAGCGAGAAAACTGGTGTCGCAGTAGTGAAAACACTTTGTCAATACTGCTAGCAATTCAAGTGCTTTGCTCAAAATGCAATGTCAACCACTGTTCTTCAAGCACAGTTTGTGCAGTACTACAGCAATGCAGACGACACCACCTATTATTATTAAGCAGTGTTTGTGCTAAGCGGTATCGCATCGCAAATGCGCCGCAAAATTGGGCTTTTGCTACACAAAGTGAGATTTGAGGTGCAAATTTGTACGAATCAATATTTTCTGTATCTTATTTAATCAAAACAAACGCAAAATATAGCGCATTGTAGCAGATGTTTGTCGATAAACAATCGTTAATTCGCGTTAATCAGCGGCAATAGCGTGCCCGTGGTTCAGCCTACTTCCATAAACAACTTGATGTATTTATTGTATTGATTTCCATGACAACAGACAACGGATACTTCGTTTTCGGTGGCGGAAAATGTAAGCAATGAGTGGAATTTCAGAGAAAACGTTTCAGTCTTGGCTTAAAACACTCGATCCAAATGGAATTTGGATTCGTGGTAAAATATCTGACAAAAGTGTGGTGTGCATATGATGTGCACTTTGCGCAAAACACCACGAACGGCTGCATTGCTTTCACAACTTCGCCAGTTCAGCGACACCTTTGTCAACGGCATTACTGGCTCTGCTCCCAAACGTGATGCACTGTCAACGCATATAACGACTGCAGCTCACCTTCGCTGGTTATATTAATACAGTGATTTAGAGTTGTTTAGCTACTGTTAAAACATTTTTTTCATTTTTTCCACAGCAAACAATGGGAAAGTAATGAAAGTATGAAACAGACATTCAGTGTTGTAGATGTTTATTCACAAAAAATACAATACACAAAAATGCAATTTTAAATGAGCTCTACAAAACATCGTCTGCAAAAACGAACTGCTAGTCAATTGAAGTGAACTGCTTTTCAATATTGAAAATGGCTAGCAGTCACCGCGCCAAATATAGTCTTCTAGCATAAATACTGTTATTAAGCACCTACCATCGAGAGTTGGTAAAACGGCCTTGTAGGTTTGCCAGAGCAGCGGCAGACAGTCTTGATGGATGTGAATATGTGGCAGGTGTGGTATGAAATCATTGCCGACAAGAAACCCCATCAACACCCAGTCATCAATGATTCTTTCCAGACTGTACTCGAATGTTAACCTCGACTAAATCACACATTAGCACACAGCTCTGTTAACTGACCGAACAATAACAAATGTTCAAAGTAATATGGAAAGAGGCCGCATTGTCATCTCGTCACTGCTCTGCATCTGTACACCACGTGTGCTGGGCAGGCACACTTGCCAAGCATGGGTGTGTTACAATGTTACAATTTCATCAATAATATGACAACATACCAGTTCTACTGCTCAACTAAAGCTTATATACATAAATTATCCCCGTATGGGATTGACGGTCGACTCCTACTTACTGCCAACTTCCAAGTCACGTGACACAAAAACTAGGACAACAATCAAAAATTCGGCCTCTATAAGCTGTAGGTAATTTAAGCATCCATGGTAATTTGCCAGCCCCCATTATAAATGGGGGAGAAAACAGCCTTTGAAAATGGCCGAATTTCCGACTTTCAAGGGCTCGTGACCTTGACCTTGGTTCGGGTCATACTACTTACTGTCATGCATCACTCATCGACCTCTACCTACATACCAAATTTCAATGCAAGAAACTTTTTGTGGATGAACAGACAGTTCCTTGGACCCATGAGTCAAACGGCATCTTAACTGGTTCGGTTGTTTTTGCATAGCTCACCCATGTGTCCAACACAGACAGACAAACAGACCACACTATGTGCGACATCTGTAGCAACGGACTGCATTTATGCACTGCATGCAGGCAATGCGGCCTAGCAACAACAGCCGGAGAAGTAAAAAACAACAATACTATAAACCTGCTCAAAAATTCACACCCGTAAAATAGACCGCACTCATTCAGTGCACCATGTGCATGCTAAGTTGTGAACCCATTCATACTTCACATGGCAAAAAATTGAAAAAGAGATGATAATTCTGCAGTTAATACAACATGTACTAATTTGAAATTTGATATGTGACGATGGATGTGGGGGTCTCTCAGCATTAGCATAAACAGACCAACACAACGCCTAAGTAGTTTGCATTCTTAGCTGAACCATACTGAATATAATACAAACTAGTAGACCGACATCTATGCCACAGCGTCAACATAAATGCCCTTATGACCGCATACTTCACCTTGACCTCTGAACTCCAACATCTAACCAGATCATCAGTTGGAGCTAGCGGTTAATCCCCTGTAAGTTTCATTGAGATTGCTCAAGTAGTTCACACGATATGCTGTTCACAAGATTTGACCTTGACGGCCTGCTGTGACCTTGACCTTTAACCCCCAGAATCTAATCAGGTTATCAGTAGGGGCTAGTAAATATTCCATCAGCTTCATCAAAACTGCTCAAGCCGTTCATGAGATATAAAATCATGTTAACAATATCTGACCAGACAAACGGATAGACAAATGGACGAACGGGACAGCCTAAAAACATAACGTCTTCGCATACACTGTTACGAGGCAAAGGCATAACAAAGCCATCATTAATAATCTCTCCACAATAAACGTGCTATTAACTTACAACCATCCGTTGTATAACTTACTCCAAACTGTTAGAACATTAAACATGGCTTTGCAGTAAATGGCGTCCATACCCTTAGTGCTCCTCCGAACTCGAACTCCAGGTATTCCCTCATCAACGACAGGTGTAGCAGGTGAAAAGTTGTCTCTTCAGGTGCGGTGCTGCGCTTCTGCGAGTTCTTGCCAGTGAACCGCACCTCTTCACGCAGCAGTGAAAAATGTGGCTCGTGAGTCGTGAGACCGAGCATTATCTGCACCGAACACAGCAATGACACATACACTGGACTTGGTACAACATATAACTTGAACGGACTTACTTCTCAGACCAAACAGGTTATCCGATCAATGAACTATCAGATTACACAATAGTTCAGAAAATGGCCGATCTAAAACTACAGTCTAAAACTTAACTAATATTCGTGAGCAGCACAATACGTCTGTTTACACCAACATAATATTGCATATAAAAAGTTAAAGGCTTCCCATACTCGTTACCAGGCGTTGAACCCGGAACTGATCCCGGTGTACAGGCAGTCAGCCTGCAGGTGACTATAATTCTGGTAGGCTGCCATTACTTTACGCCAGGCCTGCAATTACCTTCCCAGCCACAGAGCATCACCGCCCCTTAGCCAGTACAAAGTTATATTGCTTGGTGACAGAGGCACATAGGTGTGAACAACTTGCCCAAGATTGTTACGCAGCTTTGCCCCGAGTAGGATTTGTACCCATTACCTGTTAATCGCAAGTCCAACGTTCTACCCGTTGCGAAACTGTGCCACCTATAGTACTGCGCATACAGTTCCATAATTGGTTGAAAAACTTGTTGTTATTTGAAAAATTCGTGCATACTACGACCAAGACTTGTGTTTTCTGAGAATTGAGTCTGATGAATTTTTAAGTCATTCAACGTGGAGTGTCCATTGTACATTTCATGCTGTAATGAGATGTAAGATGTACTTAAATCACCCATCAAACACTGGTAAATGTTATTTATAAAACACAGCAATATTGTCTACTGTACAACAAAGCACATACCAAGTCAGCATCAAGGCCATACAAGCAGTGTCGTGTGTTCTCATCATAATTCGGCCGAGATTTCTCGGATCGAATAAAATCCATTACCTTGTGTTCGCCCTCACCTGGCGTCTAAATTGCACAGAACAGCAAATTGCCTTATACTGTCCGTGACACGGTCAAGAAATCGTCTTCCAGAAAAGGTGCCAACTCAATACGGAGCAATATTGCACCGCAATTGGCAACATTTCCAACACCAATTCTAATACCAGTTTTAATGTTTATCGTACCCAGCACCAGAAACTGCAGTTAGTTAGTTCGAGTTTAACGTCCCCTTTCAGCACAAATATGGCTATATCAGAGACAAAAGGTCAGAGGTGGAGAGCCATCTCTACCCAGTGAAGGAAAACCAGCGATATATTAACTTCAACCCTGGCCGCCTTTTTGTTCATCAGCCACCCCAAAGGCAAAGGGATCGAGAGGCTCATTTAAATTATTACGCCAGCGCCTACAACAGGCAAAGACAACTATCACACCGCAAGACTAAACTAAACCAAATACAACAAAACACCAGAATAAATCTTAACTACGCAATACAGATAACACAATCATAAATCAAACAAACTAAACCCAGGTTCGGTCGCCTCCTACGACCTCTCGCCTGGAAACGGAGTGGGACGATTCTGGTAAAAAGGGATCGGATGGACAATACAAGAAAATAAGTAAAGTGAATGAGAATAGGAAAAAGGGAAAAAGTAATAAAGAGCAAAAGATGAGGAAGTGAATGGACAAAGGAGGAGCAAAGGTGGAAGGGGGTACCCCGGCCCCACGCAGGGTACCAGAAACTGCAACAAAATAAGTTAGTTAGTTAGTTGGGAGTTTAAAGTCCCCATTCAGCACAAATATGGCTGTATCAGAGACAAAAGTTCTAGGGTGGAGAGCCATCCCTACCCAGTAAACGAAGGCCAGTGATATATTAACCTCAACCCTGGCCGCCTTTTTGTTCAGCAGCCACCCAAAAGAGAAAGGGATCGAGAGGCTTATTTAAATTATTACGCCAGCGCCTACAACAGGGGAAGACAACTATCACACCGCAAGACAAAACTAAACCAAATACAACAAAATACCAAAATAAATCTTAACTAAGCAATACAGATAACACAATCATAAACAAAAAACAAACCAAACCAGGTTCGGTCGCCTCCTACGACCTGTCGCCTGGAAACGGAGTGGGACGATTCTGGTAGAAAGGGATCAGATGGACAATAGAAGAAAATAAGTAAAGTGAATGAGAAAAGGAAAAGAGGAAAAGTAATAAAGAGCAAAAGATGAGGAAGTGAACGGACAAGGGAGGAGCAAAGGCGGAAAGGGAATCTGAATCTGCATGTCATGTTCCAAAAAAGTTGCAAAAAACTGGCAACAGTTTTGGACAACTGTTTCTGGATTGTGTTTCTCTGGCTAAGATAACATCCTATATCAAGATCTACCAGAAACAAGAACTCATCACGAGATGAGATAGCGAACGTACTTGTTAACGACGATATCGCACACACGTAGGCCTACTTCAAAATACCGAAAAAGAGACCAACCTACTTCGTTTAACAAATTAGACAATAGATTGGCAAGTACTGCGCATGAAGTCTTGAATTTTAGCATCTGC
>Ga0209780_1001219_pt1 | contig 16453 bp, 16 predicted proteins | sample WorMetexBAHAMAS2_FD_187384 | JGI IMG/M metagenome (GOLD analysis project Ga0209780, IMG submission 187384) | Marine gutless worms symbiont microbial communities from Max Planck institute for Marine Microbiology, Germany - Inanidrilus exumae... | ecosystem: Host-associated > Annelida > Digestive...
ATCGTCCAGGACAACTCTCGCGAACCGCGCGTTCCGCTGCTCAGCACCTGCTGTGTGGAACTCGCTTCCTAAGACAGTTGTTGATAGTGACTCCGTCGCGGTTTTTAAATCTAAGCTAAAGACATTACTCTTCTCCCAGGCTTACTCTCTTTCCTCTTCTCACTCCTACTAGCACACTGCCTGGCCCAGCGCCTCTGAAGTTACGACCATATGGCGCTATACAAATGTGTATATTATTATTATTATTAGTTGAAGGCAGCTCCCAGGCAGTTCATTCAACGCAACAGCCAGTAACCACACAATGGCGGTTGTAGCGCCACATTACGGCGCTACAGTTCAACTACTGCTAGTCTACGCGTATGTCGCCTCTGGCCTTTGGTTACAGCTGACTTCGGTCTGCCTAAAAGTCGAAATCCACGAAATCCACAACATCTACGAAATCCATATGCCTAAAAATCAAAATCCACAAAGTCCACGAAATCCACTCAAAAGCGACGTTGGCTAAATATCGAAATCCACAAAATCCACAAACTGTAATCCACATTGGCAAGGCAGTCAACAAACCAACAGGCAATTGTTATAGTATTGACATAATGTATATTCAATAAACGCGTTAGTAAGTCTGTCTGTCACCTGTCTCTATACCCGTGTGTTAGAATTCTGCAGTGAAGGAAATAAGCACATGAATGGGTTACACGCAGTGACTATTGAGCGAGGATTAAAAGGCGGCGTGTAGTTGTAAGGCAGTTACGTTTCTTGCAAGTCTACTCTCGCGGTAGCTCTGTGCACATGCAATGAGAAACAGGCGCCGACTCAACGGTTTAGGGACGTTGTCGCAATGAAGTCGATCGCTCGCGTTCGAGACTTGAAAGTGATGCCGGCGTCGTTTGCCGCTAATTACCACAGCAGCTTGTGGACTTCGTGGATCTTATGCAGGCCTATGTGTTGTGGATTTCGATGTTTAGGCATGTGGAGTTAGTACAGGCCTAAGTGTTGTGGACCACAACACTTAGGCGCCTGTACGAAATCCACATGCCTAAACATCGAAATTGTGGATTTCGATCTTTAGACAGGTGGATTTCGTACAGTTAGTGGATTTCGTGGATTTCGATTTTTAGGCAGACCCGCTGACTCAGCCTGACTGTTATTACGTCACTTTCGGTTTCGAAAGCAATTGCATTATTGCTCAGTATTCAGTTGGCACCTTTTCTGGAAGACGAATACCCTGTACGATTGTGGGAGGCGGCATGAATGGCACGACTTTGTGGAAATGATCTTATGATCTGGCCGTTTTGGTATTGTGTTATTTTGTTATTGCCTTATAGTGGAGTAAAAACAATAGACTAGTAACTTTCAGTTTTCAGTGTAAGGTAACGTGATAGATTTTGTTATGCCTTCGCCACCCACCAGTGTCGGCGAAGGCTGTACGATTGTACTGTAGCCAGTGATGTTAGTCCTTGTCCTTGTCCTGGTCCTTGATAGTAAGGTCCTGGTCCTTGTCATTGACAGCAAAGTCCTGGTCCTTGTCCTGGTCTTTAAGTAAAAGTCCATTGATGGGTCCTTGTTTTGGCGGGCCACGCTCGACGAAAGTGCACCTGTTGTGAACATCAAAGGCTCAAAGCCAAACGCGGCGGCGTCACAGTCGTGAGTCATTCAATAGATGGTCACTAGTGTACTGCAGCACGCAGCACTGTTAAAAGTGGACCGTTGCCAAGCAAAGGTTAATTACACCCGCTGTAAAACTGCCCACTGTCTGTAGATCGCTTGATAGCTGAGTGTCAGTCACTGTCGTAAATAGCTGTGAAGTGGCACGCTTTTTCCTCCTGACTGGTCGTCAAAATTACCTCTGCATCGTCGTCCACCACCCTTGATCTGATTACTTTAGATGACATAAAATAACGTCATGACGAGTGCAGGCCTATCAACTCTATTTTGCCGCTAAACAACAAATGTGATTGAGGAAGAAAATGAAATGGAAAAATCGGTAAAATATAAGAACCAAATCAAACAGTTTGCCTAATTGGGTTGTATCTGAAAATAGCATTAATTCATTCAAAAAGACTTGGATCAGCAATTCAGCATTCGCAACATTACAGATATTATATACGATTTTCGAGCACAAATTGAAGGAATTGGAAGCCGTAGTGAGGTTTTGAGAGTAAATTTAGTCTAAGTTATAAACTTACGTTAATTAATAGTTATTTGAGAAGCTGGCATAGAGATGCGCTGAGCCTGTGCCAGTACAGCCACTACATCTACGTCTATGTCTATAGATCCGGCGTTTATTTATTAGAACATGGGCATCAGGTACCCGGCGTGAATTAGAGGCCGGTTTTGATATTTGACACTCAGCGTTTACTTACTTTCGCATGGCTTGTAATTAGTAATAGTAGTAGGCCTAGTATTCATGTCAGTATTACTGGTTTGCTTCGTGAGACCAAAGTCCTTGTCCTTGTCCTTGCGATTAAGGTCCTGGTCCTTGTCCTTGTCCTTGACACCAAAGTCCTGGTCCTTGTCCTGGTCCTTGTGACTAAAGTTCTTGTTAACATCACTGACTGTAGCACAAGCTGTTGTATAAGGCAACGGCCAAAGTAATGGGAAATGGCAGATTTCAACTTCACATGTCGGATTTAAACCACTTACCCGATTTTGACGAAGGCAGTGGCTACGGTTTTGTAAAGACGGAAGCCAAAATTTTTTCGAGTTTCGTCAAAGATTTATTAATTCATTCACCAGATGGCGAGACGTAACAGAACCAAAGTACTACCACTAACCACTCAAACTAAACTTACCCTAACCATAACACTAACCATAACTAACCCAAACCGTAATCCTAAACCTAACCCTAACACTACTAAACCATAATATTTATGTGCAGTTTGTTGACACCCATTAAAAGGTTTCTACGGATTTATAAAAAGAATTTCTTGCAGAGTTGTGCAGCAGGGTACTTTGCTGATTTAGCTGTACTCAGCTCAGTATACGCCATCGAGATGAAATTATCATTTATCATTACAAGAGTATTTTTTGTGGGGTATGTGTAGAAAAAGGGGCTAGGTCTTTTGTGGGCATAAAACAATAGAAACGGAAATTGACAGTTCTGTAGCCTCAAAATAGCGGATCTGTTCTGTTTTATGGGTTCTGTCTTGACGGAACTGTAGCCATCGCGTTTGACGAAAGTTCAACATTAGAACTAACCCCGAAGACTACTGCCCATGCAAAATTTGATTTCAATACGACGACGTGGGTGGTCTGGGCGAATACCCAGTTTGCCACTGTAACGCTTCTTTTTTTTCTTTTCTAGTTGGTCTCGTCATGCGCACAGGTTTCACCAGCTAGTGGACCGATTTTGACGATATATATACGTCATACAATATCTTTTCACGCAAAAATGTGCCTTTTGGGGGTATGGCCGCCATCCTTAAAAATTGAAAAATGACCATATCTTTGCTCGTTTGACTGATTGGCACACCATTGGGCACAGTGGTGCATAAATCCTACAAACTGTAGCAGCTGTTAAAATTTTGAACTTTTAAAAATCCAAGATGGCGGATGGCCTTCATGTTGAACATGGACCTAGTAGTCAGCTGTAATCCATATTTTATCTAATGTTATTGCAAGATGTGACTTGCATGTTTATGTAATTTTTATTTATTTGTACGAACTCTTATTCTATCTGTATAGGTATAATGTACTAGGCCTAGATTGTAACATTGTAACTAATCTAGCAGTTATGCTGTAAGATGCAATAAACAACTGATTTTTTTGATGTATTGACTGATTGAAACTAGATCATTAGGGACAAGTTTTAGAGTGATTAGCTCAGTAATTATTACCTACTTTATGATGTTATGCATAATTTTTACAGCAGTGAGTGAAACACATATTTTAGTAAAATGTCATAATTATACTCATATGTGGTAGCAATTGCATAAGCAATTGCAATTTATTTGCATACTTTAACCAGCGTGAGTGATGCCTGTCAGATGCATGGTTTTACACTGCATCACTTTCTGGCATTTTCTCATTAGAAAATTTGATTGAAAATGCTTTCTCGTTGGAGTATGCCAACAAATATTCTAACAGTACCTATGCTGTTGTTTCTCCGACAGCAGTTTGGACGTTTGCGTCTGTTCTATGTTGTCATGCATCAGTGTCATGTAGACGGATTGTACAATTAGTAACTGATGTGTTTGTTGTGTTATTAGCACTGATGATGTCTTCGTTTCCATTGAACTCCAAGTATTATTCTTATCGTCTCTGCTGCAGCAGTTGTTTCCAACAGAATGCACCACTAAATGTGCCACCATCTCATAGATGCCACTATGATTTGCTGGCTGTTAAAGACAAGCAAGCAAGAAATGATTCAAGGTTCGCAGTGGTCACAGACACAAATCATTCAGTGGACAGTATCGCATGTGTCGTGATTGGAAGCAAAGAGAACTCTGTCCCAGAGGACAGACCTGCGCCTTTGCTCATGGCAAGCTTGAAGTACTGCTGTTCACATTAGAGAAAGATAAGGAATTTGACATAGCAGAATTTATTTCTGAACTTCGTTTGCAGTACACTAATACAAACACATATTTGAAGCAGGTAAATATTATACATAATTATGACATCATTTGTTATTTTCTGATATTATTATGTTATTACATTGCTATTAACTGTTAACAAGTGTAAGCACGCCCTTACCAGCGAAGTCATGTGGCAGTTGATGGTTCTGAGCTCTACTGGTACATGTATTGCTACAGTGACATTTACAGTCAGTTATGATTATGACATGACTTCAGGGCGTGCTCAACGTTTTAGATGGAGTCCTACCCAAAGTGATATTTGCCGTTTAGAGCTATGACTCTGTTGCCCTTACACTTGCTTGTAAACTGGCCGGTTTTTACCGTATACATTTGATGTCTTATTACAAAGATATAATTTTAAATGTCTGTTCAAGAGATTTTTAAATTTTGAAAAGGGTCACGTGGGCATTGCAGAGATATGGCAAATTTTAAATTTTAAAATAAAGGCCGCCTGCCATCTTGGATTTCTAAACACTCAAAATTTTAACAGCCCTGAGGATTATTATCGTCATACCAAATTTTGCAGTGACAGGTCGAACCATTGCTGAGATTTGGTGATTTAACTGTTATCAAAGACAGTTGTGCACAATGTATTTAGATTTATTTTTGTGTGATTATTTAGGTTTTTCTGTATGTGTTCTTTTATGTTAGCTTAGATCACTTTGTTTTCGTGTTGCTTGCTTTTGTTGTGTTTGATTTAGTTTGTTTAGTACTTAGCCAAGAGATTGGCTGGGAAGAACGTTTCCAAAATGATGTATTTTGTGTCCAGTGGGACATAAAATTTTAATTCAATCAATTCTGTACTGTTTTGTATTTATTACTCATGTGACACTGTGCAATTGTGATGTATGCTATGGCCTTGTGTCTGTCTGTCCGTCTGTCACAAGCTGGAGTCCTATCAAGTGGCAAAACATAGGATTACGCAAGCCACGGCTTATAATAACTCAGAGACTGCAGTTTTTTGATGCGGAAGATCTTGGCAAAATTCAAATGGGGTCATACCCAGTGAGGGCGCCAAATACAAGTGGGGTAGGTTGAAGTTGGCAATTTTGGACAAATATCACACTATATCTGAGAAACAGTGCAAGATAAGGGCATAGTTAGAGCTAATTAAGTTACACTGTAAGGTTAATCGGAACTCGTATGTGCTCTATCGAATGGTGCCATCGGCTGTGGCTGTAGTCATCAAATTTTGTACACAGGTAGGCTATATCAAGTCGTAGCCTAGGAATAACACACTACCCCAAATAGACGTGGTCAGGGTCACGTGAACTCTTAAACTTTTGGCAAATGAGCAGTAATATCTCGGAAATAGTACAAAATGGAGACATGATTACAATGAAAGAATAATAGGAAATTATATGTGGCCTACTGAATGACACCAATACTTATGACTTTAAGTGATTTTGAAGGTCACTTCAGCTGTTTGAAACCTGTTCTAACTTCCATACCTTCGGAAATATAGCACACATTAACTGCTGTGTGTTTGCACATGAATTGGAAAGCGTATGTGACGTGTAATTTCAATTGTCATATTGAAACTGAAGAACATCTCAAAGTCGCTGACAGTGACCTGTACTGTGAAAGTGGTGATATCTCGGAAACTGTGCAAGATAGAGACATGGTTATTACAGACTACTAATATGAAGTAATGCTGCCTATCAAATGGCGCTTTTTCTGATGACCTTCAAAGTCAGTCATTTATTGTGAGCCTTTTTAAATTTGATTTGAGCACAGTCCGCAAGGTTTCAACTGATATGGAGTAGCATGGGTCACTTGGTGCGTGATAGCTGAGCGTCTTGGTATAATATTTCTTTCACCCTGTACTGCTGGGTGCTGTAAAAAAACTGGGTCATTGGCCATTGGCCACTTTCATTGGCCATTGGCCACTCTGGATCAAAACGATGCAAAATATTTTACAACGGTGGTCAGACCTTTATTAACGATATTAACGATTTTATTTATTTTGAGTGAAATTATTTTGAAAGTCCAACAGCATTTGGCAAGGGAAAGAGTCTAGCGGGAAAGAGTGTCGTGGCAGTTTTTTGACATACAGTGGCCAATTTGCCAGGTCCAGCCTGTATATTCTCCTCAGCATATCTTTTGTCACAAAAAGTACGAGGAAAAAAATCACTGTACTTGTATGCTTCAGTCATGAGTTATTATTGCTAGATGTGAGATGTACATGTATTAAGATGTTGACATAATCAATAGTATTATTACAGCATTCTACATTTCAGTGCTGCAGTAGCAGCAACTTGTTGCAGTTTACTACATTGTAGTATGTATGTTATGAGGCACGCGCATGGTGATTGCAATGCTAATGACACCTGTTGTGGATTGTGCAGGTAACACCATCACGTGACACCTCCCAACCTTCTGTTGATCCTGCTTCTCCGTTCGTTTTGATTGAAGTCTGTGAGACTTGCTGGAAATTTTATGGAGTCGTCACCGAGAAAAATGGGAAACACTGTGGATCGCAGAACTGGAAGCACGACTGGAAGAAGTTTGCCACATTTCTTCTGCTGCCATCAAGGAAAACCGTTGGTCCTGTTCCAAGGCGAGCTGTTGAGAATCACAACTTTGTGATGTGTTATCATGCTCGGAAGAAACGGGGTTGCACTTACCGATATCACTCGGGACGGCAATGTCGATTTGCTCACAGCTCAGAGGAGATTGATGTCTGGAAATGGATGCTCAATAACAATGGTAAGTTGGCATCTTCTACGCTGTGTCTCAAAAAAACGACACGCTTTCTATAACTTCAACATACTTATTTTGAAGATTTTGATAGTCAGTCTATGACTTCCTATTTAGCGTTCTGTAGTAATCATCGATCTATCCCGCATGGTTTTCGAGATACTGACAACGTAAGTTTTTTGGCCTCAAGGACGTTAAGTAAGTAAGTAAGTGAGTCACGACATTTACAGACAGCACCAAAATCCCAAAACGCCAAAACGGTAGCCATAGGACCATGACAACTAGTGAGTTCGACTTTAGGCACTGGAGTTCATATTAGTGTTTTATAGAAACTACAGCTGTACAGTCAATTTTTGAGCTAGCGGCGTGGAACAGACAGACGGACGGACATGGACACCAGCTTCACGCAATGCCCTCACTTTGATAGCAGAGGGGGAATAATAGTCTAAGTGCGATATTTATTTCATATCAGATGCAGAGGCTCAAATATCATCTCAGCAGCACTCTGTGTCTCTCAGTCATGGTTTTGCAATATCCGTGCATTTCGCCATACACGTAGTGTCTTAGAAACGTCCACTGCAGCTTTGGTTTCCAATCAACACGATCATGTCAACTCAGTTCTTTACGGCTCGCCGTTGACGTGCTTGACATGTTGCAAAATTCAGTTGCAAAGGATTGTATTACAGCAGCCATCATTATCCTCACGGGACACACTTCAGCACTTCATTGGCTTCCTGTCAAATGGCGGATACAGTTTAAGTTGGCTCCTTTTACTTCTTAAACACCGGTACTCCATCATGTCTGTCTGAACGCCTTCATCTCTACGTTTCTTCTTGCACCTTGCAATCATCTTCCTCCGGTAACTTGTACGTCCCTCACACTATTTCTAATCTCCATTTTGGTTCACGCTCATTTCATATTGCAGCTCCAACAGTCTGGAATTCTCTCCCTTCCACTCTATGTTTGTCTCAAACCTTAGATACTTTCCAAAACCATCTTAAAACCCATCTTTACCAGTCTGCTGTTAATAGCCCCTAGCGACTTGTCCAGCGCCTCTGATTCATTCTACTGAATGATTATTATTATTTATTGTAAACGCAACTAATGCAGTACAAAATACAATACAATACACTAAAATACAACATGATTACAAAAAGCATCCCACACAAGTTTCTTATTATAAGTAGTGGAACCATGTAAAGACACAATATCATACTTTTTAGCTAGTTTAAACCTTTCATTCTGAGCCACAGTTAGAGCAGACAGTGTACGCAAGATAATATTGTCGCTTGTAAGTAATTTCTTGAAGAACAGCAACTGTCTTTCTTCGACCAAGTATGACAATGGCAGACTATTGCAATAAAACTGGAGTGGTTCGGTTATGGCGCTTAATCGAATTTTATTACTTTCTTACTTAGGTGTACGACGCCCTTGTAGTGACTTTATGGGCATGTTACAGCGTCTTACTCCAGTCCACTTTTCCTACTTCATATCAACGAAAGGACCAAATCAAATCACATAAGTTAACTTTTTAAATAGAATTTAGTATAGTTTGGCTGGGTGTATGACTGAAGATGTTTTTAGTGTCTATAAAGAAATAGTGTTTGACCATATGAAGTACGTTCTGCCAGTATGTGTTTGACAGAGAGAAGTTGATTACAGTTTGTACATTTTGGAGGATCTGTGTGTTCAATAAGATAACAATGTGCTAAACGAGTATGTCCAGTGCTTAATCGGTTATATATGTATATAACCGATTAAGCACTGGACATACTCAGCTATAATTTCTAAATAAGAAATATGACACATATTATAAATTTATCTATAAACCACTAAAGATATATCACAAAACAACTGTAATGCTTTTGTTAAAATGATGTATAGGCCTACTGTTTATTTAATTACATGTGTCAGTTGTTGTTGTTATTGTCAGTGAAGTCGGTGCGTGAGTTGATGATGCTGGGAAGCAAGGAACCATCTGCATCTCAGAACTTCCTCTTCTACTGCACGTACTGTAGCACGCATTGTAACAATCAGCAGTCGCTTGACGACCATTGCCAGACGTCTGAGCATGTCTTTAATGTCGTGTCCGACAAGCAGCATCAGTGGAACTACCGTTCACCACCGTGGACTACTAATGGACACTTCTCTCTTTGCCTGCTGTCAGTATCCTGCATTGTCTGCAGCTGTTGTAATTCTGTTTTTTTTTGCAGTGAATGTAATAAAAAATGAAGTAAAAAGGCAGATGTTTTTGGGGACACTGTTTGTCACACTTTTATGTCTTCATCACCTGACAATGTCGGCAAAGGCATTGTGTTTTTAGGTTCTCCCTCTGTTCCGTTCGTCCGTTAGTCAGGTCAGATATTGCTACCACCAGTGGTGAAAATAGACTTTTCATGATGAATCGCATTTTTGCTCCAAAACTGCCAATTGATTAGCAATCAACAGTATTTGATTAGCAAAATATAATATAGGCCCTATGCGACGCAATTCTGTATTCGCAAGCACAATGTTACAACACTATAGTAGACCGATAAGTTTTAACGACCGGGATAATACGGCTGTTCTGAACTGCTACCTACACTAATGGCAAATATTGTCATGCAATATGCAGCATAAGTTTATCGATATAGGCTGCCATAGTGGCCCAGCCCCTATATGGCAGTGTCAGTGTCAGCGTCACTTTCCGTGTACACGGCGTATAACGATTCGCACCGGAATGCGCGCAAATATCAAATTGATTCGCAAGCACCCGAAAATACCTCACATTTTGCGATGCGAATCACCTTATTTTCATCACTGGCTACCACGATATCTACTGAACGGTTTGAAGAGTTTTGATAAAACTGACGGTTGGTTGGTTGGAGTTAACGGCGCTTTCAACACAATTAGGTAAAACTGACAGAGAATACCTACTAGCCCGTACTGTTGACGTGATTATATTCTTAGGGTCAAGGTCACAGCAGGCCTAAGTATGTGGTGGTAAAGGCATCCCTGTCGACGCTGGGGCATCGCAGTCCATCTTCTAGTTACCCGTGTTTTACATTTTGATGCATTTGCAAAGTCAGCCGGTGCTGCAGTTTTGAGAATTTTCGTGAAATCAAACAAATAAAGCAAAGCAATTTTAATATGCTTCGCACTGCAAGCTAACGCTGCATTGTTTGTGCGAGTTACTTCTAGCATCGTGAAGGGCATTCGGTTAAGGTGTTCCAGATACATGGACAAGCCTTGAATGAGAGAATGCGTTGATGCTAAGAAACGTTCTTCTTCTTAAACAAGTACCATAGTGACATACACTTACCCGATGTTTTACGGCAAGCTGTACATTGTACAAGTCGATTTCTGTCGATGTAGACATAAAGATGGACGTTGCCCGTACTCCAGTGATGCTGCTGCTGACGGTTCTGGCAACCACTGCATCCACGCTCACAGTGCGGCGGAGCTGGATGAATGGAGAGAGCGGTACAGATGGAGACAGAGCAGAAAGATGGCCGCCAAACAGCAGCATCTGTACTCGTACATGGCAGCGTTGATTGATGAATATCACAACGATGACTCCACCGTGAGTCAGCTCCATTGTCTCCGATGCACTTTAGCATATCATGATATCACGATTTTCTACCATGCGACGCTATCCTAGCGCGGTATATGCGGTCGTCATGTGTCGGTCTGTCCGTGCATCCGTCCGTCACAAGCCGGTAACAACGCCTATGATAGCCCAGAGACTCCAGTTTTTTTATGTTAAAGATCTCGGTGAAATTCTAATGGCGTCACCCCCAACAGGGCGCCAATTACAGTTGAGGTAGGTTATAATTGGCGATTTTCCACAGTATCTTGCTATTTTTATTTCAGAAATGGTACAAGATAAGGATATAGTTATTATGGAAGGCTAATAATATGATATGTCTAGCCGTTTTGATGCAATACCGGATTGTTAAAGACAGATGGATGGACGGACACAGGACCACAGCATATACCACGTCACTGTTAACACGTGACTGTTTAGTGTTTGTTAGGTGGCCCTGCAACGTTTTGTGCGTGATAATGTCACCCTAAACATCAACGTTTATAATAATATACCATGCTAGGAAAGCGACACACGGTTAAAAATATATATCGTAAGACAACTCTGTCGAATTCTAGTGCCAGCCTCAATATTTACTTTTCTCTCTAAAGTGAAACAATTTTTTATTCTTAGTTCTTTCTTTATTTACTTAACTTTTTGCTAAAAAATCCACATTATTGAGTAATCTGATTCCAGTGAAAGGAAAAGGAAGGTGAGTAAATTAGACCAGAAATTAACAGAATATAAATAACATTATAAGTCTCATTTAATGAGTATAACTGATGGTGAAAACTATTCCAAACATTCGGCTCTAAGGTGTAGAAGGCACACCTTCCAGACTGGACTCCTGTATTAATTTCTAATGCCAGGCACAATATTTACCTTTCTCTCCAAAGTGACGCTATTTTTTATTCTTAGTTCTGTTTTTTAACTTAACTTTTTTTCAAAAAATATTCCTCATGTGAGTAATGTAATTCCAGTGAAAGGAAAAGGAAGATGAGTGAACTATACCAGAAATTAATAGAATATAAATAACAAGCAGCTGATATTTTGGTTTTAAATACGTTTGCACACGCATTAAACCATGCGATGAATGCAGTTCTGAGCTTCGTTCAGCATATCGTAATTAATGTCGTAATTTAACAAGTGACTCATCTCCGCAACTTTCCTCTGATTTTTAGCATTTTGAGCGCTGTTTTTGTGTTGTCAGGCGAGTCTGGTTGATGCATATGCATGATGTCAAGTAACGTGTTGTGCTAATGAATTATATACTGCTGCTGTTTGCAGATCAGTGATAGATCAGTGGGTGTCGATGTACAATGTACCTCTGATCTCTACCTCTGTACGGATGACAAACAAACTTCACATACCTGGAAATTTGACGTGACAGCGGTCAGTTGATTAGATTACAATGCTGTAGTGCTGTTGAGATGATATTTGAACCTCTTTGTCTGATATGAGATAAACATCGCACTTAAGTTATTACGCCCCTGCTGCAACCAAAGTGAGGGCATTGCGTGAAGCTGGTGTCCATCCATTTGTCCGTTCCATGCTGCTAGCTCAAAAATCGATTATACAGCTGTAGTTGCTGTAGTTGCTGCGGTCAAAGATGTTGTGTAATTACCAGAAGGACCAAAATGACCATCGACATGGGAGGGGGGTATATTGTTTTACTGCAACAGAGAAAATGCTGCTTGTTAATAACTAGCAAGTAGTACATGCAATTAAAACGTCCATAATTTATCCACTTCTGCCGTTTTAAAGACCGTTTTCAAAGTGATGTTAGCTTAAGCAATCTATACTCGGGTCCAGTTAAGCCTTGATTTTTTCCTACACTTGTTTTGAACCTGTTCATACTCTTGGCATAGACCAAAACTTCTCAAATCCTCCTTAGTTCCATCCTACCATGTTCTCCTTGGGTATCCCATCTGTCTCACTCTCTCCACCTGCATTGTCATACAACCTTTGATCCAGTCAATATAATCTTTACCGTACGTTTAACGTGTCCAAACCGACTTTGTCTGCAACTCCTAAACACCATGCTCACTGGTTTCTATTCCAGTAGTTCACTGAGTTATGCAATTTCTGTGCTTTGTTTCAGAGTAGACCCAAGTATCCAGCTGATTATGGTCTTTCATTGCTATCCAACTTTACCTTAGCTTACCTTTCATTAGCAATCCTCTGCCTTATGAAACGGTGATGCCCATCTGCATGACGCGACAAGGACGCATCGATTCCTATCTTCCTGACTTAAACCAGGGACAGTGTGGATTTATGGGGAGTGTATTTGAGTGTAATAGTGTTTTATTTGTGATCTTGCTTGTTGGACGGTCGCCACGATGCCATGATGTTGGCGCAGGTGGAACTGATGTTGGAAAAAGTGTCACTGCTGTTTGAGGACAGTCGACATCACTTCTCTCTGCATCATCATGACCTGTCTGCGAACTGCCAACTGGCTGATGGTGACGTGTTTCTCGCGAGGTCGTCGAGACGTGCTCGGAGTACCACGTACCACGTGGAAGTGCGTTTCACTGGCGGTGTGTTTGGACGGTTTCGTCAGTGGTTGATCCTTGACTTTGGTGACCGGCCGGTGTTGATGCGCGAGCTCACGGTGGAGTTGGGTCACGTGGACTCCTGCAGGCGGGTCAGATCTCTTCGTGAGAAACTTGAATTTGACAGGTACGTCATGTCAAACCGGTTGTACTAGATTTGTTTGGGACTTAAAGGCCGCTGTTTTATGCGTAGATGTGTTTGCTAGTGTTTTCTGCAGAGGTAACTTGTATTCTGTTGTATTTTGAGTTTTATATGCTTACAAAAATTTTATTTTAACTTTGTACAATCCCCATTTCGGGGCACAAACAAGGTTCCAGTCCACTATTTTGAGGATCAGTTATTTCAAAGGTCCGTTACTTCGAAAGTCCGCTATTCCAAAGGCCCACTACTCTGCAGGTGTGCTATTCCAAGGACCTGCTATTGTGAAAGTCCGCTATTCTGTTGATGCAATAAAAATCGCTAAAAATCGCGTCTGTTTTTTACCACACAAAAAGTGTGATGATTTTTGATGTTTGACGTTCAACCCAGGCTTGTTATTCATATTTAATTTGCTTCACTGCCTCGTTGTTTTATTCTTGCAGTGGGAGGCAATGTAGCATTGTAATATCTTATAAGCAGCAAGTTCCTCATACAGTGGCGGTTGCAGTGCCAGCTATTGCCACTACCATTCAACCACTACGGATGTCATCCTTATAAGTCCTTACCAGATCCTTATAAGTCTTAACATAAGACACGATGTGCATCATTTGATGACACAATATTCGAAGCAACAATGCACTTTTTGTGTGTAATAGAGTGTAGTGTGCCTTGGCATATGGATGAAACGTGAATACTGGCAAGCTGCCAATTCTGTGGCCACTGGGGAGGGTATATAGTTATAAATTTCTTTGAATTACTTTGTCACTTTCATAAATGCCAAATGTGGTTCGTTAGTAGCAGTTTTGAGCGTCGTTGGTAATTTTTATTGTTTACACACGCAGACGGCATTCGCGGGAGTATGGTTTCTGCCAGTGTTTGTTTGTCTGTCTGTCTGTCTGTTTGATTATCGGCACGATATCTCGAAAATCGATGCAGCTAGGACCACCAAACTTGACACAGAAATGTACCAAGATGAGTCCTGGAAACCCATTTATTTTGGGGTCAAAAGTTCTTTAAGGTCGAGGTCGCAAGTCACAAAAACAGTGCCGGCTTGGATCTTTGCACTCTTGTGAGTGCTGGCTTTTTCTATTTGTATAGGAATTGTTTTGATGTGTCCAGGTGGACCGCAGCCAACAGACATTATGTTCCATTCACGGATCAGGACATTCAGGAATCACGTGCGACAACCAGTTACAACGCAGCACTGCTTGACAAGTATCCTGCACCATCTCAGTCCATCGACGATGTACTCACTGTTGGCACAATCTCCGTCGAGTTGAACCGTCACAATTACGTCAGTCAGATGAGGAGGTTGCTGCAGCTGGAGGAAATGACTCAGTCACGCATCATTGCCAAGTCTGTTCGACTGCCGTTTACTTTAATATTAACATTTTATACAGGTTCACTCGGCTTTTATGCCTTTGCCGCCGCCACTGTCGGCTGCACCATTGTCCCGTTCATCCAAACAGATAGTTATCACGATATCTCATGCATGGCTTGAACATTGCTGATAAAATTGGCAGGGAATATTCACTGGCCCGTGCTGATGACCTGGAGGTCAAAGATCAAAGGTCAAGGTCACAACAGGCCGTCTAGGTCAAATCTTGTGAACACCATATCTGATTAACTACTTGAGCAGTCTCGATGAAACTTACAGGGAATTACCATTAGCCCCTACTATTCGTTCATGGCAATCGAAACTTCAAGAAAAATTATAAATTTCAGTTAACTGTTAACTGTAAGTATAACAAAACGGAAATTATTTTAAGGATAGTAAATTAAATGGGACTGGAATTACACTTAAACAAGAAGCTCAGCAACGGCAGAGGGACTGCGCTGCGCTTCTTGTCTTCAAACGAAGAATTATCCTATGGTCAGTCCTATAAAACAGTGTCATTTTTAGAGAAGTAAATGCTATCCTCCTGACAGTTTTAAAATAGTGTTCAGTTATGTTCTTCTATCTATAATGAGAGCCTTGTAATAAATACTGAGGCTTAAGGCTCAAATCTGATGTTATTGTAATTTTACACTGTGACAGATGACAAAGACAAACCAGGACGACTTGATACAAGACCAGGACTACGTTTTGTGACGATTCCATAACCGAGATGCTAAGACCACTGTTTTTTTGTGTTGATGCAGCTTCAACATGTCAACATCAATGAAAGTTGTTCAGTCATGTATGTTACAAGGCGGCTGGTTCGTCCCTGCACCGCTAGGTCATATGTTTGCTGAAGTTGCTCTGAATGACGACCTCAATGAAGACACTGATGCGGGTCAGTAATAATCGCTAGTACTCGGAATCAGTCGCAGTTTTGCATCCAGTGATACATTCTGAGAATTTGCTGCCTACTGCTTCGTTTAACTGGTGTTTTAGTATGCCGCGCATGATGCGCTCTTGCTCTAGGCTGCTGGGGTAATGAACGTGAGGACCTTGAGTGATTCCTTAACTACCTCAAATTATAACTGGTGGAGTTAGACCTTTAATTTGGTAAATAGGCTGACTGTAGCAGGTCTTATCCTATAGATGGCAAACCAACCCTAAAGGGGTCGTATTTAGGGTCACATGACCCATTTAATATTTTGGAGGCCCCAATCATGTCTCTGAAATGGATGAAACTAGAGTCGTCAAATTTTGTATACAGGTTGGCTGTGTCAAGTGGTAGCGTTGGTATGACAAACTACCCCCTAATTTTGTCAACTTATGGATGTCCCCGCTAACAGTAGTTATTTTATATTTCTGTGAATGTTTTGAAAGTAAAGAAGCAGTGGTGTAGTGGTGCCGGAACGCACCGGAACGCCGTTCTGGTAAACATTTTGGGGCGGGAACGGCGTTCCGGTAGTTATCCTGCAACCAAGGCGGAACGCTGGTGCTGCAGCGTTCCGGCAAATATTTGCCCCAAGATCAAATTTTGCCTGTTCT
>Ga0209780_1001220_pt1 | contig 16446 bp, 9 predicted proteins | sample WorMetexBAHAMAS2_FD_187384 | JGI IMG/M metagenome (GOLD analysis project Ga0209780, IMG submission 187384) | Marine gutless worms symbiont microbial communities from Max Planck institute for Marine Microbiology, Germany - Inanidrilus exumae... | ecosystem: Host-associated > Annelida > Digestive...
AAGTTCAACCGCTTGAGTAGGGTGCACCAACGTCACAGACAGACGACAGACAGACAGACAGACAGACAGACGACAGACGGACGGCTCATAGCATATAGCAAACGTAACGTAATACGTTGACGTTTGCTAAAAATTACAAAGCAATGTGTTGCAAATCGTGTCACTTCTCAAGGGCGTCAGTTTGAGTACTCCGTTACTTATTTATTGTCGTTAAGAAGTGGGTGTGTTAGGTGCGCAACGAAAGGACGTAAATTGCTGATTAATATTATTATGGCAGTAATCATATGTTTGTTCAGTCGATGGTTGGCTTCTAGGCACTTGTAGTTGTAAACACGATGCGTACGATGCGTGATTTATCGCTGGTGTTTTGCGACTTATCAATATCTCCACCCTGGACAGACAACAGCTGTCGATGCTGAGCAACGATGACGTGTCTTTTTCTGGTGGGTTCTTTGTCGTTATGGTGTTCAATATTGCTGGCAGCTGGCCATACGGAAAGCGTTTTGCCACCGAGATCGACGTTAATTGGCAAATCACCGACTGACGTTGCTGCACGCGCGAGTAAGTCGACAAATCGTCTTCTTTAAGCTTTCTGTTTACGAAGTGTCTATACACACGACCCGCCGAGTGATGTTCCACTGCAGTTTGACTATACACACGGCCAAAAAATAATCAAACACGCAACTCTATTGTTTTTTTTCTTTCTGTTATGCCACCATAAGACCTAAGCCTAGGCCACGGCCTAGCCCCTTTTTCTTATATATACCCCAGAAAAAAACCTCAGTATTGTTACCGATAGATCCGTCCCTAACCGTCTTTCAACGATAAGGTATGAACTGTCGACTTCTTATCAGCAAACGGGTACTGTGTCGGTTAGGGTCAGTTTAGTTTGATTTGTTATCAGTAACAGTTTCGTGGCATCACGTGTCGCCATCTGGTGAATTACGGCCGGCCGTGTGCATAGCATCGTTCTTCTGTTTAAGGATAACCATATCCTTGGGCGACAAACCTTATGCTATATAGAGCCCAACCCTTACTCAGACTCTTAACACTAATCCTAAGTTCATTAACCCTAATGCCAAGGCTAAAGCTGACAGGCGATCCAAAAATAGGCTGATATTATTGGACGACTAAAATTTATCATGTGTCGTAGAGTTAGAGAAGTTTTTGTCGGCCAATGTTTGTCACCCTGTGTGCTGTCCACTACTGCGATAACAGAGAACTGCTTTAGATGCACAGCTTGCGTGCCTCGCAGCTAGCCAACTCATCACTCGGCAGTTGCTGTATTTGGTATTACGATATGATATGATACGATACGATATGGTAGATTAATGTTCGCTCAAAAGCTGACGAGATGGCCAGCTTAATCTAGCACACGGCCCACGTACTGATTTCAGAAACAGTATATAATGTTGTCCATTAAATGTATAGAATCGCCCTGTGTCAAGTGTCCTGTTTTAGCCTTGTTGCAAGCCAAGACTGTCCCTGAACGAACTGTACCTGTGTCCTCTGTATCCTCTTGTCTGCTGTGCCTAGATGTGGACAAGTTGTAATGTATTGTGGCTATCAGAGAGACAGATAATAGCACAAGTATAGCTATGCAGTAACTGGTTGCAGGAAAAATCCGCTTTTAGTAGCCTCAGTTGCTTCAGATGAAACCAAGATAATTGTTGACGTTTGGTTGTGATGCAGGTTGCCCTACTAATGACGCAGTATGTGAAAAAGACTGGATTGGGTTTGAGGCAATTGCTCAGTTGCATGCCCAGATTGACGATGACCATAATGGTAGTCTGGATAGGTCTGAGAGTGATGAGGTAAGTGTGACAATTGTTTCTGTTATTTTCTTAATCTGTACCTGTGTAGCTTTTTACGTTATTTTATAGGGCTATGTTTATGGTAAAGCATAATTAATGCATTGCCTAGAACGATAAATCAGGCACTGCAGTATTAGCTGGTGAATGTAACAGTAGAACAGACAAGTGTGTTAGGCAGCTCAAGAGTGGCAAAGCTTGAAGTCCTGCTGACCTATCAGCCGAATACCTTCAACATGCACATCCTGTTTTAATAATGCATTTGAAACATTTGTCTCATATGATCTTACACACTCGTTTGTTCTTGACAGTTTTGGTGTCAGAATTTGCATATCCTTGCTGAAGGATAAAACTGGTAATGTGAATGATGTTGATAATTACTGTGCAATCATACTGTTAGTTGTTATGTTTAAAGTTGTTTGCAGCAGTTTTACTTGCATCACACTTTGCTAGTGCAGTATTATATATCCTGTCCAACTGTCTGTCTGTTTGTTGCATCGAAATGGCTAAACGGATCGAGCTGGGTTTTTCAGGTCGACTCCTCCTAGTCGACCTAATAAAGTGGGTCTCAAACGTCCATCTGCCAGTCCGTCCATCCACAAAAAGTTTATTCGATTTAAATGACATTTGGTATGTAGGTAGAGGTTGGTGAGTGATGTATGACAGTATGGAGTATGAGCTGATCCAAGGTCAAGGTCAAGGTCATGAGCCCTTGTAAGTCCGAAATTTGGCCATTTTCAAAGGCTATCTCCTCCCCATTTATAATGGGGGCTGGCAAATGACCACAGATTCTTAAATTAGGGCACAATACATAAAGCTTATGGGGGCTGGATTTTTATTTTTTTTGTCCTAGTTTTTGTGTCACGTGACTTTGAAGTTGGCAGTAAGTAGGAGTCGACCGCGAGTCCCATACTACGGTAGAGGCTACTGTTATCTTGTCCTACACTGCATTGGAATGGAATTCGGGCATGTCCAAAAATAAGGATATTTCACTCTGGAACTTTGCAGGAAAATATAAAGCAGTGTAGCTGCTGGTCTGCTGGCCTGTAATGACAGTGTGCCGATTTTAGTGTAGCATGACTGATGGAGTATGCACCCTTGTGAGTGCTTTTCCAGTTTGTTTTGTTGTTACCTTTGTGTTTGTGATGTAGTCGTTATGATAGTTCATAGATACTGATGTTGTAGTTTTCATCATTGTATACATAATATTGGCATGCACAGTCAGTGTTTACGCAGAAAATTGACACATAAGATGCACCTAAAATCAAATCATTGAAATGTTTTGTAAAGAAGGTTGTGGCTTCCAGTCCAGGAAATGTGGCATATCTTAGTCAGTTAGTACCATAATTCATAAAGCTGTGATGTGTAAATTGCTTACTTGTTTGCAGTTCATACGAGAGGACTTGGAGCATAATGGTGATGACACAGATATGCCAGCCAGTTTTCATGGCACCGATGACTTAATCAGTGTCCATGAACTGTGGCAGATATGGATTAACAGCACCGGTAAGTCTGACTCTTCGAATTTCATTAATCTTAGCAGTTGTTGGCTGCCAGTGTTCAGCTGCTTTGCAAACTATGCAGCTGCTATTGCCACACCTTGCCTATCGGCATATGTCGATAATAACTGTATTTTGTGAGACTGAGTACTAGACTCTTATTGCTTGCTGTAAGCCCACTATTATGTTATGAAGTATATTGTGTGTTGATGACTATATTGTACATTCTCTCCAGTGCTTTAATGCTGTTTATTGGATGCCAGTGAAAACAGCTGCTCAAGAGATCTCAAAGTTTAATTTTAGGACATACAGCATAACTCTGGATAGCAGATAATTGTAGAAAAACCGAATGTAATAGTAAAATAGTAGTATTAGCAGTTGTAGATGTTGTTTTGATAGAAGCATCAGCAGGAATAGTAATGAATAATTAAATATTGTAAAAATGAATGACATTACAGTTGTTTTTGATGATGAAATATTGTTCTGGTGGCAGTTTACAACTGGACAGTGGATGATGTGGTCTTATGGCTAGTTAGTGAAGTTGAACTTCCACAATATGCCAGCACTTTCCGCATCAATGCAGTTGATGGCCGGATGCTTCCAAGGTCTGTGCTGATGATGCTGTCTAGGTCACAGAAACAGTATTAATATCATGATAGATTATGTGGCACTATAAGACGGAGTTTGTGACGAAAGTGGCATTCTGCAATGCCAATTATTCTTTATTAGTTAGTTTTTATATGAAAATGACGACAAATTTTTACTGCATAATACATTATGATACCGTGCTGACTTGTGCTTATTTATGAAGAAATACGTCACTGTAATGAGTTAACTTTACCTGTTTTACTCGTTTTTGCCATGCTGTTGCCAATATACTATCTTGCATATATAAGAAAGTATCTATGAAGATAATTAAGTGCCAAGCCACAAGCATGGCTTGATGGTGTCATACTCGTGATAAAGATGGTTGCAGTTGCATGCAAATTGTTCTCTGCTCTGTTATTAAGCAGTGTGATTTATTACCAGTGTAAAACTTAGGAAATCACGGCAGATTGTAGAATAGATGTTTTCTGCACACCATGAATGTGGTTGTAATCTGACGTTTAGCTCGATCTAGTACGTCAGTGTTTTCACTGATAACTTACAGTTTCTAATGCAGTAACAATGGAGCATTATGATAGCTGATTCACGCAAGTCAGAATGTTGTAAATTTATCCGTTTAACTTAATTAGTGATAGCAAACGAAACCAATATAGCAGTAATTTAATGCATCGATAATGTGCACAGTAAAACTGTGCGTAAGATCACTGACAGTTCAGTGCTACAGAATGGAGCAGGGTGTCTTACCTGTATATTGCAAAGCCATGACAGTGTAGCTGTCCTGAGCCTTTCTTACCTGTTCGGTCATTACTTACCTATGTTATATATGTTATATTACCTGTACAGTGGCTACATGATGTGTTGTCCAGGTTGGCGTTGAGTTCTAATGCCTTTGCCACTGTACTGGGAATAAAGAATGCCGTTCACAGGCGGAAGTTGTCAGTCAAAGCGTCAGATGTAGTTCTGTTTGGACCGCCAAAATGTAAGTTGCTTTTATCTTAGTGACTGCACCCTCATTTGCCTATGAGCCTATGTTAACTGGTTGTCCGTTACATACTAAAGGTTAACTGGTACAAAGTTTCTGTATGGTGGGCCCTGTATGGCCCCGGGGCAGTAATGCACCTTGATTCATTTGTTGATTTTGGTACTATATAAATTGTTTGTTTGTTTGTTTGTTTACTTACATTCCTTACTTCCTACTTTCTTCTTTCCTTATACTTTCTTTCTTACTTATTTACTTCCTTACTCGTTTACTAGTGTTGTTATGACCACCGAACTTTCATCTCTGTTGTGGTGGTCGGCTGCCATCGAACTAAAACCTCCATCGTGGTGTTTTACTGTGTTCTCGGTGGCCTTTCTGGGTGCTGTTTTCTGAAAACTGCCCCTTACTATTCCGCAGAGCAGTGATAATCATCTAAATGCTGTGTCATTTGATCCCGCATGAGTGCACAGCGAGCGAGTCAGTGACACTGCCCTCCCCCCACACGTCCATTTTCCCACTCAACAAACGACATGACAGCTCCCATTTTCTGTTGCATCTCAGAGCGCCTCTGTTTGCTCACAGCTTTGGACTATGGCGGAGTAGCGGCAACATAATTTTGTACCTAGGACTACTAGTGCGATCAGTCGACTTATTAGCAATGGTGACGGTGGTTGATGTGTGCATTGTGATGAGGCCCGATGGGACGGGAACAGGATAGATTGACCAGCAATGCATGGTGCATACTGCATGCCCATAAAAGCCAAGTAGCATATCACATCTAGATAAATGAACTACATGCCAAAGTTTATAGCACAACAGAAATGGCCAGCGGCTAGTGATATCCGGATATCGATTAACAACCCTAGCTTTGTCACCGACTGATATTCGCCACTGGCATTGGCATCGCGGTGGCATATCGAAAAAACACGGTCACCGACCGTGTTGCAAATTCCTGCCACTGTAACTAAACTATTGTTTACGTTCTGACTTATCTGTCTACTCCTTCCGGAATAGGATTGTTCCATTTTCAGGCCGGAGGCGACCAAACCTGGCTTCAGTTTTTTGGTTCATTTTATGTAGTGGAATATTTTGTGGTGGATGCATGTTTGCTTTTGTTGTGTTTGATGTAGTTTTTCAGTACTAAGCCAAGAGATTGGTTGGGAAGAACGTCTCCAAAATGACCTACTTTGTGTCGGGTGGGATGTAAAACCTTAACTCAAACCAGTTCTGTATGACCGTATGCCATTCTATATATCAGCCGGAAGAATTACCCATTGGACCCAGTCCTTTCCGTGTCCATTATCTGAATCCCATGCAAAGTGATGTCACTGACTTTTTGTCAGCATTGCACGCCAGCGACCATTGATTAAAACAAAATGGAGCGGTTGAGAACGGGTTAATGTCCTGCTTGACGTGTATTGCATCATTTTGGAAAGGAGCCGAAATCAAGTACTGTTTATGTTTGTGATTGTGTGACATAGTTGACTGAATGTTTCCAGTGTCTCGCTATTTCTACGTCGACGTCGTGGTCACTTTGTCGGTCCTGGTGACATTTGTCTGCTGCTGGCTGACGTATCACAGTCGTCATTTTGCCCGGTCACAGACTGAACAACTAACGAAGGACCTTGCTGCACTGCAGTCTGCCGAAGACTCGCTCAAATCGCTCCAGAGACAGTGAGTGCCTATTTACGATGTATTTGATTCACATAGTACGGAGGCGAATGGTACGGAGACAGTTAAGTGACACCAGTGAGAACTCTAATGTCTTTTCCGTAATCTGAATATACTGTTGCTTTCAGCAAGGGCATGCTGGCGTTTTTACTCCATTACACTGGTCATCCTAGCAGCGTCAAGGTATCAGCCGCGCTGACTTGAGAGCCGAAGTAGATAGATGTGGCTAAGCCCACTGGCTAGGCGCTGAAGAAGTGTTAGTGAGGTGGCCAGGCGCTGAAGAAGTGCCGGTCAGGGCTGGCGCTGAATAAGTGCCAGTCCGGGCTTAGCCAGACAGTAGGCCACGTCTAGAGGGGGCACGCTCACAAATACCTGACAAGCTGCTCATGCTTACTCAAGCCTTCCTCCACCCTACACAATGCGCACGTACAGCACACACCTACCAATTCCTCTCCTTTCCCTGGGCTGGCGCATTGGACCGGCATAAAGGTCTCAGCACTGGGGTCTAGAGTAGGCTGGACCCCTGCCCACAATAACGAACGAACTGGTCATCCTGCATTAGCTGGCACCCCAAGCTTAGAGCCCCTTACGGGTTCCAGGGCAGTAATGCGCCGTGATTCATGTGTTGATTTTGGTGCTATGCTATATAAATTGTTTGTTTGTATGTATGTTTACTTAACTTCCTTCCTCCCTTTTTCCTTCTTTACTTTTTTCTTTCATTATGCTTTTTTTCTAACTTATTTACTTCGTTACTTGTTTTCTTCCTACTCCTTCCAGAATAGACCCGTTCCGTTTCCAGGCCGGAGGTCGTAGGAGGCGACCAAACCTGGCTTTATTTTTTTGGTTCATTATATGTTGTAGTATATTTTGTTATGGATGCATGTTTGCTTTTGTTGTGTTTGTTTTCATTTTTCAGTACTAAGCCAAGAGATTGGCTGGAAAGGACGTCTCCGAAATGACCTATTTTGTGTCGGGTGGGACGTAAAACCTTAACTCAATCAGTCAATCAACCCCAAGTTTAGAAGTGGAGAATTTTGTTGGAGCAGAGCTTTACTGCCTGCATGCCTTTATGGATGGCAGCCAGTGTAGGGAGAATATGCCATCTGGGAGTTTTCTTAATGGTGTTACCCACTTTTTCTGCATACTGTAATCAAAGGGAAACTAAAATAGAACTAATTATCCTCTTAGCTTTGGTGACCAATCTTGTTTATATCTGTTTTGTGAGTTTGCACATATGTTTTGGTCAGAGTCTTTAGTTTTACATTGTCCCACTCTTTTGGCAGAAATTTTGAAGAAGTAACTGCAAGAAAGGATTTTGTGATGTGCACAACGGTTTCTCTTACTATTGCCATAGATTTTTATCTTGTAGCATGACACAAGAAAATATTGCAGAAAGTTTATGTTGTATGTTGATAGTAAAATGTTAAAAGGAAGTATAACACATATACTGACACACACATATTATGTGAATGGATGATGAAGTAACGGGTGAATGAATTTGTATGAATGACTAAGCTGTCGGTAATGAGCCTGTAAAAACTGGTTCCATAAATCCCAAAGATAAGGATACGTGCCATGTATCCCCAAGTGTTTTCTTGTGGAACGAGTGTAGGCTGCATAGACTGCAAGGTCCGTTGTGGCGGAGCTCATCGCCTTTTGCAGTGCTCTGAGCCAGCAAGGGTTGTTAGACTCAATTAAGCCAGTACATGACCGACGTCGGCTGGATGTCCGGCTCAGTTTGCAGCCAGTGCCTTTGACCTACTAGATCAGTATGCCAGCAGTCCCAGTAACAGGATCTACTGTTACGCAGAATTCGCTGTTTCTTCACGAGTGGTGGCTGAAACCATCGCCAGTACTCATTGCACCTACCCACGGAGGGATGGCCAGGCTGAGTTGGCCTGGGTGTCTGGTAGGTGGTATGCCTGCCAGAAGACGTTTATCCGTCCCAGTAAATGTAAAGTAAAGTAAAGTATGAGTTACGTATACAGCGCGTTCTTACGGCCTAAACAGTCACAAAGTGCTACAGAATGGCACGTGTTAATGGGATCATACAGTTTTTACCTGCCACCCACACGACCATCCTGACTTTACTCCATAAGCATTCAACAGATGGCACCACCCGAATGAGGTGGCACGCATCTGATATAGCTTACTACTCAATTTATCGATCTCTGAAGGATGAAAGGCTGAGTTGGCCTAGTTGGCTGACCTATAGCGGACGGCTTACCCACATAAGTGGTCACCCGTCAGCTGTAGGTCGAGCCAGGGACAGGAATGTTCGCCGGTCAAAGACCAACGTTCTAACCACTGTACCACATAACCAGTACTAACAACGTAGAATAACTTTGCTGATACTGCCGATGCTGTTACCGCTATGTCAAACCACTATCCTCAGGGGAACCAGCTAACGTAGGTTGATGTGGCAAACATCTGCTAAAATAGAGAAGGAGGAAACCTGGCCTATTCTGGAGGAAGTCTGGAAAACTTAGCTGATCGAAGAAAAAAGTACTGGTAGAATTAGTAATGCTGCTGCTGCTGCTGTAATTCTTGAATTATGTTTATCTGCAAATGTAGACTGGAAGAAACAAAACTCGAGGAACAGAAGATTGATGGTGACTGTCATTTACTGGAACAGCAACTGCGGCATGAAGTCGATAAAGTAAAGGTGAAGATGATAATATGATTGTTGTCTGCTAGTAATGATATTTTACTCATGGAAGAAGTATGATGTCAGTCCTCTTGTGTTAACATTTAGAAAAATTGAAGATCAAAATTCATTTCGTTCTTGTTTACGTTGGTACTATTATGAATTATATGGATCTCTGAAACTTCAGATTGTTCTGAGTTCTTAATTATGCTCAGAGTGCAGACACCTTTTCCCTCAGGAGTCATTTAGTTGATCATTAACGAAAGTTTCTTGGCGTATGATTTTGGTGTCAGTGTTTTTGAGTTGATTTCAGTTCCTTGGTGCTATTTGTTTGACAAAGGGAAGAGCATCTGATGTATACAAATCAGCTCCAATTAATCTCAAATCTTTTGTTGTCGTATTTGGCCAACCCTGAAGTAATTGCAGGAGAGGTCTGGCTGAACAAAAACTGAATATTATGTATTATGTCTTTATTGCTTTCACATGCTTGCTTACTTGTCATGAAGGGCGTTTGGCATGCTCCAAATATCTGTACAAGTGTTCTTGGGAGATATTTCTGGTGCCACCAGTAAACATGAAAAACGGTGAACAAAACTGTTGCATGTGAATAACAAGTTGTAACTTCCACAGACATGAGCATGTAAGAACATTTGTTTAGGTGTAATTCACAGTTTGTCCATTACTTCGATGCCTGTGCCGTCAGTGCAGTGTTGATGTAGGGTGAGAATGAGAGGATCAGAAACCTTGGATCACAGAACCAGAAGTCTGAACTTCGCATGGTTGAAGAAGAGCTGACTAGGGTAAGTAAGTGATTCATCTACACACTGCTGGTCTCTGTATTAGTGTAACAAGAGCTCAATAAGTAACAGCCAGGCAAAACTCGTCTTCTGGGATAGATCTGTTTCCATCGATGGATCCAGACCCATGTCTAATATAGTATAGTTGTCCTGTTTGATAACTCTCATACGAAAAACCAACACATTCCATTTAGCCACAACACACCAACGACACACAGAAATACACACACACGCATATACACATGGATACAACTACACTGTGTCTCAAAAAAACGTCCCACGTTTAAACTGTCTCTAACTTTGTCAAATCTTAATCGATTTTCAAAATTTTTGCACTGCAGGAAAGCGTATGAAATTTGCTATAAAAGCCATATGATAATACCCACCTTACCTTAGGCATGTTGCTACACTACCTTGGGAAATTAAACATTCAAATTTTCTGCAGATATTCAGCAGATACGGAAGAAAATGCAAACGAATTGCATTTTGAGTGCACCGATTTTAATTCCTCTATGTGTGTAACTGTATGGTGAGTGTATTTATGTATTTATTGTTTAGTGTATTTACACAATATTTGAAATATTTAAGCATACGGAGGCATAGCTATTTTCTTCGATAAAATGACTGTCTGCGGAATGCTCGACCAAGTCTCAATGAGGCGTCGCTTGTGTCACGCACTGCAGTCTGGTAAAACTCGTTCCTGCATGAGACCCCAGACACGGTAGTCGACCGGGTTCAAGTCTGGGCTGTTTGGCGGCCACAGGTCGGGTGCAATGAACTCTGGCATCTCCTGCTGCAGTAGCTGGACAGTGTCGCGAGAGTGGTGAGCTGGTGCGCTATCCTGCTGGAACACGTACATGTCACCAGCAATACGGCGCATGTGACGTCTGCTGTGATGTCTTTCCGGTGCCACAAATTGATCGTAAAAGTTAGTAAGAAAAAGAATAGTGATAAGAAAAAATATTCGCAATCAATTAGAGGCGATTAAAAATGCAATTTTTTTGCGTTTTCTGCTGAATATCTGCAGAAAATTTGAATGTTTAATTTCCCAAGGTAGTGTAGCAACTTGCCTAAGGTAAGGTGGGTATTGTCATATTGCTTTTATAGCAAATTTTATACGCTTTCCAGCAGTGCAAAAATTTTGAAAATCGATTAAGATTTTACAAAGTTAGAGACAGTTTAAAGGTGGGACGTTTTTTTGGCACACAGTGTAGTAGCATAAGCCAGATATATACATTTAAGAGTTGCTGACAGAATGTATCTGTAGAGTGACACAGAGCCAGTTTGCTCGTGTGGGGATTTTTATTTTATTTTATGGCAATTGTGAGTTTGCTTGTCAGTAGCATTGCCTGGATAGGCTCATCTGCAAAATGACATGTTACACATCAGCTGGGACATTAAACACTTTTCATGTACTCAACAACTGAAAATTACTGTGAAGAAAACAGTTTCAGTAGTAGTTAAGGTAGTAAAGTAATTTGTATGTATTTGTATAATATGTATTTCAGCGTGGGTGGCCACTGCAGGAAATCTGATCAAACCACTGACCAGCTGTCTAAAAAATCCCACAGCTTTGATAGAGGCAGGTTAAATGACTGAAATTAAATTTTTTAATCGTTAAACTTTGATCGTTATCACGTTAATTGAATGACTTCTTTCTTGACAGTTGATGAGTGTGATCCACAGACTTGTGACAGACGAGCAATAGTTACATTGCCAAGGCACACTTACGGTGGATTTCTTCTACGTACTGTTACTGGTTTGTTGTCCACAGCTCCGGCTTTTATTATCTGGCATGGAGTACCGGCTGCGTGCATGCTGTTCCCCACCAGCTGAGCTGCAGCAGTGGCTACAGTTGACGTACGAGATAGAAACTCGATACTTTGAGAATAAGCGGCTGGCAACAGATGCACAGTTGAAGGCTGCTAAGGACATGGTAATACAGTAAACTGAATTAACTTTGTACTTTTGGATTCTTTATAGACGTTTAGTTTTGTCTTTACTGTTGTTGTTGGCCATTACCATACTGAGTCATATTTCACAGTCCACAAGTCGGGAACAAATGGAGACTGAAAAATCAAGGTGCAACAAGCCAGTGAAGGTTTACCTAGCAGGTGTCAATTGAAATGATGAGTCCATTGTCTTTATTGTATATGTACGTTTGTGTGTACCTGCATGTGTGTTTGTATGTATACGTCTCTGTGTGTGGGTGTGAAGAAGAAGCATTTTACGGTTACCTCACTGTTGGTGAACTTTCTGTTGATGCAGTAAATGTGTGCCTTATTTTTGTCATTACCTGTCTCTTGCGTTTCAAATTCTGGTTCCTCACCTAACTGTTAACGATTAATACTACAAGCAACCGTAATATTTACCTAAAAATTAGTTTCGGCAACAACTGTCGCCTTTTTCGCCTTTTTCGAACTGAGAACTCTCCGCTAGGAGAGTTCTCAGTTCGAAAAATTCGACAGTTGTTGCCGAAACGTCACTAATTTTTAGGTATATATTACAGTTGTTTGTAGTATTAATCATTAACAGTTATGTTTCTTTTCAACTGATGAGTTTATTCAAGAATGGTTCCTCACCTGTTCGTTTCCTTTCCGTCATCCACCATCCACATAAATTGTTTTCCACTTCCATTTAGTTTGTTTGCTTGCCTGTCGTACTTGCAGTACTAACTTACATGTTCTGGCCGGTACGTTTTGCCGTAACAGCATTGTGGTTGACAGTGTGTATGTCTTCTTGACAGTGTGAGAAGCTGCACAATCAGAAAGGCCGATTCCTAAGTGCTATGCGGATGGCACACACAACGTCTCTTGACGACACGGATCAAACCATCTACAGCGTCAGGTCTGTGCATGGCATTCATGTCACGTCTCAGCTCTTTTATAATAATCTAATTTATAATGTGCACAGTGTCAGGGAAATCTCTTACGTAGACGGAGGACCTACGGGCGAGGGTTGGGCGGCAGGTGCGAGAACAGGCGGTGGGCGCAGATGGAAGACATGCGCAGACTGGCTGCATGCAAAGGGAGAGGGGGTGGCACGGCGCGTGGGTTACGGCGGGCAGCCAAGCCACAATCGAGCATCGCGAGATTGTGGCTTGTTTTATATTAATTGTAGTGATTGTTTTTATCAACAGTTTGACAGATAGTCTGTTTATTTTACACATGCTGTATAATTGAACAGTGTGCATATACAAAACTGGACGTTTTTCTGCAGTTTGACCAAGAGGCACATTTGTGTAAGGTAGGATGTAGTTGGTGAAATATCCTAGACTTTTGCATGTGGGTATAATCAGTGAACAGTTTTCGCTCTTTCTGCCGAAATCGCAGCATATGGTTGTGGCATCTCATCTTCTTGTGCCATGAAACGGTAGCATCCCCCCGCTGCCAGAGTCCGCTGTTACTACTGATGTTCTTTAGACTCTGTGATGAGGTTTTTCTGTTGCTGTTAACCTGATGGCGGATGCTGATGGCAGGTGCTCACTGGAAGAGGTGCGCAAAGCATTGCAGGAGCGGATGCAGAGGTGGCAGCTGATTGAACACATCTGTGGCTTTGACATCATCAGTAACCCAGGACTCTCTGTTCTCGAGTTGCAGATGAAGCCTGCTTCGAGTAAAGGTATTAGATATGTATTGTTATTTATTTGAAGGTATAATGTCATTATTTTTAGCATTGTTTCAGTATTATTGTTCTTATGTTGCAAATGTGGTATTACAAATGCACAAAATGCCATAATTATTATATTTGTATCTTAAATTTAACACGTTCCATCACCACGACGTCCATTTTGATGATTTTTACCAGGTAGTTCGCTTGGTTTTTTCTTCACTTGTTCAAGAAGATGACCTTAAGGGTTAATTGGCTCAGGTCCCAATGATGTATAATGTTTGATGTGCACACAGTGACATAATAGATGGTATTTGTGTCAGTCATTAGGTGTGATTTATTTGTCGAAGGACATTGATAAAGTAGGTCATTCCAAGTGGCATTTTGATGAACAATCAGGAAAGTTAAAGGCAAATTCCTACCGTACCAGGCACATGAAGTGTATGTAGTGCACTAAGGTTCAAAGTTCCTGAGCCAGCTGTTCGGAAGACAATATTACAACGTGGCAGATCTTGCTGCAATTAATTTACGACAGAACAAGCTGGCAAATGATTGTCCATGAAGCAGTAAACGCTCGGATCAAGGATGGCTGTACATAAGATGAGCCACTTGTTGTTGAATTCCCCACTATGAAGGGTCACTGTCGGCACCAAATTAGATGCCTGGTGACAAGAGGTAGAAACTTGCCTGAGGTTTGTTTGCAGCCATTTCCAACCTGAGTGTTTAAACTGCTGCACATACGTATACAGTTGGATGCTATGGCACCATGCCATTGTGAATGATCAGCCGCTGAACAGAACTGATGTGATTTGCTGCAGTACCAAGAATAAGCTCAGTGTCGAAGCTCGCCAGTCATCTTGATCTCGACTTGGCTGATGAAGAGATGCCTTCACTGGCAATGTTGTCTCAAGGTAGATTACTGATTTCCTTGATGTTCATCAAGACATATTTATTTTAACAAGTGATTCAAATAGGCTTTAGTTGGCCATTGAAGGAAAAAACAGCACTTCCACGCTGTCAAATGATATAATAAACCCACCAGATGGATAATATTACTTTTTATAAAGTGGCTGTTTTCTTACTTTTGTATGTCCCACCTTCACTTTTGTTCTTTACATAAATGATAGAGCATTTGTGTGATGGACTGTCTGATTTGTGCCTTATTTTGGTCTATTTACATTGTGCTTATTTACTTAGTATTCGTACAGATGATGTAGACATAAGCATACACATGCAAGTTTTGTCGGTCACTTTTCTGGTGAATCCGAGTTGGTTTGTTGTTTTTTGATTTCCTTTTATTTGTACATTTATTCCAAACTGTATACGATACAATATGATATGATATATTTATATGCTCTCAAAAGCTGTCAAAATGGCCAGCTTAGTCTAGCGGATGGCACAGAAACAAAAAATTAAGGAAAAAATAAACACAAAAAAAACAATTAGCTCAGAAGAAATGGCGCAGGCAAAAGTCCGTGAAGGCAGGCTGTGAATCTGTTTAGGTTTTCTTAGCATGGCTTTCGAAGCTTTCGGGGACAAATCTAGTTTTACATGTCAGTAACACTAACAATGCCAACACTAACCCTAACCCTACTACCTAAACCTTATCCTATTCACAATAATTTGAAACCGAGTGACTGCTGCAGGTTGCAGGGATGTGCGAAACTAGACTAGCCCTGGTTTCAGGAGTCTGTCAGTGAATAAAGAAAGGAGCACAACCTCTGCATCATCTTGGAACATGCCATAACTTTTTTGTGTCATCCTGACCAGCGTCTTTGTGACTGTGCAGATATTGCCTCCCTTACTGATTCTGCTGTATGACTTTACTTTTGTGCATGTATTTGTCATTGCAGCAGCCAATGAAGTGAGCGGATCGTGTCATCTCTTTCCGCGTATCCGGTCTGATTTAGGTACAATATTTTTCTCTCAGTGTTTTCAAGGATGAGTGATGGTTTTGGTACCATGGTAGTGGTGGTCGCAGTAATTGTTAGCAATTGTAGTAGTAGAAAGTTGTATTTATTCCAGTCCTCTACATCATCTTAGAACATGTCACAACTTTTTCGTATTCTCCTTACCAGCGTCATCATCACCATGGTGATATTGCCTTTGCTAACGTTGTCTCATGACTTTAGTTTCATGCATGTAAATGTTTGCCATTTGTAGCTGCAGCTGTTGAAGTGGGTCAGTCGTGCCTACTCGTTCCACGTATCCAGTCCGTCCCAGGTCTGATATTTTCTGTCAATACTTTTAACGATGAGTGACTTGATAGAAAGTATTATATGATGCTTAGTGTCATAGCCAAGAATTGAAAGAGATGCTGCTAGCAGTAGTCTTAACTCCGTGATTATGGCTGCGTTTAATTTAGGTGACCCCGTGAGAAACAACGAAAAGTACAGTAAAACTTTATTATGATGGACTCTGTGGTACTGTCGTAAAACGTCCGCTGTAACCAGAATCTGTCAGTCATATCCAAACTAAGCTTTAGACAGCTGACCAGATACACGTGTGGTGCATAGTACATTTAGTCCTGGGTAAGTTGTAGTTATAAATGTAAAAAAACTGTCGTTTTGTAACAACGTGTAAGGCCCATAACTGACACATACAAAACAGCAAAAATTCTTTTTGGCACGTCAAGGGCCGTTGATATAATACACAGTTCTTATTATATCCACGGCCCTTGACGTGCCAAAAAGAATTTTTGCTGTTTTATATGTGTCAGTTATGGGCCTTACACGTTGTTATAAAACGACAGTTTTTTTTACATTTATATTTGCAGTTTTTCTACTAAATTTATTTTGCGGATGTATATTATTGCACAAGCCTATTT
>Ga0209780_1001221_pt1 | contig 16428 bp, 15 predicted proteins | sample WorMetexBAHAMAS2_FD_187384 | JGI IMG/M metagenome (GOLD analysis project Ga0209780, IMG submission 187384) | Marine gutless worms symbiont microbial communities from Max Planck institute for Marine Microbiology, Germany - Inanidrilus exumae... | ecosystem: Host-associated > Annelida > Digestive...
CTGCTAGATCAAGTTGCCTGCAACGGTCACATTTTATAGAGGACACCGTCGAACCCTCTTTTTTCCTGCCCGGGATTATCTCCCTGTTCATCATGTGTGTAGGAATTATTAGAAATAATTCTTTGGTAGGCGGATGCGCCCGGGCCGAGTCGAACACCGATCACTGAGCGCATCATGCTCTACTGCACATGGCGGCCGAGTGCGTTAACCACTCGGCCACAAGAGCAGGTCCTGAAGTGCACACACATTAGACACAATTTCACGGACATTTTCAACGTGTTGCATACCTGTGCATCCACTGCGATGGACCATTGTGTGTTGTTTCATTGTAGTTTCATGAAACATGTGGAACAGCTGTCGATGTATGGAGTACACTTGTATCAAGTAAAGGTACATCATTATTTTTGTTGATGTGTTTACTTTTCTGTTACCCACCTGCTGTTATTGTGAAGAAAACGTAATGGTAACGCTGGAAATACATGATATAATCATCTTCTTCATCTTCATTGTCGGCTGCTGATGCTGCTGGACCATATAGCCTTGTTGATGATCTGATGCCTTTAGACATGATCTTCTGCTTTCTTCCCATCTGACTGTTATCATCACCGTGCTACAATGCAGTTAGGAACAGAGTTGAGAAATGTGAATTTAGATGAGGAAGGTGCTGTAGATGGCTTCAAGTAACTGCAAGAGATTAACAAACTACTAAAGTAATGAAATTAATAAACTATTAAGTAAGTAAATAAGTAAGTAATAAATATTGATTAAGCACCATAATTATTCAGTAGAATGAATCAGAGGTGCTGGACAAGTCGCTATGGCTATTAAATGCAGACTGGAAAAGATGGTTTTTAAGATGTTTTCGGAAAGTGTTTAAGGTTCGAGATGAACGAAGAGTAGAAGGGAGTGAGTTCCAGACTGTTGGAGCTACAGTATGAAATAACCGTGAACCGAAATGAAGATTAGTGTGAGGCATGTGCAAGTTAGTGGAGCATGATGATCGCAAGGTGCGAGAAGGAATGTAGGGATGGAGGCGTTCAGACAGATATGATGGCGTACCAGTGTGTAAGACTTTGTAGTCTACTACTGTACTGTACCACTGCTACAAACAGAAGTTAACAAGACTGGTATTTTGTGATGTGGCAAGTGAACGACGACTTGTACCATCTCACGCAGTGCATAAGAGCCGTAAAAGTGAATTTGTTTTATGTCTGTTTTTCTGTGCGCAGAATCGCAAGGGCGCTGCGTGGTGGCTTGGTATTGGCAACATTGGCATCACTCTGTATGAGTCATCTAACAAAGCTGTGCCAAAAAAGGTGTGTGCTCATGATGTATGGAGACCGATTTTTGCAGTGTACGTGTGTTGAAGAATGGTGCTATATAATAACAACGTTTGGGGGGGACAAGGTATTGATAAGAGTGTGATGGCTTCCTTTTATAGGACACATTGTATGTGACCAGTCGGTAGTTAGCCTTTGTTTATCGGCTGGAACCACTAACTCGTGACTAACTCCATATGTGTCTGTTTGTAGACATTTCTCTGGAGACAGCTGGAGAACTTGTATTTCCACGATAAGAAGTTTTCCCTGGAAGTGCTGACAGATTCCAGGTATGATGAAAGCATATTATTTTACTCTATTTAGGTAATCATATTTTGCATAAATTCACAATTGACATGGACACAATTACTGTCAACTATAAGAGGCCCGATAGGCCTCTGAGCTTCTTAACTCAGTCTTTTACTTCATGTTTTCAATAATGTTTTTATTGAAGTATAAAAAACATGTTTGTGAAATGTTTTTAAATTCCAAAATTCATGTTTTTTACATCTGTGCAGTGACACAGAGAGGCAGCCGGCAGTTGATGAGCAGATGTCGGGTGGTAAGGTGAGGGTGCACACTTGGACTGCGGCCACTAGTCGCCTTGCTCACGCAGTTTGGCTTGCTGCTGTTGCACAACATCAGTTCCATCTCGACTGCAAACACAACAAGGTCGGCAACCTTCACTCGAGCGTTTGTGTGTGTGTGATTTGTTCATCATTTGTTAACAGAATTCTGTGGGCTAATGGTAGATGGTAGTGGCTGGATTTGTGAACTTGCCTCCCCTTCTCTGTCCCCCCCAAAATGTCAGACTGTGCAAAGTATGGAGTGAAAGCTGTTTGAGATTGTTCAATCAAGTGGTCTTTTGTGAACTTCTTCAGGTTGAGTTGGGTTGGATCGTCACGGTGGAAACCACTGCAGAGAATGGGAGTCGGTTTTACTGTTGTTGAGCCTGTGCACTGAAGGGAAACATTGAGAACTTGTGGCCATTCATTCGTTACTTTATGGCACTACAGTGCAAAGGAAATTCCATTGATGGAATTCCAAAACATACGAGTAGTTTCACTTCCTTTGGAAGAGCATCCGGTAAAAATGCAGCGCTAACCCGCTGTGACCCTTCGCTGTAGCCCTAACCCCATCCTAATCCATTGAGAACTAAAGACGGATATTTGGCGTACTGAGAAAAGGGTTTTTTTGCAGTGTAAATTGCATCTAATGGATTTTCCCACTTTATAGAGCCATTCACACGTGTCCAAGTTGTCCAGTGCGCGGCAGTCGGTAATGTTGAGAATTGATAAGTTACACGGCGATTATTCTTGGTCTTAGTTGAGTTTTGTCTTTGGTTGCGTGGGTGGTCGTAAATGTCGTGCCGTTGTCAAGTAGCTAGTGCTTTGTTTAATGACGACCGGTCCGGCGAGGTCAGGAATGCATCTCGTGGCGTCTAGCACGCCTCATCATAACCGGCGGTTATCGGTGATGTGACTTGATAGCGCGTTGATAGCTGGCCTCTTCAAGGTCGGCGTCTGTCTGACTGTCTGTGTGTGTGCGTATTACAGTGGTTGTGTGTTTAATTATGCTGTCGGCGTGACGCGCATGCGCGTGCGTGCTTGTTGGCTGTCAGTTACTAACACCCGTTGTGAGTGGATCATTCGGCCAACACACAGACGTCCGCCCGCCCGCCGGCCGGCCTGTAGTGCCGCTCACGGGAAGTCGTGTGTAAATAGCAGTATCTAGTCGGCTCACCGGGCTTCCGTTTGCGTCTTTTAACAGTGGCCCATCTAGGCGGCTATTCAGATCGACCGCAAGACACAAACAGTTAATGATTCTGCTGATGAACTGAACTATTCACTGACATCAGGCTTCATTGACGTTTTAGGATTTTCGCAGTTTTTATGCTGATCGTTTTCTCTGTGTTTTCTTCCTTTCTGTTTTTCATAAGGAAATGAATGTTAAAATTTAAATTCTGCATCAGTTGGCAGGATTTTCCACAGATAATACTAATAATATGGGGTGAGTTTTTGTCTTGGATCGACAGGTCTCGGTGGCCTAGAGACTACATGATGTTTGCCCGCAATGTCACTGAATCCCACTGTGGACAGACAGCTGTTCGTATCATAACAGCCACAACCTTGAACGCGGGCTGCGCACCCTTACTGCAGTGCTTAGGTCAACTCAGCCTTCCATCATTCGTGGGATGGTAAAATGAGTGTTAACTTTTGGGCTGAGTATTAATAATAGATGGCGATGGTTGATGTGGACGATAACGGCCTACAGGCGGACTCACAGCCAACGTCTGTTGGCTTGGTCTGAGGGTTGGCGGCCATCTGGCGCTCAGTGTGCGTTCATATGAACTGAATGAACTCTCGCAGTTTAATGGTGGTCGTGATGACAACACCGTAAACATTCAAATTGCTATTATAATTGATGTCGCTGTCGGCGGCGTAGATGTTTGTCTAGTGGCGATCGCGCGCCAATTAAGACCTCCGACAGTCGTGATAATTAAATTGCCGTACAGCAGTCAACAGCGTGTCGGCCCGAGTAACCGACACGGTATGCGCTGCTGCGGATTAGAAGACAACGGCGCATTTTATTGACAAACCGCATGAAATCTACGACGTGAATTCCAAGCAGTCCTATATAATAGCATCTGTATAGGACTACTTGGCGATATCCGATCGTTCTCGTCACTAATTCGTTGCAGCAGCGCTGCAGACGTCCACAGTTTCGGTCTGTCTGTCGTGGCTGAGTTCATTGCGATACATACGACAGTGGGCGATTAGTCGGCGACGTTCACGTGCAGAACTGGATGCTGATGTGATCGACTTTTTGTCTGTCATCGGTTGTGTCGCATCACGCCCAACACTACGTGTATTGACGAGCCGACAGGCTTGTTGCGTGCATGTCAGCACGCCGCCGTACCTCGGAGGAGACGGTCGCCGAGCGGAATTCATACTCATTTTGACCCTCATTAATTTTATGGGGCACTTTAACCAATTTATGGCCAAATTTTTGATTTGTTAAATTGTTGTTTGTTTATGATCATTCTTATCATGTATAAACATGGGGATATGATTTTAGCTGTTTTTATGAATTTAGTATTTTGTTTGTTGACTTTAAATGTTGTTTCAATATTGGAACATGGCCAGCCATGGGTTAGTTCACAAACAGATTAGCAAATGTCAGAAAAGCGTCGAAGCCGTTGTTGGGGCTCATGCCACGTCGAGTGGTAAACTTTCAAGATTGTCGGTTGGTAGACGTCGGGCGAAGGTGCTTACGAAAAAAGTAAAAACTCAACTAGACAAATTATTCATGAAATCATAGTTGTTTCGAATGTTTGACGCAATAAAAACGTTTTACAATGTTAAAACTGTCTAAATGTCAATTCTAATAATTTTTCTGTAGACCTGTCCTACAGCCTGTCTTAAGTTCTGTGGGCTTATCGCATTAGCCTATACGCAGTCACGTTCTACGCAAGTAAAATAGGCCTAGTTAGCTACTTTCTCGTTCATCTCTGGATGTTGTTGTCACCTTGTAAACATGAAACAAAGTGTCGCCCTAACGGGACGTAACATTCTGGCCCGCCGTCGCGTGCTGCCCCCTGGTGAGCTGCGTTGCATATGCGCCGCCATGGAGTGTTACAGACGACAGCGACGACAGACGCCAGAGAGCAAAACAATATTGTTCCCAACACTATGTCACTGTAGGCGGGCGAGTAATAATATACTTCTGTTGGTTGCGGAAATGAAAAGTTCTGAAAATCGGAAAAAGAAAACAGTTCAGGAGAATAAAAAAATGCGTTTTCTCCTCAAACGTTTTGCGTGAAATCTTATGAAGCTGTGCGTGTAGCGAGGTCGCGCGATGACAGCGAGTGCTTGTCGTCGTGTGTGTGTGGTCGTGGGTCGGCCACTGCACGACAGCTGTCAGCCAGTGGCGCGTCGTGTCCCGTGTAGGCGTCTCTACGCCGACTGACTGACTGAGTAATCACTTAACAACGCTTATCTGTCGGGTACTACCGGCCGGCCGCCGGGCTGCCGTTGCTAATGGTAATTTATGTGCGTCATTGGCGGTGCGGGACGGGCATATGACGGTCTGAGGGAGGGTAGCCAGCCGTCAGTTGACAAGCACGCGCAGCCATATGAGCCCACTGTCGGTCGGTGCTTGCTCTGCTCTCGGTCAGTGACTCCGTGTCTGTCAGTCCGTGAGTTTACACGGTCAAACTAGTGACTACAGTCGTCCGTCGCTGATACAGTAGTTGTTGGGTGGAACGTACGGTGTCTCTAAGTGTGGTGAGTGGTTTGATCCGTGTTCGTCCGTCCATCCGTCTGTCACTGGCTCTGTCGTAGTTGTTCGCCGGTGGTCGCTTGCGGTTGCTACTGGCATAAAATATCGTGAAAAGTGAGCTAAAAGTCGAGTAAATATTGAAGGCAAAACTTTCTTACGCGTAAATAACAACTTTTAACGACGCATGGACGAACCGGAAATGTTTGACTGAAATCCGTCAAAAGTGCTGAAATTCCTGTAGTATTACGTCAGCGGCAGCCCTGGACGTGGCTGGTAGAGTGACGTTTCCTGTTGTGCACGAACACTAAACAAGAACTCAACTGCACCGAACCACGGCAACACGCGCCAGCACTCAACCAGACTTGTCGCTTTGTAGGTCGACTCCTCCGAGTCGACCTAATAAAGCCTGTCTCAAATGTCCGTCCGTCCGTCCATCCACAAAAACTTTCTTCGATGTCAATTAAATTTGGTATGCAGCTAGAGGTCGACGAGTGATGCATGACGGTGTGCAATATGACCCGCTTCAAGGTCAAAGTCAAGGTCACGAGCCCCCGAAAGTCGGAAATTCGACCATTTTCAAAGGCTGTCTTCTCCCCATTTATAATAGGGGCTGGCAAATTACCACGAATTCTTACATTAGGGCACAATACCTAAAGCTTATCGGGGACGGATTTTTGATTTTTGTACTAGTTTTTGTGTCACGTGAATTTGAAGTTGGCAGTAAGTAGGAGTCGACCGTCAGTCCCGTATGGGCTAATTTTTTGACAGAATGTTTTTCCTAACTGCGTTGTCAGTATCTTCTCTGATGGCGTTTAAAATGCGGAGGCTGTTGCGGATGGAATGAAGCACTTCACTTTACTAACCTACCATATAAAAGGATCTGTTGTGTATGCATTGCGGGTGATGAGTGGGATAGCTGTCTGCCTCCGTCACCTTGGTGCTGCGTGGACGTGGAAAGACCGGTCTGTTAGACGCTGCTCTTCCTTCTCGGCCGTTTTAACGACCGTCTTTCCAGGTGTGTCCGGGTTAGCTGATCTGGCTCCCGTAAGCAGAATCTTTGGAAATAAGTGTTTATGGGTCAGATGCACATACTTTCCTAACAGCAGTGTTTTGCGCACACACTGAAGAACTCGAACCACTAACAGCAAACTGGGAGGAAACAAGTAAGAAGTCATTAAAGGAGTGTGTAGGCGGGGTGTGATCATCTGCCTTTATAAGATCACTGAGCCTGTAGGTTAGAGGAGGTTACAGCCTGTAGGAACCTACGGTTACCTACCCAACTGCAGGTCACCTTTGACTTTGCCTCATTTCCTGTCCTGCTGAGAGTAGGAGGCTGAGTTAGCCTGAGTGTCTGGGTACATACACTGTACCAAGACAGTGTACCCATGAATGGTCACCCATCTCAGTACTAACCGGGCTCGACGTTGAGTAACTTAACTGATTTGGCCAGTGGTGTTACTGCTAGCCTAAGCCTCACACAAGAGGTGGAAGATAATTGATAAACAGCGGGCTAACCTTGGTCGACGTGGAAAATTGAAGTTGAGACGGTGTCTGTGTGTGTGTGTGTGTGCGTATGCATTAAAGAGAGTGCTGGGAAGTGTAGACTAAGAAGGGTTAACATGACTAGTGGTGGTGTTGCAGCCGTCGTCCAGTGGTCACTGTTATCAGTCAGTGACTGATGTCATAGCGTTACTGGACAGTCCTTCCGCCGATGACGTCATGTCCACGCTAGCCCTGGCTGCTGATGCTGCTTCCCATCACCATCATCTGATGACCTTTGACCCCAGTGAGCCACGCCCACATCACCTAAATTCACCTGCCAACCAAAAGCAAGGTATGTTCTCACTTGCTGTCATCCTACACCACTGTCTGTAAACACACACCACTACTTCTAGTAGTAGTAGTAGTAGTATAATACCACTACTACTGCACGTTTGGACAAGATAGGTAATTGTTAGTTTCAGAGTATGATAAAACAAGCTCAGTTGTTGGAGAATGTTCTACCGTGAGTCAATAGCCACTATAAAATATTGTTAAACGTGCAAGTTTCTAACACTGATGGTGTCAAATATGACAGCCAGATGTCACTTACTGAAACTTGATTTCACTTTCAACACAATGAGAAGTCGTCTTCATCTTGCTTCAGGTTGTTACCAGTACAACACACGTGGAAAATACTCAGTGTACATAGCTCTTAAGTACACAGTGGAGTGTACAGCATGAGGAATTTGATGCTTTGTAAAAGCTAACTGTGCAGAGTTGTATGGGCTAGCACAGTAAATGTAAAAGAGCATCCGTGTTATAACCATGCCTTTTTCAGAGTCCGAGTATTTTGTAGTGGCCATATTATCTTACTTACTTACTGTATTTGTGATGATACTCCATGCACTGACTCACTGAGTGATGTGTGATTTGGCTTCTAACATCATGCTTTAAACTGCTAAGTGTATTTTACGTTTATGTCAGCGTGTAAAAGTTCTTGTACAGTAAATGAATGGCAGCTACAGCTAGTCAGGCGATAACGGGCACGCTGTTTTCATTCATAGGTAAACTAATATGCAGAAGCTGCAGTACAGATGTGACGTCTGTCGTACGAGCAGGCCGACTGTATGAGGTCGTACAGTAGGTTATCATGTAGCAAATGTTGATTTGTTCAGTTGTTTGTACAATGAACATTCATTGAGTTGTTGTCGTAGTCTTCCACGTTTCTGCAGGTTGAATATCAGTTCTCTTCTGATGTTGTTGTCGAAGACCAAACCCTCCACTTGTCCCCATCCTTAGCTGTTCTTTTGACGTCCTCTTTATTTCATCATTCTTCTGTGCTGTTACACTGTTGGTTGGGTCATCTGACCTGTAAAATCGTCTCCGAAATGACCTATAATGTGTAGAGTGGGACGTTGAACCCTACAATACTATACCTCATTATTTCTTTCCTTCAGTCGTCGCATCACTTAACATATTTAATCGTTTCCTTTCTTTTGCTGTGCGCCATTCTGCCATTCTTCTGTAACTCCTTTGAGTTGACTGTCTCTTCTGACAGCATATCTGACCAAGACCTTCTCTTCTCTCTGCTTAGTACTGTGTTTGTTTGATTTTTCTTGTTTTTGACACATTCTAAAAACGTCAGTGTTATTTCTGTCTAAACATAATTGACGTACTGTGTAGATATGAAGAAACTGGAATCCGAGATAATTCGATACAACGAATTGAAAACTAAAAAGAGCTTGTTGGAAGACAAACTCCTGCATAAGTTGGAACAACTCTACGAGCTGTGTCTTCAGGAGGCTGTAAGTGTTCAGTTTGTACTGTGTTTCTTTACAATGGCAGCTGCCCTCTCCTAACCATTTTGTGGTCATGTTGTTTAACAGCCCATGGATGGATAAAAATCATTTTGTATTAAGAAATGTGTGCTGACACATTTCTACAGAGACGAGTTTTGATAGATACTGCATAGAACTAATGGTGAATTGTGGTATTAGCTACAACGTGTTATTGATTAGCATTCAGTTTTTGTCACGCCTTCGTCGCCTTCACCAACCGACATTGTCAGCAAAGACTCTCCCACTTGTCTGTTTATTCGTTCATCCGGTCAGATATTGTTACCATGATATCTCATGAATGTCTCGAACAATTTTTACCCGTGCGACGCTATGCTGGTATGGGTATTAGCTGTCATCGTGTGTCTGTCTGTGTGTCGCTCTGTCACATGCCGGTATTGTATCAAATACTGCTAAACGTAGGATCACGCAAGCAACACCACGTGATAGCCCAGGAGTCGTTGGTGGACGACTCTCTTTTCCCTGAAATTTGTGCTTAAAGTGACCCACCCCCCTTTCAAACACCACATTTTCGACCAGTATCCACTCATAGCGCCTCAACCGTGACAGCTGGTGAAAAAGTTCAATTAGCACTAATAGGAAGTCGACCACACGCTTTCCAGCGAGCCATAGATGAACCGTGTACATTACCTCTAAGTCCCCCAAAGAGTGGCACAAAACATGTTTTTGCTGTTTTTGCCAGTAAAATCCAACTTCTGTGACCCACTTTAAATTTTGACGCCCCCAATGATATCTCTGGAATGGCTGAAGCTAGAATCGTCAAACTTTGCTTGCAGGCAAATCACCCCTAAAATGTTTGTGGTCAGCGTCATGTGACCCATTTAAAAAAATTTGTCCCCCAATCATATCTTTGTAATTTGTTAAGCTAGACACTTAAAAATTTCGTGTACTGATTGATACAGAGGAGTACGAGTGCATGCATGATATATTACTCCCAAAAGGGATGTGTTCAGAGTCACGTGACCTTTTTAAATTTCGGGAAATAAGTGATAATATCTCGTTAATGGTGCAAGACAGAGACATAGTTGCAATGTAAGACTAATAGTAAATCGTAATGTGGGCAATCAAATGGCAAGATTGCCAATGCCCATGAATGACCTTGAAGGTCACTTTTGCTGTTTGAAACCTTTATAACTCCCATAGCTCGTGAAACATAGCACGAATTTACCAGCATAGCACGTCGTGCGGTCCCTCTGCGGTAGCTGAGCGTCTTGTGTTGTTTGAGATTTAAGAACAGCAGTCGAGAACAATATCATGATCATGTGTGTACAAAATGCAGGACATAACTGGCATAGTACCAGCTGATATTCCCAGACTTGCCGGCAAGCCAACGCCAACACCTCGACGACGAGTTGGAACTGCTTTTGCACTGTCACCGAAGCTGTTTAGTCCTGACGCAGAGGTACGTTAACTACTGACAGTAGTCTAATGGAGGATTGTAACGGCATTGTCAACAGTTCTGTGTAACTAAATGAATAATTACTGAAACTGTGAATGAATTATTAGCAATAGTGTGGCAGCTTGCTGGTGTACTGAATATGGTCATTGTTAGTGAGGTGGCGGCGTGGTGTAGTGGTAGCATCGTTGGTCTAGATCAACGAGGTTAACCTACGCTAAGCCCGGTTAGTACTGGGATGGGTGACTGTGTCCGGGTTCGACCCGGACGGCGGAGGCGGCACTTTATTTCGGTATGTAACCAACCACCCAGGTCGACTCAGCCTTCTACCCTCCGTGGGACGGTAAAATGAGTACCAGCCAAAGGGCGGTGATGCTCTGCGGCTGGGGAGTAAAGGCAGGCATGGTGTAATTTGCAGGTAAAACTGTGTGATTCATGTCTTAGCGCATTAGAGGCCCTTTGCGTAATGCGCTACACAAATTGACGTATACTTTACATTACTTTAGTGGCATGATCATTAGAGATACGGATAAAGTTGGGAAAACGACACTGTTTGGTAGTTATGAGCAACACAGTTTGATGCCGTTGTAACAACAGCTAGTTTGTTGATGTGGTTAACAGGTGAGTCGGATGCATGCGCTGGATGTGGAGCTGGAAGTGCTTCAGAAGCAGATGGAAGCAGCTCTCAAGTTGTCCGAGGATAAGTCGTTGGCCAAGAATGTTCGTCGCAAGCACCGTCAGAACTATCATGATACACATCACAAGGTCCGCGTTTGCTGTTGTTGATGCCATTTTGAACTCAGAACTTTTGTATTCTCGGACGAACGCTGCTGTTTCTTTTTTGATTAACTTTCTCAGAAATGAACCAGTTTTGGTGATTTTCGTTAGAAGACGTTGTGAAGAAATTTGTCGTTAAGTGGTGGTGAAATTTTTCAGTGCAGATGAAATGCCGAACCAGTTTCGTTTGCAGTTTGTATAAGAGAAATATTATGCTGAAATGTTTTAAGTAAGCAGTCACGTTGTGAACTAAGGTTGCAAAATCTATGGATTCGCTCTGAATCTTCTCTACAGTTTTTGTAGAATTGAAATTAAATTATCTTTGTCAGTGAAAGTGGGTAACTCAATAATCGGAACGAAGCATATGTAAATAATCTTGTCAGAAATGACCACTCATATTTCCGAGTGTACTGCAGCTAGAGTTTATAGATGTAGTGAGCAAATTTATGACCATCTGATGTCAAATTTTCTTCGGACACTGCATGCCCAAAGTTATTAATGTGGCTTGTTTTTTTGACTTTCCTTTAGTGCTTTGGCACTGTTGGTTGGGTGCCATGAAGGGTATCTGGCCTGTACAAAAAGCTGTGGCTATTATCTCCAAGCATTCTCCATTGTGCAGAAAGAAAATGAAATGGACAGCCAGGTAGTTCAGATTCGCCTGTAAACTGGTAAATAGAATAGTGTGGATGTGTTTGTTTTTGATCGAGTTATTTCAAAAATCAAAGTATGCATTGCGTAGCCTCAGTGTCAGAGTACTATTATTCTGCATGTCTGTTTCCTTGTCTGTGTTGTATTGCTAGCGTATCTTTGAGTGTGTCTGTGCTTGTATCTCTGAGTGTATCTGTGTTGGTATAGTGCAAGGAGATTGAGCAGAAGCTAAACATGTATAGACGTCAGGTTGGGCGTTCATTGGTCAACATTCCTGACTCAATTGACGGTGAGTGAAACATTGATAGATATCATCGTTTGTCTTTCAACAATGTTTTTCTTTGTGATGCTGTGACTACCAGTAGCATGATCGCGGATTTGACACATAGTGGGAAAGAGCATTCCGAGAATATAGTACGCACATTTAAAATTAGCTTAAGTAAGTAAGTAAGTAAGTAAGTTTATTGTAATCAGACTGGCAGCTTAGCAGCTAAATAGATCAATGCATAATGCAGTGATAAAAACAACAATATACAATCAGCTACATAGATCAAGACAATGATAAAAGAATACGAACACAACTGAAGACTGTCACTGACATTAAAAATGCATGCAAAATAGTCTCCTGTAGATAATAGTAAAACTGACTAGTAATAGTAAAACTAGGACCGACAAAATAATAGAACGACTAGATTTACTGGTTATGGTTAAGAGCATATTGGATGAAGGAACAGTAGGAAATTCTTGCAGATGGATTGCTACTTGATTATCTAACGCTTTAAAGATATGCTTACAAAGAAGAGCTTATGAGGAGCCTATCTAAAATATATGGATTCACTAGAAATAGCTGTTGCTTAGTGGTAATGCTGATGGAACTCTTACTGAGGCGACGACCTATGTTCAGTTCTAACTGAGACCTTTAAGTCATTGTGCAGATGTCTCTTCACACACAGTCCCTCGATGAGCAAAGGCATCTAAGCTGTAGGTGTTAATGATAGGTAATGTGTTGGCCGGCCCATTGTATTGTAGACTTCAGTGAAGACAGTATGGAGTTTTTAGACAATACTCATGGTATGTTGTGTTGCTTCGTGCATGAATTAGTTGACATAGTCCTACAAATTATGCCATTGTGACGTATATGAATAGTTGCATTGTGCACGCATGCTGTTTTTTTATGAATTTTTTATTTTGATATGTTAGAAATTTTCTGTTGTCTGTTCATCTATCCTTACAGTTAATGTTCCCTTGTGATTCAGTTCTTTCTTGCTGCAGCACAATGGAAAATAGAGGGTGACACAAAAAACGGGCAATTGGCTAACATGAGTCACATGGGTGCCAGACATTTCATAAGGTAGTGAAGTGACAGGTTTCAGGTGTGGTGGGATCTTTGATGTTGGCTTGTTTTCAAATTTACTGGAGAGTCTCATAGCATGTGAAGCTATGGTCAAGAGATCATTGGCATCTTTCTTGACTCACCCTGGTTAGAGGCTACGTTTTTTTGCACCACCATATAGATATATTTGTCAGTTTCACAACATAGCCAAGCGATTGGCTGGAAAGACTAATCCAGAATGACTGGCCTATAAGCATCCGTGAGATCATCTCCGTAAGTTCCAGGTCCTGGAGGGATGTGTATCAACATGCACTTTGATATTATAACATTGCTTATCAGTTGCAGCATTAGCAGTCTGTTCTCTATAACAGCAAGCAACCTTCTGTTGATAAATGCCAGGTAGGACATATAAATGTGCCATGAACAGATTGCAGCATCGACATGAACTGCTTGTTATGCAAGAATTGATGCAGAGCAGTTAGTGATGTCAAGAAAGCTGGCAATTTTGAAATAGTGGTGTTGTTACAGTGGCAATGTTGCTTTCTGCATGATGTGCTGCCCGTACTGCAGAGTTAGTGCTTCATTCAAGCATGCTAATTTAACTGTGTTTCTCGTTGTAATACTGGCAAATTAGGTGGCTGGACAGGCCAGGAAACTTCTAATGAGTTGAGGAGTTTTTCTCACATTTTAGTAGTTTTAAATTATTCTTTAAGTATTTAAGCAGTTGTATGTCAGACTAAATTGTCACTGCATAGGCATGATCTAAGCAGCTGTCTGTATTGAAAGTTCCAGTAAAGACTAACAAACCAGTTCCCAGCCTCCTGTATTTGCTGCAGACACCTGTATGATATCATTATCAGTGCTTGGACTTTAGATGAGGTTGCATCAACCTAATTTATGTTAATTTATGTTATTAACGTCTGGCATTCTTTAAGCACTTTTCCATATGGCATGATTTTATTTTGTGGTAGCAGGCCTTTGTTTTTTGTTGCATCCCATCATACAACTAATGAAAGCAAATAGTGTGGCTTGTAGCAACGTACGGCTGTGAAAGCTTGACACACAGAAAGTATGAAGAAACACGTCTTGACGCCCTTGAGATGAAAGGGCTGAGAAAGATTCTGCGGGTTTTGTGGACAGCAAAGAAAACAAATGAGTGGGTTCTTAACAAAGCTGGAGTAAAGAGGGAACTGTTAGACACTGTCAAAGCAAGGATGCTAGCATACTATGGTCACACCATGAGGAAACAAGGGAGTTACCTGGAGAAAGAGATAATGCAAGCAACAATGCCAGGTGCACCGTGCACGCAGGCGAGGAAGACCACGCACATCCTGGATGGACAACATAAGTGGACAGGACTCACCGTGGAAGAGTCAATCAGAATGACAAGGACAGAGGTAAATGTAGAAAGTGCATCCATGGTGTGGCCAACCCTCAGATTGAGGACGGCTAAAGAACAGAACCCATCAGTGTGTTTTTTATTGTCTAATAATTACTTGTTATATTTGTGTGAAATTATTTCTGTTAGTTGTATGTTAAGTGATTGGCTGTGAAAGTGACTTGAATCTGCTAAGTGATGTAGCAGTGTGTGATGTGATTGGTCCAAACTTCCACTTGATTGGCAACATCTGTCAAGGCTCATAAGTGAAGTGTTGAACTGCAGCTTTGGCCACAGTCATGTGATATGATACGATACAGTGTGTGATGTGAACGTGATCGAATGTTTGGTATAAGGACCATAAAGACTGTCTCGGGTTATGAGCAGATGTCAGTAAAATCATTGCAGACTTACAGCTCATCATAACTACAGTGGGTGAATTTATTAGTTATATTACACTTGCTTCTAGTGATATTCACGTTAACTCGCAGACTCACCACGCCTCAAACACACCAGTACAACGGCCATTGCAGATGAACCTTGATTGACCCTGTACATTGTTGATGCCAATAGGGAATAGGTGCAGAAATCGTTGTGGCCGTATGTCCACCCAGGCCGTGGTCCTTCCTGTGTCTGCTAACAGACACCTGCCAATGCCAGAACCCTGTCCACGTTAACTGACCAAGAATGAAGCTGTTTCTGCTGTTGACAATTTGACTGATGTTTGCAGACTCTGAAGATCTGGTGTTGTCACGTGCCTCGGCCACTGACGCTACATCTGCTGCCGGCGACACAGGAAGCTGCACCAGTGAACAGTCTCCCATTGCCCAGGTGCGATACAGAAGAAAGATCAGGATACGCCGATCCAAATCCAAATCCATTGCACCATCACAGTCTAGGATGCGGACCAGTGTATCAATGCCAAAGGTGAGCCGCACCTCCATTAGTTTCATCGTCATCATTAATGTCATTCTTATTGCTGCAGTACTATTTAAAAACAACCAAGTTTTTTATGCGCCCTGATTCTTCTAAAGACCTTGGTGCCATATAAGCCATTTACTTACTTACTTACTTTGTTTCTTGATTATGTTACTTCGCCAACTGAACAGATTTTAGGTTCATTAACTTTAGTTGTTTGTGTTTGCAGTTTTAAGCTTTTGTTCTGTTCCAACCATTGGTGGATTATTTTGCATCGAACAAACACACAGTGTGGCTATGAATATGAGCAAAATTAGAACTGATAAGATATTAAATCACGTAAGAAACTAAGGTGAAAATGCACAAAACGTTTTAGTTCTGTAAAGACTCAACTTTTGCCTGACGTTTCTGTTACTTTAGAGTCTGTGATATTTTAGTATAGTACTGTAATGAAACTGTCAAAAAAATGTCCTTTGAAATATTGTGAAAAATACACAAAATTTATAATATTCGAAATTTTCACTGGGCCGCCTAGACTGCATGCAGTCTCTGCTATATTTACGAGTGTAAAGACTTTGTAACGTGATACTCTTGCGTTTGGTGGCTTGTTTACGTCCTTCTAGGAGCACTGGTAAACCTCTCCCTGGCAGCACCAGTAGTTCATAGGTCTTGGCAGGAAAGGAAATCAAACGTAGAACACCTGCTGCATAGCAATAACCACAGAGACTGCGTACATATGAGAGGGTCGGGGACATCGTTTCACTCCATGTCGTTCGCTTCTTTCACCCTAACAAGAATAGTTTATATGTGGACAAACCTTGTGGAAAATTTGATAACGAAATATTACTGTTCCTGAGAAATTCCAGTTTTATGTATGCATATTTAGATTTTGTGGCTACTTGTGCTGGCTTCTGTTAACCTGAGAGGGCCCCGTACGGGCTCCGGGGATGTGATCGTGATTCAGCATATGGCTTTGCATCATCATCTAACAACACAAAACTTAGAGCTGTGCTTGACGATATCAATATATATATATATAA
>Ga0209780_1001222_pt1 | contig 16425 bp, 9 predicted proteins | sample WorMetexBAHAMAS2_FD_187384 | JGI IMG/M metagenome (GOLD analysis project Ga0209780, IMG submission 187384) | Marine gutless worms symbiont microbial communities from Max Planck institute for Marine Microbiology, Germany - Inanidrilus exumae... | ecosystem: Host-associated > Annelida > Digestive...
GGGGAGAAAGGGGCGATCGCCCCACCCGCTCTCTACACGGCTGCTGGTCAAAAATCGAGACGCCAGGCTGATCAAAAGTAGGTTTTATCAGTCCCAGAATGCACCAAAACTCACCTGTTTGAGCTCAAAAATCGAAAAATGGGGAGAGGCACAGCCCCCTCCCAGACGTCTCCCCAATGGGGAGGGGACACCTGTCCCCACACCCCACCCCCTCGCGCCGCCTCGGCGCCTGGATCCAGCAGAGTGGTAAAACAGAAGACGAAGAAGCGATAGGTAAAGAAATAGGTGAGTCGGTAGTGGATGAAACTGGTACCATCAGAATGAGGTTGACGAAGAGATAAAGGGCGTTGATTCCAGGGACAAGGTGATTGGAGGTGAAGCATAACGAAAGGAGCGATCAGTTATTTTAGATAGGATGATGTCGGTGGCCGAGCAAGAGTAATGACGAATGAAGAACGAGTACTTTAGTTCGAGGACACTGAACAGAGATGAGGTTATGAAGGTATGAAGGTTAGGTAATTTCGAGAACTTCGAACATGAGATGAGCTTGTATTCGATGCTTTCAGTGAGCCAGTGGAGACAGCGTATGATGGGAATGATATCATCATAAATCATGATTATCATTATCCTCATCATACGACATTTGTACTGCGCCTATTACAGACTAACGTAAGAACATAGGTGCAGAACAATAAAAGTTAATAAAAGCGACGCAAAAAATGCATAAAACACAAAATGATAGTCTACTGAATGTTGAATGCTAACTTAAAATTCCGACATTATATACACAACGTTGTGTAGTATGCAACAGATAATACAGATTTATTATATACACGACGTTTTCCTGCTGTTTTAAACTTAAATAGATAGGTTTTTAACTTGTTCTTAAAAACACTTGTGTATGGTGCCTAGTTCAGCAGGGAGAGTGTTCTATGACGCTGGGCCGGAGAAGGAATAAGCCCGCTCTGCGAACTTGGTGCGCAGCCGAGGTGAGCTGTGTCAGAGAGGGAGCGCAGGCCGGAGCGCGTCGCTCTGGACGAGGTAGGTTGTACAATGTCGGCCAGATAACGCGGAGACTTTCCGATGTGGACGTTGCGCATGAGGGTGCAAAGCTTGTAGGTGATGTTGTAACGAATTGGTAGCCACTAGCCAGTGCAGTTGGATGAGACATGGCGACACACGTTCGCGTTTACCGAGGTTAACAAGAACTCATCAGGAGATGAGATAGCGAACGTGAACCTTTTTACGACGATATCGCACACGTACTTCAAAATACGAAGAAAGAGAGCCTACTTCGTTTAACAAATTAGACGATAGCTAGGCAAGTACTGCGCATTAAGTCTTGAATTTATGAATCTGCTACAAATTTTCCACCTTGAAGTTATAGAATATTTATACCGTGGGCGTCGCGCAGTCCCCCTGCAGACGTTTACTACTAGACATATAGTAATCGTAAATCGTCCATAGTTATGGCTTTGTCAACCAGTTTTACTAAATGCGCCCCGGAAACTACCAAATTCGGTAAAATACCGCAAAATAATGGCCATTTCGCTGTTCAAGGTCATTCAGGGTCACCGATTTTGGTACCAATCAAAAGCTCATATGCGATTTCCTATTAGTGATTAATACTAATTTACCTCCTCTCTTACCCTGTTTCGGAGATATAGCATTCCAAATGTCAAAATCGCTATTTTGGCTACCCGTTTTGCGTTTTAACCACCCGACGGAGGGGTTCCCCTGGGACGATCGCCATAAAATTTTCCGTGGATGTCAACGGATGGCAAGGTACCAAATAGCGAAGAAAAATGCCGAAAATTTCAACAGGCTGGGTAGGGCGCACGAACGTTACAGACGACATACACACAGACAGACGACAGACAGAATGGCGATATATCATATAGCGAACGTGAACGTGAGTTCACGTTCGCTAAAAAATCAGCCGTTCTGCAGTTTCTGTACACGCTGTAATGGTTCGATCGTGGACTTGTGCTAGAGCTGCTAGAACTGAGTTACAGTAATCCAGCTGTGATGTGACGAGTGCCAACACTAGCTGGGTTGTAACTTCAGTTTCAACTTCCAACACGTCGACGAATCTGTCGCAACCGCCCTAGTTGACAGTAGCACGTTGCAGTCACTGTATTAATGTGTTGCTTCATCGTCAGCTAAGCGTCCATAGGAGGACACCTAGGTCACGGACGACGGAATCTGCAGGGTTGAACCGTCTCAGAGCCGACGGTCAGAGAGCAGTCATAGGTTTTGGGTTTGACGAGGTTGGCCTTTGAGCCGAACCAGATGACTTCTATTTTGTAGCTGTTCAGTTGTAAGCGTCGGGATGCACACCACTGCGCGACCTCACTGACACATTGGTTAGTCGACTTCGTATGACGTGTACATGCTCAGTGTGACAGCAGTCGAGCAGCTGACTGTCATCCACGTAGAGATGAGATCGCACGCTGTCGCTGTGACGTTTGGTCACGTCTGTGACATGACTTAGGATCTTTAACGATAGTACGAGCAAGAAAGTTCTGGATCAACTGAAGACGGGATAATTGAGACTTAGAGAGTTTATAGCAGAGTGTAATCAAGTTTGGAGTGAACGATAGAAGTAGCAGTGGTACAAGCAGTTGACGAATCGATGTAAGGCCGGATACAGCGAAGATGACGAATGCAGGCGTTGGAGAGAGATGTAATTTGGTCAGAGAAGGTAAGATGTTCATCAAAGATGAATACAAGATCTCGAGCAGAGTGTGAGGTGTCAAGTGAAGAGTTGTATATTTTGGCAAATTGGTTTTTGAGTCCGATGAGCACGAATTCAGTCTTACAGGAGTTAAGAGTGAGAAGATTAGCAGCCATCCAGGAAGAGATCTGTTGAAGAACGTTTTGAAGGTGAGAAATGCTTGAGTCAGAGTTGAGTGGGTGGAAAGAGAAGAAGAGCTGAGTGTCATCTGCATAAAGGAGGTGGTCAAGGGAAAGGGAAGAGACCAGAGTACTGAGAGGGGTAGGACGTGTACATGATGCAGAGTACACGACTAAGAACAGAGCCTTAAGGAACATCACAAGAGGAAGTATGCAAGTTGTTATCACATTTAACACGAAAGGAGCGAGATCATAAGTAAGACTTGAACCAGCAGAGAACAGAGTCAAATGTCAAATGAACATTTATAGAGCGTATCTACGAAGTCTCTAATACGCTAGAGTAGCACTACGGCCTAGTATACAGAATAAAAATGTCTTAAGTTGACGCTTGAAACAATCGAATGAGAGGTCAGGTGACTTGAGATAGTCTGGTAGACCATTCCAGCAGACTGGACCGGCGACGCTGAAAGTGCGAGAGCCATACGTCACTCGTCTGACTCGTGGAATAACCAAATTGCTGGTGGTGACTGACCGAAGACCCTGACGACATGTTGAGGTAGCAATGGGCGTGCACATTTCAGACAGATACCGAGGCGCCATGTTGTGAAGACAACGGTAAACTGTGGTGGCGACTCTGAACTGGATCCGTTCGGGCATGTCCAACCAATGAAGTTCATAATGCAAGGAATGTGACAGGCCTCGCTCGAACTTTCCGGTGTTCGTGATGACGCGGGCAGCTGCGTTCATAACTCTCTGGAGTTTATCAGTTACGGAACGTGGTGAACCAACGAGTAGACTGTAGCAATAGTCTACTCGACTGGAGATGAAAGCACGAATCAGTGTAGCTGCGGAGTCTGCGTCTACAATGTAACAGAGCCTTGAATACCGAACCAAGATGAGAGGCGAGTGATTAAGATGTTGTGGTCGATGGTGTCAAATGCAGCAGAGATATCAAGAATGCGAAGGCATGATATTTTTTGTGATCCTGTTGCACTGATGAGATGATCAATTGATCATGAATGTACAGCAGAGCAGTTTCCGTAGAATGATGTTTACAGTAGACTGGTGAGGATTAAGCAATTTGTTGGAAGTGAGGTGATCAATGAGGCGGGATGTAACAACGCGTTCTGTTGTTTTACATATGACAGGGAGGTTAGAGATTAACCGATCGTGACAGAGCTCGTCTTTGTCTGAGCTATATACAGTGCTAGTATTTCTTATGCAGTGGAGAAATGACAGATTTTTTGAGAATGGGGTGAAACTGACTGACTAGATGTGAGACAGAAGTTGACGATGTTAGTGATTCTAAGGACAATTAGAACAGATGCGCATTACCCGAGAAGCCAATTAAGTGGGGACAGGATCGATCAGAATCAGATTGCTTGTTAGGACAGTTAGACAGAATCTTGAGGATTTCTGATTTAGAAGCAGGTGTGAAAGAGGAGAAACCCGAGATGTTGTAGGAGAAGAGGGTGAGTGTGGAGATGATGTAGTGGGGTTGCTGGAAAGAGACAGACGAAGGTTGGATATTTTGTCTGTGAAGGAAGGGTGAAGAGAATTTAGGCCTACGGTGTAAATAAGTTTGTTCACGGTTTGCCAGAGGCGCGTGGGGTTGTAAGAGGATGACGAGACTAGGTTGGATTAGAAGTGTTTTTTGATGCCAGAATGAGGTTGTGGTGCTGGTTGCGCAAAGACTTGAGTTGACAGTCGAGAGCAGAGTGGGTGCGTTTCCAGAGGTTATCAGCGTGGCGGACAGAGGATCTGAAGGCTTATAGGGTGTAAAGGTGAACCAAAGGTTGGATTTGGACGGAAACAGACTGTCAGCCTGTCACAGCCGCACAAGTCGTTGTGAAGCGCGGCGAGACATGGCCGACTTAGCCTTTCATCTATTCGGGGTCGATAAATGAGTAGTCAGCTGCAATTGGATGTATGCTACCTCAGTTAGGGGTGCCGCAAGCTGGTGAACGCTTACGAAGGAAAGGCACAGGCATGGTGAAATTTGCAGGTAAAACTGTGATCCATGTCTGAGCGCTTTGAGACTATGCGTAGTATAAATGGTGCTATATAAATATTTTTCCTTTGCTTTAACACATACCGGTAATGTACTGCCCTATGGATATTCAATACCGGTATTGTAACGATATGGGCGTCCTCGGGAGTTCAGCTGACCGACTACATGACATCATCAGTCTCAAGCACGACTGCGAGACTTGATTTACATAGCGCAATACGATAGGCCCAAAACTAGCATACCCAGTACATGGGTGTACCAATAAAAACCACGACGTGGATAAATTTCCAATGATTGTATAACGGGTATTACCATTGGGTATTGCTTACTTAATAACAGTGCTAAAATAAAAACGACCTTAACCTTCAGTTTCATATTGGAATTCCCGGTGAATAGAAATTCCCGATATAAATATGCGTTTCGATTTTACCCACGAATACCCATGTTCATTATTGATTATTTTTCGTGTACGAACTAAACTGAACTTGGCGAAGGACAAGCGACAAGTGGATGTTTTACAAAGCATAAATTCAGTACAATGCAGTAAGAGCCTTGTATTCCTAAGAAAGGGTGGCGTAGCCAGATTTAGCGCATCTGAGGACTGTTTATTTTGCGCTATATAAATGTGCTCATTATTATTATTATTATTATTATATGTAGGAGAAAAGCGCGTCTTTTAGTGGCAGAGGTTGCTCAGCGTCGCGAACAGGACCGTGAGGACCCGACTCTGAGCAACTGCAGCATGCAGGTCGGAATGCCTGCAGGTCATGCAGGGGGAACTGGCCCCGTGCCGGTGTTCGGCATAAGGCCAGCCTGGATCTGGATCTGGATAAGTAAGTAGCAACGTCCTTCGAAGGATAATACGCTACTGGCGGGATCTTGGCCACGGCGATCAGCACAGGCTGGCACAGTCTGTTATCACGCCTCATTGTCATCGCTTTTGCAGTACAATATAAAAATATACAGTTCCAGTTTACCTTAGCGTCAGTAATCCTTCAGTATATTTGGCTAAACGTCACCCCCAACGCCCAAGCCAAGCCTAACCCAAGTGACCCTAACCCGTACCTTCAGGCAGACGTTTGGTTTTCAGTCCGAGACCGAGACGACACCTTGCTAGGCAGAGACCAAGACGTTTTACGAGACCTTGTTGCTTGTGCTACTTTTTATGCTTCATAAATTCAAGCTATGGAGTGCAGAGTAGTCTACTTTGTGAAGAGCTGACGATACATCATGGAAACAGACATTAAATGAGTTCAGAGTTGTACTTATTACTTTACCCCCACAGGTGTGAGAACTGAGAAGTATTGTGATCAGTCGGTTTGTCTGGCTGTCAGTATGGAAATCTCGTAATTGGGAGTGGAAATGTCCATGGTATCCAAAAATGGGAGGGGAATGGGGGGACTAATGTCCACGAAGAATGTCTGTTTCCTAGGGTTTGCTACCTCAGCCACATTATGTAACACTACATAACCAAAAATACTCGATAAGCACTTGATGGTGTAAGTACTAGGCTTATCTAACCAGTAAATAAGTAAATTATTACAGTACCAAGTGTTAAAAAGTGGAGAAACTGGACAACTTCAATCGAAACGATTTGCTGCTGCGATAAGTGGAAAACCTGAAAAAACAGTGTGAAGTGGCTTGCAAAGGAGACGTTAGATTACGAGACTGAGACATTTGACTTTTAGGGCGAGATGAGACTTGAGACCTTACCCACGATTTTTCAAGACCAAGATGAGACCGAGACGTTATGAAAATAGGTGTCGAGACCGTCTTGAGACCGACACGACGAGACTGAGACTACATTCCTGCCTTCAGGGTTGCTAACCCCTGAAAAAAATTTTTAAGGCCAACAGGCATCATGTTTATGGACAAGTTTTTGACATACATGCCACAGAACAATAAACTTTAACAATAGCAACATATGTAGTCTAGTCGATAGCTGGACCGTTTGTACAGTTACATCAAAACATAGTGTGGACATGTATAGTGTGGACTGTGTGGTGTTTAGTGTGACTACAAGTGCATGATTGACAGTCTGTCGAAGCATAAACATCAAGACATGACTGTGGCCTGATTTATGCTGGTTTAAAATTTGTTAAGTCAAATTCTAGCTAATTTATGAACACAAAAAACATTTTACAGACTATGGCCACATCTGAATTCCTGCTGTTCCTATGGACTGTCCATTGTGACAGACGTATTCTTCCTCCATAACCGTAATACCAACCCTAACCCTGACCCTACTAAGTTAAACCTACTGACCGCCAACTCACCTGATGGAAAATAATGCTATGCAACAGTAATTATTTGTCCAGCAGATGGAAAATAACGTTCACATGTAGACAGAAAGTTATGTATCTGTTCGTTTGATGTTAACATTGTATATCTGTTGCAGACGTGACAGGAGTGTCTATAAAATGAAACCAATGTCAAGTCATTCATCTGCAGCTTACTGTTGGCATGTTCCAGCAGTGCAGTAATCTGTATGTTGTGAATAGTCAACAGAAGGCCAGACTTGGAACAACTTATGTATCACAGCAGTTACTTTTGTGTTCTTGGCCAGCATGGTATATGCTGCTGTCTGACAAACAAAGTTTGATTTTTTGTCATCGATATAGACGTGCATATCCACCAAGTGTCAGTGAACCTTCAGCATGGACGATAGAAAGAAATCGTACTTAGCATAGGATTTTGTGTTGTTCGTGTTACTGAGAGGTCGTCTGTGATATTTTGCTGATTAACACTGGAACATCCAGCTAGTATTATTTGTAGTTGATACGTCGAATTTTTGAGAATGTCTAGTCATCTTACACGACTTGCTTCTTTTGCTTCGTGGCCTTCCACTGCCACAGTGTCAAGCCTGGCACTGGCAAGGTCGGGCTTCAAGTACACTGGTCATGGAGAGTCCACAGTCTGTGTGGAATGTCAGTTGATCATTGTAAGTTGGCAGAGTGGAGATCGTCCTGACCAAGTACACCGTCAGCGGTCACCGAACTGTCCATTTGTACAAAGTCAGCTAGACGCCAGTGACAGTAGTATCTTGAGAACAGCTGCTGTAGAACGTTTATCACACAACGTCGATATTGCTAGAACAGAACATTTATTGACTGTTTCAGACAGTGTTACTCGGCATGTAAACTCTGCTACTAACTTGCACAGCAGTGCTGCCAGTGATTTACCATTATCATGTACTGTCGATCGAGAACACCCAGACTTTGAGCATCTGAAAGATGAAGCAGTTCGCCTGTCGACATTTCATGATTGGCCAGAAAGAGCGGAGCATATAGTTAAGCCATGTGACCTCGCCAAGGCAGGAATGTTCTATACTGGCCAGGCTGACCGTGTCCAGTGCGCCTTTTGTCGTTGCTGCCTACGTAACTGGGTACAGGGTGATGATCCTGCTGAAGAACATCGCCGACACTTCCCAGACTGTTCCTTCATTAGACAACAAAAAGATGATCACGATGGAGGAAATGCAAACTTGACAGCTAATTCAGTACTTTATGTAAGTGCAATAACAGATAAATGTTTACTGTTTATCTACTTTTAATGCTGTTTGTTGATGTGTTACACAGTTAGTGATTACCTGGTAAATCTCAAGTTGTCATGTCTTTCAGGTACATTACGTGTTTGAAATTATGTGGACTAGGTAACAAAATTATTTCAGCCTAATGCCTACTTCTGGTATTTTTAATAATTGAAACTTCATTTTTGTTTGCCTTTAGATGGACTTGAATTTTTGGATTGAACGTAGTTGACATAGCTGTAGTGTTTAGGTCAGCTGCTGTGCTGTATTGTTTCTGATTTGTTTGTTTTCACTTTTCAGCCCATGTTTCTATAATAATGAAAATTGATCATTAGTTATGAGAAGCTAGAATGTTAAAGTCAGTATGAATGAGTAACGAATTGATGGTGTAAAATAAATATTGACAGATACATAGCGTTGTTTGCAGTTATTGCAACAACGTAAAGAAAAGAAAAAGTAGCTGGCAGTATTACAACCTTTTTCTAAGGGGATTTGTCGTACACTTATGCAGCATTTGAGAAGATTTTGACTGACGTAGAGTGTTCCTGCCTGTTCCTGGCATTATTCTGTGCACAAAGTTACAGTGCCAATTTATGTTAAGTCAGTCATCTTTATTGTCAGACTCCACGGCATATATAAATGTTTTTATCATTGTCATCAATCACTATTATCACCATCATGTTGTGTTATGTTTTGCAGTCACCTGCATCAGCATCTCATAGTAATCCTACACAGTTTCAGTCTACCGCTTCTCAGCCTCAACTGTCTGCTGTCAGTCGACCCAAACACCCCCACTATGCCAGTGAACAGCGAAGAGTCGAGTCTTTCACGGGTGCTCAAGTACCTCGTGGACAGGCTGTAGAGGTTCTTGCCAAGGCCGGCTTCTTCCATGTTGGTAAGCAGATGTGATTGCTCAGTATTATGTTTCTTTAGAGTTGTTCTCGTTTACTGCTTTGCTTTTTTGTTGGTAATTTTGACCTGTTTCTTTGTTGTTTTTTAAATGTTGTACGGCTTATTTTTTGATTCTTGAATTGTCAGATAGCTGGTAAACGTTCTCTCATACTCATTACCGAGCGTTGGGCCCGGAGCTGATCCCAGTGTACAGGCAGTCAGCCTGCAGGTGACTTGAAACCATCCATCCGGCGGTAGGCTGCCATTATTTTCCGCCAGGCCTGCAGTTACCCTGCCAGCCAAATAACGTCACAGCCCATCGGCTGGTACCAAATTATACTGCTTGGTGACAGAGGGACATGCGTGTGAGCAGCTTGCCTAAGTCTGTTACCTGGAAGCAGACCGGCCGAGCTTCGAACCCGCGACCTTTTGTATCGCGAGCGATCGCTCTACTTTTAAGCCACACAGGCCGCACGGACAGCTGGACAGTGCTCTAAACATAGGTGTGTATAAATAACATAGGTAGTTGAGTGAGTGTATGGTTTTTTTTAATTTGTCCACTGTTTCGTGTTGTTCTTGACCAGGGAAATATAATTGTTGATCTGATGTTTGCTTGCTTTGGTTTAATTGTTTTTCAGTGTAAGGTTATGAGTTACGTTTTTGTTGCTAGGTCCTGATGACAATGTCCGTTGTTACTACTGTGATGGAGGGCTCAAGAACTGGCAGTCAACAGATGAGCCATGGACTGAACACAGACGCTGGTTTGCACGCTGTCCACACCTGCAGGCCACACATAGCATGCATCAGATACCCACTCAAGTACGCTGATGTCTGTGTCTAATAATCCATCGGTTTGACTGGTGAATTTGTTTGGCCAGGGGCGTGGCTTACATGGGTCACGTGGCGCTTACAGTATGGGCGGGCGGCAGCCGGGTGCCGGCCGTGGCCCAGCGGCCGTCGGGCGGCGGGCGGGCAAGCTGCGCGATTTTGGGCTTGTTTATATTAAATCTGTTCTGATACACTACTGCTAATGCGTAAGGTGGGTTTTAGAAAATTCCATAAAACATCTAATAGAAGCTCTCAGTTTCTGTTAGCGAACTGCTGCACGCCAGTGTCTGACGTTCCTGTTTGACAACGTCTATGGTCCTCCAGTCGTCATCACCTTGACGTCCCATGACACCGGCTGAGCACATACGGCCGACGAGCTTTTTCTGCCTCTGGCCCGCCTGTATGGAACTCTCTACTGGTCGAGCTCTGGGATCTGGACATTAACATAGGCAGCTTCAAACGATCGTTAAAAACATGGCTGTTCTCAAAGTACTAGAGCATTCAGTGCATTAGAGGTGTTTTCACATAGCGCACTATATGAATCCATGACTTACATTAGATTACATTACAAGTGGTTTGAATGCCCGGCTTCCACTTGACACCTGGCTGTGTTAAAACATGTTACTTGGTAGCCATGACCACTTGACCAGCAAGCCAACCCACCATGACCAGCGGTCCACTCGGGATGTCTCTGTACTTACAGATAACTGATGCTGCTGTTTTTCTACGATTTGTCTGAGATTTACTTGTACATGCCGTCGTAATGTGACGTCATGTAGCACGTGTTTGTGGAAAATAAGCAAGTAATAGAAACTAGTAGGCCTGTTATAAGTAACCCTGTGTTAGAGACCCATCTTGTAATGGTGACCTGGCTTTTTATTCAGGACCCACTCCGCATCTGTTGTCACAATATGCTTAAACCCCTTGCTTCTGTTTATGTGTGGAACCTGTACTCTGTTGGAGATTTTATGAAAACGTGATTTAGCAGTTTGCTGTGGTTGATCTTGGTCAGTCTGTAGGAATGTCTTTCTGTTGTTGGTGTGTGCAGAATGTGCCACGTGACCCTGTGTCAGACTGCAGTGCAGCTCGTCAGCCTTCGTTCATTTCGGCTGTAAATCATACTAGTAAGTATTAAGTAACTCTTGTACGTTCTCATTAATACTCTTAATCTTAGTGCAGTTCCCCACTAAATATTTTACAGATAAACTTTGTTGCACGAATTGATTGACTTCAGTTTCGTATGTCTGTTCTCGCAATTTGTTATTGATATCATTACATTTGCTTTCCATTTCTACAGTTCATTTCCATGTTACGTGAATTGTTTATTCAGTGAAACTTGTGCTAAATGAAAGACAACTAGCGGTGCGCATTTTTGGATATGGAGTCTTTAGTAGCAAGTTTGTTATGATGCACCTCCATGAGATACAGTGAACTGAAGATAGGACACCTGTGCATTTGCAGACGTTCATTACCGCATTGAACCGAGAGAAATAAAGGCAAGGCTGGATGCACCGATCGTGCAGGCAGTCATTCAGATGGGCTTCCATCGAAATGTAGTCAGAAAAGCAATCGAGCAGAGGCTTATGTCAACTGGTGAGAGATATTCTGTGTAATGTAAACTAGATTCATGCAGTGCATTGTTGCAGAACGAATGAGTTTAGTGTAGTGAATCATGGTGGTAGGTTCATATATTATTAGCTCGACTCTTCTGAGTCAACCTAATAAACTGGGTGACAAATTTTCGTATGTCCATACGTATGTACATACATAATTACATACGTACGTTTGTCCACAAAAAGTTTCTTCGATTTCAATGCAATTTGGCTTGTAGGTAGAAGTCGATGAGTGATGCACGACTGTATGCAGAAACTGGACGATGTGTAGGCTATCCGAAGGTCAAGGTCACGAGCCCTTCAAAGTTGGAAATCCTATTTTCAAAAGCTATCTCTTCTGTTATTTACAATGGGAGCTGGCAACCGACCACTTATTCTTAAACTTGGGCACAATATCTAAATTTGATCTGGCTAGATTTGTCATATTTGTCCTAGTTTTTGTGTCACATGTCTTTGAACTTGGCAGAAACGTCAGTTGTGAAGAGTCGATCGTCAGTCCCGCACGGGGTTAATTTAGGCTACTTATTTTTCCTCCTAGGTCTACGGATTCCCCTAAAGATAAAAGGAAAACATAGGAAAACTGTCAAGGTGTATGTGAGTTTATCAGTGATGTAAATTCATATTTCACCTCAAGCTACAGATATTTGGTGGCATACCTTCTTGAAGATATTCATGATGTAACATGTCAGCTGATGTTATTGCATAGGTGATGATTTTCCGAATGCTCATAGTCTTCTTGAGGCTGTCTTGGCTATGGAAGATGGAGCAAACGCGTCAACACAGACAGAGAATTCTCAAGGTAATGCAGCTGAGGTATTAATAAGTTATAATAGCAACGTTTAGCATGCCTTAGCAGTATTAATAATTGGCAGGGTGGCAGGTCCTTTGTACATTTACCGTAAATCCCCGAATAAACGCTGGGTCTCAATTAAACGCCGGGTCTCCGATAAATGCTGGATCCCTAATAAACGCTGGATAGCCTACACATCGTCCAGTTTCTGGATAGACTGTGAACAGACATCTGGTTGCTTCTAAGCAGTAGACGTGTTTTGAAATATGGTATTTTGTAACGGTATTACAAATTACACCGAGAATATGGAAAGCGTGTCATGTTTGTAGCTCTGCAATAAAGGTAGGCTAGCAGTGGATTGAACAATATGGACGAGTTTGATAGGCCTAGTAGAAAAATCAGTTTGTTGCTGTAACCAGTAAGCAACTGCACAAATTTTTACACAACAGGCCTATACAGAAAGATTTAATAAACGCCGGGTCTCTAATAAACGCCGGGGGTTCTGATCTATTGTACAAATAAACTCCGAGGGCATTTATTCGGGGATTTACAGTATTAGCTTTAGCATTTTGCCTTTGTGTGTTATGGAGAAACTAATGGTAACACAATTACTTGCAAGCAATGACAGAAGAAAATGAGCAATATAGACTCACTGGCAGAAGGAGTCGACAGCAGAGCAAGATTGATTTTAAAATGATAAAATTTCTGTGTGAACGTTGTTTACAGCAGCTTCATCTGCGGCAGCAGTGGCGGTCACAGCAGGCTCTGTTTCTATGCCAACACCTGCAGCATTACCTGTGAATTTAGCAAATGATGTCGCGTGTAAGTTTCAGCACCTGTTATGTATTTATTGGAACTTGGAAGGCTGTAGTTTAATAGCTTTGTTTACAATAGTGAGTTTGAATGTGACTTGGATCTTTTTTCTTGTTTGTCTTTTGACAGTTGACACGCAATTTATACAAACTATATTTCTTCAGACTGTTTTTTAGGTTGGCTCTTCGACAGAGTCGACCTAATAAAGCCAGTTTCAAATGTCCGTCCGTCCGTACGTACGTGCGTACGTACGTCTGTCCGTCCATATTTTTTTCGATTTCAATGAAATTGGCGTGTAGGTAGAGGTCGATCAGTGATGCACGACCGTATGCAGTATGACCCGATCCAAGGTCCAGGTCACGAGCCCATCAAAGTTGGAAATCCGACCATTTTCAAAAGCTATCTCCTCCACCATTTACAATGGGAGGTGGCAACTGACCACAGATTATTAAACTAGGGCACAATATCTAAATTCGATCGGGCCGGAATTTTGATATTCGGCCTAGTTTTTGTGTCACGTGACTTTGAAGTTGGCAGAAACGTCCGTTCTGAAGAGTCGACCGTCAGTCCCATATGGGGCTAATTTATTGTTACGTTACAGCTGAATTACGCCGGTTGCGTTACATTGAATTGTAAAATACTGACGACAATTTGCTTACTTCTTTGGATTTTGTTTGACAAGCCTTTTTATCCACAGTTACACCAGGTTCGACCAGGGAATCTTTGCAGATAATTTGAACAGACTTTATACAGGTCAGATGTCCTTGCTGTCGTCCAAGCAGCAGTGTCAAAGTGCTGAATGGAACTCAAAGCACCGATGACAACCAGATAACGTCAGCCATTGGATTATCTTTTCTGGAATTAACAACTGACATGCACCCTTTATGCTAGCTGTCCATTGTCGGTGCCTTGTGTGGGCTCCGGGGCAGTAATGCGCCATGATTCATGTGTTGATTTCAGTGCTGTATAAATTGTTTTTTTGTGTGTTTACTTAACTTGTTTGATTTAGTTGTGTTTGTTTAAGTTTTTTATTACTAAGCCAAGAGACTGGCTCGGAAGAACGTCTCCAAAATGACCTATTTTGTGTCAAATGGGACGTAAAACCCCGACGTAAAAACCTTAACTCAATCAACTATTGTTAGTACCCCACTGAAGGCAGTTTTCTTACTTACTTAAAAATGAATGTTCTGTAAATGTTTGCATAAGCAGCACATCGTGCAACTGAAGGTTTTTCATATATGCCTTCTATGAATGGCTGTTAACTGTTAGAATTTTGAAGATACTCGTTGCTAGGTAACTAATTTTGTTAATATTACTGATACAGCGTCAGCAGCTGCCATAAATATGGATGTGAACAACGTGGCAGTGAAGTCTCAGCATGATGCTACTCCATCAGAACTCGACGTCACTGGTCAAACACTGCCTCCGAAACCTAAATGTAAGTTACTGTGAAATACTGCAGAAAGTTATGGTAATGAATAATAGTTAGAAAATAAAGTGATGTTCTGTAAATTGCATTTATAGTATGTTTAATGTCGTGTTGGTTTGCATTGTGGCTACAGCGAAAAAGAAGAAGAAGAAAAACAAGAGCCAGGCAGCCATTAGTGATGCAAATTTAACTGATGTAAACACCAACGATGCAAGTGCTGCACCTACAACTTCAGTCAACAGCATTTCTAGTAAGTGTTCTTATTGCACCAACTGCTTTTTTATTCACATCATGAAGGTCTCTGCAGTTGATATAATTGAAACCACTGTTAAAAGTTGTAATTGTTTTCCACTTTGCTAGCCCTGTACAGGCGCCGAGGCTGTGAAGCACCCTGATTCATTTGCTGATTCTGGCCCCATACAGATTGTTTTGTTTGTATGTTTGCTTGCTTATGTTCCTACGTACTTTGTTGCTTAATTATTTACTGCATTATTTATTTACTTCTTCATTTGTCTCCTCCCTTAAGAATAGGCCCATTCCGTTTCCAGGCCGGAGGTCATAAGAGTCGACCAAACCTGGCTTTAGTTTTTTGGGGTTTATTTTGTGTTGTAGCATATTTTGTTACGGATGCATATTTGCTTTTGTTATATTAGATTCAGTTTTTCAGTACCAAGCCAAAAGATTGGCTGGGAAGAACGTCTCCAAAATGACCTATTTTGTGTCAGGTGGGACGTAAATCTTAACTCAATCAACTTAATTCCCCTTTTCTAGCAATTAACAGTTTAAACTGATGTTCAGTAGTGCTGGGAAGGCTTCGTTTTGGTTTGATAAGTTTTCATGGTTGCTAATAGTAATGATTGATTTTCCTTCAGTGTTTTGACACTGTAGATATGGCGATATGAAGGACAGCTGGCGTATGAAAACGCGTTCTAATTGTCCCCTAATGATTTCCCTTGGGACCTTGTGCAGTCTGGAGTAACTTACGAAAAGAAGGCCTGTAGAATAAAAACTGTGTGTATGTATCTTTTCACAGCAAGGTAGCAGTGCGTCAGTGCTTTGACAGTGTTGGTTGGGTGATAGGCCTGTGCCACGTATCCCCAGAACAAGTGTTGGAATAAACCAAGATGGAACTGGCCGACTCAAATTCACCAGGATAACGGCAATTAAAACGCAACTGATCGTGGTGGCGGTGGACAATAAAAGCAGTGGTGATAATTCTGCCGATACAACAAGTATGCCCGTCCTCGTAACACTGGGACGGAAATGTACGCTGGCCGCGTTGCGTGCTGCCACCTGGTGAGTCACGTTGAGTATGCGCGGCGTGCCCTATTAAGGTCAGAAAAAGACGGGACAGACAGACGGACGGACGGACGGACGCTAGCCGGAAACATTATGCTTTCTGCCGGACGCGGCCAGCGTTAACTAGTGAACTAGAAAGCCCAACGTGTAGCCCGGCCGGCATGCGCAAACGCGACTGTACATTTCATACTTATTTTGAGACTGTATATGCTGCTGCCACATAGCGAGTGATATTAAACAAGAGCTCATCAGGAGATGAGATAGCAAACGTCAACTTTTTACGACGATATGGCACGTACGTACTTCAAAATAGTAAAAAAGAGAACCTACTTCGTTTAACCAATTAGACGATAGCTAGCCAAGTAC
>Ga0209780_1001223_pt1 | contig 16424 bp, 14 predicted proteins | sample WorMetexBAHAMAS2_FD_187384 | JGI IMG/M metagenome (GOLD analysis project Ga0209780, IMG submission 187384) | Marine gutless worms symbiont microbial communities from Max Planck institute for Marine Microbiology, Germany - Inanidrilus exumae... | ecosystem: Host-associated > Annelida > Digestive...
TCCATGGACTGTTTAAAGCGTTTTAGACGCGAGAAACCGTTACTTGTTGGAAAACTTGCTGTTGTGTGTATGCAGATAGCTCTAGGCGACAAAACAAGCGTGAACAAACGTTGTGATTTATGCAAAGGAAAACTAGCTGGGGTCTGGGAGGGGGCATTGCCCCCTCCCCAGAAAATTTTTCCGATTTTGAGTCTGAAAATGGCGACTTTTAGTGCATTCTGGGCGCTTGCCTACGTGGCGAGGGGGGGGCATGGCCCACCCCGGCCCCCTGGATCCGCCAGTGGTGTAGTGACTGGTAAGGTAACTGACATAAGCCTAAGGTACTTGCTGCTCGGCGCTGTTAACGGACAATAAAGAAGCTCAGCTACCACAGAAGGACCGCGCGACGCGCTATGTTAGTGAATGCGTGCTATGTTATGTACCGTTTCCAAGATAATATCATTCATTTTTGTTCAAAATTTAAAGAGGTTATGTGACCCTGACGGGGTTTATATATCATGCTTGCACTAGTAGTCTGTATCAATCAACGCACGAAATTTGAAGTACCTAGCTTCACCAATTCCAAAGATATGATTGGGGCTAAAATTTAAGAAAACGGGTTACGTGACCCTGACCACGCCCATTTGGAATAGTATTCCGATAGTTTGTCATCCCAAGGCTAAAACGTGATATATTCTACCTGCATACAAAATTTTGCACAGAGATTGGTCGAAAATCGCCGATTTGAACCTACCCCACGGTCGTCTATACTGCACTTACTAACGGAGGCGCCAAATAGAGGTGGCCCACCTCTATTTGGCACAGGCTCCGTTAGCAAGTGTAGATCACTGTAGAATAGACGCTAACTTTGGACTATTCCTTAAATTGAGCACTCTATTAACAAATGAAATTATTCGCAAATCATAGTGATATTTCGAATAGCTAACCGACGATCTTAACATTTATTTAATCACTTTATACTGTCAGTTTTTGGGATGGAACCTGCTAGGTGTCATCCTTCTTTGGTGTCCAGTTACTTTGCAACCGCCGAAGCGGCTGCAAAGTATTGTAATCAGCATGCTTGTCTGCGCTATACGATCCACTTCAATTGCATCATGTATCAAGTTCATGATCATCAGATTCCATTCTACAGTATACAGGCCTAAAACAAAGTTGTACCAATCTTCTCTTTCCCTTATCTCGTTCTTTACAACGCTGTGCCTTCTCAAGGGAAAATTCGATATGCCGAGAAAACAACTATTCTAACGTCAAAATACGTGACATCTTCTGCGTAATAGGCCTATTTGTGCGCAGTGAGTTCAAACTGACAAAACAATCGCCGTGAGTGAAATACAAACGCACACGTTACATAAATATTAGGCCTTATAATATCTACCCTATATACTTGAACAACCTTGAACAACTTTTTATTGAAAATGATGAGACAAAACGCACATCAAAATTCAGACATACAGGAACAATCAACGAGTTACAAATGAGTTCCTATGCAAGACAGTACTATGTGATGTAGCCGCATTATTAATTACTGTTTCCAAACCACTCAATCTGAACAACAGGCCTATTTAAAACAACGACCACGTGACCAATAACCATTACATCAAACATCAACGTCATGATATCAGTTATACAAACAGCCAAGAATTAAGAAACGAGTCAATGACGTTATTAACAGCGGCGGATCCAGAGGTGCGATAGCATCGCCCTCCCCCTATGTTCGAAAGTAAATTAGGCCTACTTGTAAAATTCAGTGTTTCTTTGTCCCTATCTTGCTCCATTTCAAACTAAAGTTTTAACAGTTTCTAAGGGCAGCATGCTCTGGACTTTCTCCTGGTGTTCCGCCTTCAATGACCGCATTTTTACCGCTCGACGCTAGTCTAGTGTGGTATACGCTATCGTCGTGTGTCTGTACGTCCGTCTGTCACACGCCGGTATTGTACCACAAGGGCTAAACGTAGGATCATGCAAACAAGGCCGTACGATAGCCCAGGGATTCTAGTTTTCTGAAGCGAAACATCTCCGAGAAATTACAACGGCTGGGGCGCCAAATTGAGGTGTGGTAGGTCATAATCGGCGATTTTCGACCAATATCTCGCTATACCTCAGAAACGGTGCAAGATAGAACATAGTTACAAATTACAATGGAACGCAAATAAGAACTCGTATGCACTCTTTCAAATGGCGCTATTTCCAGTGACCTTGAGTAACCACTAACTACCTCAAACCACCACATTTTCGGTATTTTGTGTCGCATTTCGTATCTTCGTAGTGGGTGGAGATAGATACTTCAAATTTGGTAGATAGCTTAATCGTAGCAAGTGTTAGCCTACACATGACAAACCATCCCTGAAAGGGGCGTGGTCAGGTCACATTAACCGTTTAAATTTTGATGGGCTCCACCCACATCAATGGAAAGGCTGAAGCTAAAGTGGTCAAATTTTGTACACAGGTAGGCTATATCATGTCCCGGAGTATGGATGAGAAATCACCCTTAAAAGGGGCTTGATCAGGGTCATGTGATCCATTTTAAATTTTGGGGCCCCCAATGATATCTCTGTAACGGCTGAAGCGAGTCGTCAAATTTTATATACAGGTGACTAGTAAAGTATATGTCAAGTGCTAGCCGTGGGATGATCGATCGACAACCGCCACTAAACACTATATGTCAAGTGCTAGCCGTGGGATGATCGACAGCCGCCACTAAACACACGTATATGTCAAGTGCTAGCCGTGGGATGATCGACAGCCGCCACTAAACACAAGTTTACATTATACCAGCGTAAAGTTACTTGCCAATGTACAAAAATAAAACATCTCATGACATTAAACGGCATGCACCATAAACGAGATTAATCCGACTTATGCTGCTTGCTTGACGTTTTTAAGCAACAACAAAAAACCAAAATGGCCGCCACCAAGGGCAAGGCAACAATTGCAGCCCACAACGACGTGTTGTCATCTTCGAATGTCGTCTGCAAAGCACAAAACATTTACTTACTCAATCTATCAAAAGCAGACATCCACCAATCTAATAATCTAACGGTGACTCCTCGGCAGCCCAGTGGTTAGAGCGTTAGACTTGCGACTCGAAGGTCGTGAGTTCGATTCCCGGCAGCCGCACTATCGGGCATGTTGTTCACACCAATGTGCCTCTGTCAGCAAGGTAGACGGCGGTGACGCCTTACGGCTGGGAAGGTAACCGTAGGTCTGGCGTCGCACTGGCCATGCGTTAGAGACTCTGTGGCTTCTGTAAATACGGACTGAAGGCCTCAGTATAGGAGATAAGTACTCCGCCTATACTCCTGCAGGAGTAAGGCATCGTTTTACTAATCCAATATTGACCATGTCCGGCAAGAAATGGACCGTCTCAACAATCAGTAATGACTGCAATATACTCTTGTCCCATGTAGACTATATTAGAATTTTATAAGAGGGGGCTCAAACCCTCTTAGTAGTCTAGTAGAGGGGGCTCAAACCCTCTTATAAAATTCATATGTAGTATTTCTGTTTCACTCATGAATGTCAATCGAACGTGTATTTTGCACATATAAAGTTCTCAGTTTTTGAGTGAAGTTCGTGCACATTATCAATAATGGTAGCGTCGTGAACGCGTCGATAACATTGGGATTTGCGGTGAACATTCCCTGCCAGCCAGGTAGTCTGCGATGGCCCGGCCGACAAACGCTTTAGAGGCATTATTAATCAGCCTAAACACATACATTCTTCTATATCTCGACCATACAATAAAGAACAACAGTTAAATATTGGGGTATTTCCTAACGGTTTTCCTCACATAATATTTTTGGAAATGCATCCTCCTCATCCGGGTCATCCTGCGGAGTTGTTCATAACAATGAACTTGTCATGTTTGATAAATTTAGCGCGTGTTGAGTGCGTTGTGTGTTTCAATGTCTGTCTGTCTGTCCATCTGTTTCACTGTTTCTCTACTAGTTAATAACTTTTTTATGGGCTATGTTGCCTGAAATAAACCGGATTTGATTTGATTTCTACACAAGCTTTTGGGGGTAAATGGCGCATGTTTTTAAAAGTCCAGATACTATTCTGGCACAGAACCAATTGTATCAAACCACTTACGGGAAAGAAATAAACATGATAATTTAACAAACTCCGGATAAGTTCTTCAACAGCCAAAATGCTACCATGATTCCTTTGTCTTTGATAGAAAGCAAATACACGTGAAACTGTGCGTGTAGTGGAAAAAACGATACCTTCAATATGTCGACAATTCTGTCCGTCAGTGCATCACTAAAATATGAAACAACAGCACATTCGATAACCAATTACACACTAACCAATTACACATCAGTGTATACAGACAAACACAGCAGTAACATTCACTCACACAATTTTCAGTTTTTTTGCTTCAGTACTGATATTTCTAGAACATTTCTATAGTATGATAATACCGACAAACACATTAAAACGTGGTATAATTTCACTCAGCTTTTGATATTTATTAACAAAAAGAAACAATAATCGTATGTACTGATACATTAAATGTATCGCTTCACTGCCTTGTGACACATATAAAATATTCAGCAACTTTCAGTGGTTTGTTTTTTGAGCCACGCTGTAGTGAATAACGAACTGTTCAGCTTACAACGGCGATGGTTCAGTGGGCACAGGCTTTGAGGCCGCGTTCTTGTACCAACCCTCAGCAAAGGACACAAACGAGTCCACAGTCATGACTGGCAGCTCGTAGACGTACATACTACCGCGGTGAAACCTGGTCCATTATCACATGTTAACAGTGTCGTAGTATAGTTCAACACCCTACACACAATATGTCATACTGCCGTGGTGAAACAATGGTCCATTATCACACGTTACCATCGTCACCGCAGTATTCAACACGTTTTGACTGAGTTAAGCGTTTACGTCCCACCCTACACACAATAATTATGTCATTTCGGAGACGTTCTTCCCAGCCAATCTCTTGACTTCGTACTGAAAAGCAGAAAACACGCTCCAATTATCACGGGCGCAGCCACATGGGGACGTGTGACCACATGGGGACATGTGATCACATGGGGACGTGTGACCACATGGGGACGTGTGATCACATGGGGACATGTGACCACATGGGGACGTGTGACCACATGGGGACATGTGATCACATGGGGACGTGTGACCACATGGGGACGTGTGATCACATGGGGACATGTGACCACATGGGGACGTGTGACCACATGGGGACGTGTGACCACATGGGGACGTGTGATCACATGGGGACATGTGACCACATGGGGACGTGTGACCACATGGGGACGTGTGATCACATGGGGACATGTGATCACATGGGAACGTATGACCACATGGGGACATGTGTGCAAGTCCCCCATCATAGTCTAGTTTGGTTGAAAACAGACCACAATTGGACAATATAATTAAAGTAAGTAAGTTAAACAACAAACAGTAAACAATAAACTTACTTACTTACCTAAGTAATAATTTGTAATTTTTATTTACACATTGAAAGTTGCCATTTTGCAACCCTGCAATTTTCAACGTTTCCATAAACATTGTAACCAGGAAGTAACTGAGAACATTTGAAGAGCAAGTGTTAAAACACAAGAACTATTTCCTCTGTATATGATTAGACATCCTCAACATCTTATAGCACGTGTAATAAACACAAGAACTATTTCCTCCGTATATGATTAGACATCCTCAACATCTTATAGCACGTGTAATATGGATAAAAATAGTAATACTGCAAAAATAGTTTATTAACAACATAATTCGACAATTAAAAAATTTACAGTTATTATAAATTTACAATTTTAACTATTTAATAATTTTAAATTTCAATTATTTTGACACAAAAATGGCCAGTGGAAGAATATCAAACTCACAAAATGAAAGTTGGGCAGTGTGTAATTTTGAACCGTTTCTCCAGTTTTCCATTTGACTCCAAGTCTACGGAAGCAACGTTGATTCTGCGATGAAGTCTAAAAATAAATCACAATCATCATCATTGTCAACATCACCATCATCATTGAAAACTGTGCAAAATTAACTTCTTTTCGTGCATAAACTGCAAACGAATAAAGCAAATTAACAGCAATCAACGCTGTATTTCGTGCAATAGTCATATACTGCATCCCACTCAACCCACTACAACAGCATCATCACTCAACCCACTACAACTGCATCCCACTCAACCCACTACAACTGCATCCCACTCAACCCACTACTACTGCATCATCACTCAACCCACTACAACTGCTTTCACAAATATAAACATGTTTCAATATTTTAATACGATGTGCTAAACTGCACGCATTATTAAATGTATAAAGGTAAACAAAGTGTAAACAAAATAAAGTCTTAATTCAGCCTAGCAAACGGCCACTAATGCTTCTCAGCAATATTTTCATTAGTGGCGCCTCCTGTGTCTGCCTGTCATGTTTTTATTGTCTCGTACTTAATGTTAGTTTTTGCTTGATAAAGTCCTCACACTTCCGACATTGCCTTCTCTCCGCGATCGCCGTGAACACATAAATAGACAATTTTTCGGATCTATATCTTCCTCTTGCATTTCCTCCTTACTTCCTATCCCCAGGAACCATAACGTTACTTCCAGATTGCGAGCTGCATCTGTCTATGCACGCCCGGTTACACGCACAAAACGATACACATCTTTCATCAACTATTCTTTATTACATTATCAGTAACCGATGTCACCTGTGATTTTAAATGTTTTATTACTTTGTTTGTTATTTCCACGTATTGCACATTTTCATTTTATCATTGTTCTATTTTTCTATTGAAATCTAGCGGTTTTTATAACTTGCTATTGAAACATTAAACTTACTTACTTACGTATGTATTATCTTTAGTATAGACTGAACTTGTCAGACATATTTTCATTTGTATTCATATTCAAATGACAGTTTAATGAAGTCTAATGACATTAATCTTCCCTACACAGTATCTACAGGGTGCGGCAATAAAAAAGACCCCACTACAAAAACTGCAATATCTTTGAAACGGCTCAAGAGTTTTAATGGAAAATGTTCTCGGTTACTGAGGACGATTTTTGACACCAAAGGCGTTAATTTTATCAAGTTTCAAACTTTCACATACTGAGACAGTTGGGATCTAAATTAAGCATGTACTGAGACAGTTGGGCAGAAAGTACAGGGATAATGAGGCTGCTGGAGCCAGTTTGGATCTAAATAGAGCGTGAACTGAAACACTTTGGCAAAAAATACAGGCATAATGAGGCTGCTGGAGCCAGTTGGGATCTAAATAGAGCATGTACTGAGATAGTTTGGCAGAAACTACAGGGATAATAAGGCTGCTGAAGCTAAACTTTGCACATACTGAGACAGTTGGGATCTAAATAGAGCATGTACTGAGACAGTTGGGCTGAAACTACAGGGATAATGAGGCTGCTGGAGCTAAACTTTGCACATACTGAGCCAGTTGGGATCTAAATAGAGCGTGTACTGAGATAGTTTGGCTAAAAATACAGGGATAATAAGGCTGCTGAAGCCAAACTTTGCACATACTGAGACAGTTGGGATCTAAATAGAGCGTGTACTGAGATAGTTTGGCTAAAAATACAGGGATAATAAGGCTGCTGGAGCCAAACTTTGAACGTACTGAGACAGTTGGGATCTAAATAGAGCATGTACTGAGACAGTTGGGATCTAAATTGAGCATGTACTGAGACAGTTGGGCAGAAACTACAGGCGCCTTTCTTTTTTTTATCTGCTACCATTTATGGTGAATAAAGATGAATATATATATAATGAGGCTGCTGGCGCCACTGGGATCTAAATAGAGCGTGAACTGAAACACAATAACAGTCTGGGCTAATCATGAGTTACCTACTAAACATTTCGTCAGCCCGGCAATGAACAAAGAGTGCTTAAAAACGTTTACATTTCTAAAATCTGTCGAGGGAGGGAGACTGTTCCAGGCATTTATTACTCGGCATGCAAAAAAGTGACTCCTCGCAGCACTGGTGCTGTCTGGCTTATACAGCTTGTAGGCATGGCCAAGAGTGACAGATGACGGACTCAACTTGAAAAAATCATCATATACTAACTCAACAATACCAAAAATTATTTTGTAGCACCAGATTAGATCTTTGTGAAGGCATCGTAACTCAAGGCTGGGTAAATTTAGCAACTTTAACATCTGGGAATATGATTCATTTTGTTTTGTAAATAAATCTTGTTTATCTTTTGAATAAAGTTTATTGTTTGAATTTTCACACAGTCAATGATGGGTAAGATATTTGCGAGTGACAAGATGAGACTTCAGACTATGCACAAACTTGGTTGAGGATACAGAAGAATCGTTTCAAAATTTCCTGATAAACAGTTAATTTGCAGTCTGTAAAGAACATATGCCGACGTGTTGATCAGCGAGGTTCAGCCACTGAGCGAGAACCAGGCATTATTCAATTACGTGGTCATTAACCAATTGTGCATTAATTTTACAGGCATGTTTAATTCGTTTTTTGTTGTTCTTAGTTTCGCCAGGTAGTGTGGAGACCTGGCTAAGGTGAAGAGATGCATTTTATAACTCCTTTGTAGAGTACTCATTTCTGTTTCCATTGATGCAGGAAGTATATAAATTCACCAAGAAATGTGGGAGTTTTAGCAATTTCCGTAGTGGGGTCTTTTTATTGCCGCACCCTGTAAAATCAGACAACAGTGGGAACTCAACAGCTTAGCAGTTGCTGGGTTGGCTGACTGTGGTGTAACAAATTTTCTAAGTCCATCTCTTTTCCCATCAGCAGATTCATGCTCCCATCTAGTACTGAGCAGTGGTTCTTTGTGGCAACCCTCGCACCAGAAACCAACTCTAACTGTTTGGTCGTTTAGCAACAATACATCAATGTCACACACAGAAACAGAGAGAGACACACAACCGAATAAGTAGATAAACTGTTGACAACGTTAGCACACAGTAAACCATCACTAAGTCGTGCAGCTAACCTGCTCGCTACAGCTTCCCAAACTGACGTCATATCACCACAGGCATTTCTGTAGCTATATCCACAAAACATCCGACAAAAACTAGTTAAACTTTTATTATTCAATTCGTTTACTGAATGTTGCAACAAGAAACAGTTAGACATATAAAACACAATAAAAGGAAATTAGAAATAGACAATTTATGACTTAATACTGAACAAGACGCAGTGGAAACGGCAGACTTCGCCTCCGGTACCGCCAAATGGCGATATCGACCAAACAACGTTAACAACGTCGTCCGACGTTCAAATGGTGCTAACACCTGGCGAACTGGCCGAAACTCACGCGTGGTCTTTGATTGTGGCCTATTCTTTGCAGTGTGTGAAAACACATCATCCACAAAACCGGAAGCAGATAACATATCACATGGCCGTCTGAGGAGGACCGAGCCATAGCCACGGGTAACATGCACAGAAAATTTGGTGAAATTTGGATGTGTGGTTTCTGAAGTAAGCAAGCAGACAAACAGACAAAAAACAGACAGACAGACAGACAAACACACTGATCACAATTATTATTATTATTATATAAATCGTACCATAGGTAAAACACAATAGCATAAAATAAATGGATAGAATCAAAGTTCAGTGCATAAACAGCTCATAATGTCAGATACATCAGAATGGCAGAAACCATGACATACACCTGCATTGATCACAGTACTTTGCACCCCTAACGGAGGCAAAGTAACTATCACAATCCAGGAAATAAACTAAAATAAAAAAATCTTTAAGATTCCCAGGAATTCTTGTAAAGATTTCAGGGATGGTGGATTCTCGGGAATTCCCAGTGACCTTGGTTCCATCCCTGTTACCCAGTATAAACTTAGAATAACCATTCTTCATGCAGTACGAATTACTAGACTCTACAGTCCGCTGCTCCAGCCATATGCAATGTAACAAGACGACTGGTTCTTAATAACGTGTTTTGGACGCGTTGGATGGCATTTCCTGTCACGTGTTAAAAGTTGCTGCAACTCACAAAAATAGCTCATTTCAGAGACGTTCGTCCAGCCAATCACAGAAGAAACTAAACCTAACACGACAAAAGCATACATGTTATCAAAAAACTGAAAAAAAATCATAACAGAAAAAAACATTTGAAAGAACAAGCCACGTTTGGTTGCCTTGAATGATATCTAGTCTCGAAACACAGTGGATCTGTTCTTACTGCCCAGGGACTTGCATGGGGCAGGCCTTCTTGTTGTCAGGCCAACAGTTTCAAAACAATAGAAGCACCTAAGATGCCAGTGCAAAAATAAGTAAGTAACGTACTTACAAGTGGACGAACCAGTCGCCAGTTGTTGCGCCGGTGGACGCCTGCGTTTCATGTTCAAAACTGTCATCATTCAGTCTCAAAGTGAAGGACTTTCTGTTATCTTCAACCCAAGACGTCACTTCGTCGGCATCCATTGAAGACGCTGACATCAAACAATGGTACACGGCTTAATGTAATTCTTTGAATGACAATTTCATGTGTCTGCAGAGTTTAATGATAATTATTTACTACAGGTACTCAAAGGTACAGAGAGACTGTATAGTTACCACCGCCAAGGAGAACCTTAGCATCTTGGCCCTAATCCAAATGTGGTGGTTGCCAACAGCAACGGCATGATCGAATAAGAGCCTCCAATACTCCACTGAGTGCGCCAGCTAACACAGGCTCTGACTTGTACGTTGTATAATGGCTGCATCCTTTATGGATAGTTGGAACAGACGCCTTTTTGTCATCAAACAATAGAAACCATTTAATGATGACTGACTGGGTGATATCAGTTACAAAAATGCAAGCAGCAAACTGTTTACAATAATAACAACAAGAAGAAATACACACCATCGAATAGAATGGGAATGCCATTTCTGTAGAATATCAGCTTTGGATCCTTGCTAGCTCCTAACTTCTGCATCAAGACAGCATTTTTAACAACTGCAGCTTGGACATCTACAACAGTCATTCCTTGCTACAGTAAATACAGATTATCAAGTTCACACAGGTAATGATTAAAAACCTTAATCAGTCAATTAATCAATTACAGCCGATTATGGCCAGTAGTTTAACAACTGATGACACACATTCTGTCATGGTTATGTGTTTGTGTCTGCAGATGATATGTCAATAATGATGGCTTGTCGGCTGGTTGTGTGGCACAGCGGTAGAACGTCAGTCTTTGGCCGATGAACTTTCCCTGTCCTGCAATCGACCTGTAGCTGACGGGTGACAATTTATGTGGGTAAACCGTCCGATATAGGTCAACCAACCAGGCCAACTCAGCCTTTCATCCCTTTGGGGTCGATAGATGAGTAGCAAGATGCAATTGGATGTCTGCTACCTCAGTTATGGGTGGCGCCATCTGGTAAATGCTTACAAAGGAAAGGCAGTCATGGTGTAATTTGCAGGTAAAACTGTGTGATCCATGTCTAAGCACTTTGAGACTATGCATACTCTTCTTTTCCTTTCCTTTCGTTGCAGTAGAACAAAGATGAATCACAATTGTTGCCTTCTCTGTTGGAGTCATTTCACGTTTGGTTGTGTCCCCAAAATGAACAACCTTTACAGACAATTTACTACTAGCATTTTCAGACGCCCACCAACAGTGTCCAAGCATTGAAAGCAAGTCAAAGCAGTCAACCCAACAAAGGAAAATGGCTCAATGGAACTTTTTCACCGACAGACTTCTGAGGGAACAGATACCACGCTCCTTATGACGGCTTTCTAACGTCAGTATCCAAGAGAAACATGCAAAATTACATAAAATACACAAAGAATGTTTGAAAACCACACACCACGTGATCATGAAAATCTGTTCATTAACTTCTGTTAACTACGCAGATGACGATCAATATTTTAATAAATTAGCCCCGACTGACGGTTGTCTCCTACTTACTGCCAACTTCAAAGCCACGTGACACAAAAACTAGGCTAAAAAACAAAATTCTGGCCCCGATAAGCTTTAGGTATTATGCCCTAACTTAAGATTCCGTGGTCATTTATCACCCCCCATTATAAGTGGTGGAGAAGATGGGTGAATTTCAGACTTTCAAGGGTTCGTGACCTTGACCTTGACCTTGGATCGGATCATACTGCATACTGTCATGCATTACTCATCGACATCTACCTACATACCAAATTTCATTGAAATCGAAGAAACTTTTTGTGGATGGACAGATGGACGTACGGCAGACGGACGGAGACCCACTTTATTAGGTCGACTCGGAAAAGTCGACCTAAATATTTGCAAATACTGTCACACGCATTGTTGGTAAACAAACAATTTCATTAATCAACAAACGATTATGATTCACAACTCACAAGTCATTCATTCATTATGTATCACAGACTATTAACTTTATTAACTCTAATAAAAGAACTCCCAAATTTATTACTATGAGAAGCTTGGAAAACATGATAAGCCATAGTGTGTGCAAATTTCCTAACGGCATGTCAGAAAATTATACACATTTCATTTCAGTGTCAGGAAAAGAACAACACTAGCAACCATTTATGGTCATTACACAGATCAAGCCATGGTAGCCGGCTTCATCAGTTAAGAACTAAAGGATTTTGTTGCAGCAAAGTTTGTCTGCCCACTTTCCGTTGTTGATGGCAACTAATGAATTCTGATGAGAGTTTTTCTCAACGGTGTTTGCTACATCATATGCATACCGTGCAACAAAAGACGGGTAATAGTACAGAATGAATCAGCCAAACTTACTGTGTGACACAAGAGACTGTACGATGACTGGAAATTGTTTGTTCATTTTCTCACATTCAACAGAAGTACAAGGATCTAATGCTGTCAACAACATAAACAATGCTCTCAGCTACAAACTGCTATATAACATGAGGTATTAAATTAATGTTACTTGCTACTACTGTGTCTGCAGATGCACCAACAGAATCGACCTTATTTGGCCGGTATTACTAACTGGCACTGAAAACTACACATCGACGACCATTTGTCACGTGTGTGTTTTTGTTTGTATAACAAGCAATGAAGAAACTGTCATTAACTTGAGCATCACTCAACTCTTGGTACCAAAAGTCTTCATTTTTCCAATTACTCAATATGCTCAAAACATTCAAGCAGACAAAGCGGCCCATAGTAAGGCTTAGGTTTTCTGGTGTTTTTGCAGGACTCACAGATGTCAGTGGGGTACTTAGCAATACACCTAGAATGGCTATTTGCAGGTCGGCTCTAATAACCTGCACTAATCCTGAAGCTAACCCTAACCCTACCATTCTGCTGACCCAAATCGTAACTCCGAAACATTCACATGATGGCAAAAACTCACCTCTATTTGACAAATAAATTATGCAGAAGAACGTTTCACAACATGGCAATCTTCATCGCTACTGTGACACCTACAGTTGGCAGCCTGTAGGCAGTGGTGATGCCTGTAGGCTGCGGGCTGTAGGCAGGGTCAACTGACAAATAGCCAAACTGAAGTGGACAGTCTCACATATAACATCTCTTTATTTTGTGAAGGCCAGCCTGTCTGACTGTTACAGTTCCTGCTAACTATAATTAATCACATCTACAAAATGTAGTATTTATAGAAGAACTAAAAACTATAAAAACTACGTACAGTATAAAACGATGACAAACTCGGTTTTGGCTACAAACGACCTAAGATCCTTTTCCATCGATACTTCAATTTCGTCAGCTCCAATGGATCCAAATAATCCAGCCAAAAGAGCAATCCACAAAGCAGCCGCATGCCAATATGTGGACATCTTTGGTTGAGAATAATGACTACCAGTGACTGAAAATTGTATCAAAATATTCATTTTAAAAAGACAACATTCACAAATTTAATAATCCAAGCAAAATTTGCACCACATCGTACAAAATTAAATGCAATTCACGGTTAAAAACTATAAAGATAACGTTGGCTACATCAGTATTACACAATTAAACAATTACAACAGAAAAAATAAAACATTGATATTATTTAGCAGCACATTGCCATATTGCTTACAGTGAATCAAACGCCATGTGTGTCAGTTGCCGATTTTAAGAACCAAAAAGAAAAATGAAAAATAGCACTGTAAACAAAATGATGTGCAAAGTCACAAATGCATAGAGAAACCCATAGATCTGATCTGGATAAAATTCTGCACAGTATCCTGCGCCAATTTTAGTGATAATTGGCTAAAAATTTTGGGGCTGGCAGGCAATCAAATTTTGCCCTTCCCAATTTACCTGCATCGTTGTCTTTACAACATTCTCACACTCTCATTACACAATTAGAAATTGAAGTCCGCCATATAAAGGCCAATTTTATGTCTATAAAATTGTGTTTAATCTTGTTGATACTGACTCCAATAATTACTTCAGTGTGATCGGTAATAACAGTGTAACTAGAGGTCATGCCTTTAAGTTATATATAAACTACTGTCGTCTTAATACAAGTATTTCTTTTGTAACCGTGCGGTCAATGTATAGAATGCACCGGAAGCCAGTTCTGCTGATTTTAGAACGTTACAATCGTTTAAACGGTTTTTAAAAACTGCTGATATTTTAACACATTTCTGACTGCATGCAGTGTTAGGGAGATATTCACCACCGGCACCAGGGTTAGACCATTAAGTTAGCACCAACAGTATGTGGATTATGCGGACACTAACCCTAACCGACACAGTAACGCTAATAAGTCAAACTAAACTGGGTGGTGAACTTCTCCAGGAGCGCCCAAACTTTCAACACAATGCACACGGACGCTAATTTAGCTTTAGACCTACAAAAAACTAACAATGAGAACAATTAACATAATATTGTAGTAAGCTTGAGATCAACCTCGCAAAGTAATATCAGTAAACAAGTTCCTCTAACCATGAGAAAGGGAAAAGCACATCCGAATTTGAAACTTTAACTAAGTAACACCAGCTAAACGGCTTCGAAGGCTTCCGTTTCCGAGAAATAATAACAGAATGACACTTTTCTGATACATAAAATAATTGTTTTACAATACTACGTTACTATTACCGATGCCATGGAGATTTGCTTTATAATTATACAACACATCGTGATCAGACCAGAATTTATCTATGTGCCGTCTAAAGGTGTAACCGTTTCTGAAAAAAACTATATAATCGGATAGACTGTTCCATATGGGTATAACACGGTTAGTAAAAAGTATTTTCTTTAAGTCGTAATGACAGTGATGTTAATGGTAGAAAGGGCAGAGCGTGCTCATGTTTTACTGATGTCATTTCCTCTTTGTTTTTTCATGTTTATATCTCAGAGACGCGCCAAATTTAGAAGCAAATACAGATTACGGGCAACGTAGGCTATCACACAAGCAAAAATGTTTTGCTTCTGGAAAATGCGCTCGGAACTTTGATTTCCCTGACTTTGCCCCAACAGTCTAGAGGCTACAGCTACCGAGAGTTCTACACCTAATTGACCCTTTGTCGTCGTCGTCGTCGTCATCGCCTTAGTCGGCTGTTACCGTCGCGTCAGCCCAGAATGACCCAGACGGATAGCATATCTCCATAGATCAGCAGGTGGGAGATTGTTGTCAGAGCGAATCATTCTGATCCAGCCACTTGCTTATTGGGCAACTTAGGGGACGTACATGTAGTTTCCAGGTTCGATTCGATCAGGAACACGTCCAAGACAGATGTTGATTTGGCGCTGAAGAGCTTGATGTGCTGGCGCGTCCTTCCCAAGCCTGACTATAGGTTGAAGTGACGTCACATGAAATAGAAATCCATGATCTCTATGTTTTCCGACATATTTTGCGAAGTTAACTGGTGAAGATTTTCACGTTGTAATTATATAAATGACCAAACAGGCTTTTGAGCCATTTGATAATATTATTACATCCATGAGTGGCGGCAGCCCGGGACGCTCAACAATCTCGGTGTCATCTTCAGAGACCGCAGGCGAAGGCGACACCATGCTGCAGCCGCTGCCGAACCGGCACCGTTGCCTGGAATAGCGCGCAGCAGTTGTCTGAAAATGCTGGGCGTAAGCATAGAGAATAATTTCTCGATCGCACAGCACGTCCAGCGTCTGGTGACTGCGAGCGCGCAGACGGTCTACGCGTTGCATGTGCTACGGACTCGCGGACTGGACGACGACGCTCTGCAGCACATATACCGGGCCACCGTTGTCGCTCGTTTGACATACGCCGCAAGCGCGTGGTGTGCAATGTGCATGGTCTTACCAAAGCGCCAGACCGCAATAGCATCGACTCTGTGCTGGATCGTGCGCGGCGCCACGGGTACTGCCCGCTAGACCTGCCGACGTTCGACGAGCTGTGTAACAATATACAACATTAGACATCGCGGACACTCACTACAACTGCCATCACACACCACACGCTTGTCAGACTCTAACTTCATTACACGAATGCTCTATAAAGACAAATATTAGGCACGTAACTCTTGAACTGTTGCTATGTA
>Ga0209780_1001224_pt1 | contig 16423 bp, 16 predicted proteins | sample WorMetexBAHAMAS2_FD_187384 | JGI IMG/M metagenome (GOLD analysis project Ga0209780, IMG submission 187384) | Marine gutless worms symbiont microbial communities from Max Planck institute for Marine Microbiology, Germany - Inanidrilus exumae... | ecosystem: Host-associated > Annelida > Digestive...
TGCGTACGGATATTGCTGTGCTCATACAACACCTCCAATGTGTTTTATTGTAATACATTGTAATTCATAAAGGAGGTTTATGCAAGGTGATACTAATTATTGAAATATAACGCCTCGCATCAGCGGCTGACAAAGCGCGCAGCGTTTTGGCAGTCCGACTGCATGCGCTTGTTAGGCGAAATTTCACGATGTAGGTCATTTTAATAAGGGGGTGAGAGTTTTCGTAATATCTTCGACCAGGATTACAAGCTGATTGATTATTTCCAATAATGGTTCGCCTTCGGCAATTCCTGGTTCATTGAGGGCCACACTAAATCGAAACTTTAATTCAGGATTTGGTTTTTCATTCTCGGCACCAATATAAAGTTCGAACCCTTCTTTCAATGGGAAACCTTTATCTGCAGGCATAAGATAGTGGTTCATTGATTTCATAGCTTCTACTGCCTTGGGTGGAAAATTCTCCCCTACATGAGTTGCAAGTAGCTGCCCTAAATGAATCCCCGCGGCATGTGAGCCGACAGTCAGTAGTAACCGGTGCTTCTCAATATTGTTTAATCTATAAAGTTTCCAAATGAGGTCGTTTCCCCCTTTGTATGGTTTCAAGCCGTCTATAGCGTCAAATGTGGCTTGGGCCGCACCTAAAATTTTTCCGGCCTTCTTCTCATTATATTTCGAGGCATCATCCGAAATAGGAAAATAGATCCAATTTGGGTTAGGTGGATTGTCCCCAGTGTCACTACAAACAAGCTGATATGCAAGATGATCAAGTGCACTCATTAGATTTTGAATTGCATCACCGGCAACTAGAGGTATGGTATCGGGAACCGATTCAACACTTGATACGTAGTAAATTATTTTTTTCGTATCTGAGTCGACTTTTGTGGCGACTTTATAAGGATTATTTCCAAAGAACTCGCCTATCTGCCGATTAAGTTCTGCGGCGTGTTCTTTAGCACGCAAAATTTTCAACGTTACGTGTTTTAGTCGATCATCAACTGTCGGCATTTATTGGCTTTGCGCATGCAAGGAGCGTGACAGTTAGGCGCGTCAGCTGCAGCGATTTGTTATGTGTTTTCTTTATTCGCCATGGATAACTCTCAGAATACAACCGCTATCTTTTTCAATTTCGATTAGAGCCACACCACCGGCAGTAATCATTCCCACTTTATTGCCCTCACTATCTGTAAACTCCTGAGGACCAGGTAATGAACCTGTAACAGTCCAAATGCCGTTATTCAATTTTGCCCTATATGGCGCCTGATTCTGTATCTGTTTTTTCCCGTATATTGGTTCCCATACAGCAATTGCAATTTTTATTGCGGTTTCCGCATTCGGAATATAACCGTCATCGGGTTTATAATTATTTTCGGATGCGGATACTGATATCGCCATTGTGAAGATTATTGGTATCCAAAGATTGAAATGCTTCTTAATTTTCATATTCATCCTAAACACTAACGGTTGAGCTCAGCTGCGTGCCGTTACGCTGGCGCGCGAGTTGCGCATGCAAGGCGCGTGAAAGGTAGGCACGTCAGCTGCAGCGATTTGTTATCTCTTTTTTATTTCATTCAATGCACTTTCTGCAGACGCAACCAATGAACCAAGATACGATTGATCTGTCTCAAATGAAAATTTTAGCTTCTGCGGATGATCCGAATAGACCTGCAATTCGCCAGACACTGTAATGTTACCGCGGCTTTTCGCCTCAAATTTGATATGCTCTATATCCCGAGTTGGACCAATCCCAGCAGAGCCTTTTAGTCTTTTGTGAAGTTTCAATATATCTTTCAGAAAAGGCTTTAAATTTTCAAAATAAAATTGGTGGTTAACGCATCCAAATGGTTCCGATTGTACGGTCAGAAGTGACGAATATCCAGAACCATCTTCATAGTGTTCTATAGAATCAATTTTGATTAGATGGTTTGAGTCTTGGAAAAATTCGATTTTAGTTTTTAATTTCATTTTCAATTGAGAGATAACATTATATATTGGGTTGCAGCGACTTTAAGATCTTTTTATGCCGGTGAGACAGTGTTGACAAAATTCAATCATATTTCCGACTAATTGAATAAATCACATAATAACAGAAAGTTATCAACTTTTCAAGGTTGTGCGGCTTCACTTCTTGCGCGTTTTCTCCATCTATTAGGTCGATTAGGCTGCAGCAACCTAATCCTGTCCCGCAGTTGGCGAAAACCCTTTCTCGTCAAACGGGCTTCTCACGCCGAGTTTATTCTTCTCTGCAACGTGTGTATAAATCATGGTTGTATTCGGGCTGGCATGGCCCATAAGATCTTGAATTGTCCTGATATCATAGCCGTTTTCCAATAGATGGGTGGCAAAGCTGTGTCGCAATACGTGAACTGTCACCCTTTTTTGAATCCCGGCATTGACTGCTGCCTTCTTCACTTGTCTCTGTAAATTCGACGGATGCACGTGATGCCTTCTAACGGTTCCGTTTTTCGGGTCGACCGATAGTTTCCTGGAAGGAAATACCCAATACCAGATCCACTCCTTACCAGCGTTGGGAAACTTTCGATCCAAGGCGCCCGGCAAGGCTACGCCCGGTATGTTTCTTTTTCTATCCTGATCATACCACCTTTTTATCCGGCTCAAATGATCCTTCAATTCGTGTATTAAATTTACTGACAATACGGTTTCTCTATCCTTTCCGCCTTTGCCGCTTCTAATAGTCAAGGCTTTACGGGCCAAATCGATATCTTTGACCCTCAGTCTAGTACACTCTCTAAGGCGAAGTCCGGCACTATAAATAACCTGAGCCATCAGTAAGTTGGTCCCGGATAAATGGGTAAACAATTGGAGCACTTCATCTCGTGTCAAGACTACAGGGAGACGCCTTTTTTTTCTTGCCCTTATCGCTTCACCGATATTTTCAATGGGTTTATCCAGGACGTGTCGAAAGAGAAAAAGAACGGCATTGAATGCCTGATTCTGAGTGGCGGCTGAGACCTTTCTTTCAACGGCGAGGTGAGTCATGAAATTTTTCACGTCGGAGCTATTCAGCGCCTGCGGCCCCTTTCCGCTCAGATACCGATAGAATTGCTTTACCCAGCCCAGGTAGGCTTCTTCAGTTCTCAGCGCTAGGTGTTTGAGCCGGATCATGTTCCGCATCTCTTCTGTAGCAGCTTCCCAGCGCTTTCTTGAGCACGTATGCTTGAGGCCGATATGGCCTGACCGTCGGCCTTCCCAAAAGCGGTAGAGTTCAATGGCCTGTTTGGCCTGATCGATCTGCCATTTTTCACGCTTTCGAGATTCTTGTTTAAGAAACCGGTCGACATCCTCCTGCTCAATCCGATCATTCGCGTGTTTTCCACTGTATTTGAAACACTGTTTGACCCATAGCAGATAAAAATCAGCCGTTTTCGGGGTCGTGATCCGCCCTCTGATCAGATAGTCTCGAAATGCTTTCATTTTGATACTGTTTCCGGAGATTGGGTACAGGCAGGGGGCTCTCTATTCAATAAGCAAACTTCGCGCCAGTTAGCTTTCAATCGAATATCAAGAGTTTATTATTTGCGGGAATAAAGAAGCGCACAGTTTTTTGGGCAATCTGCACAGAAAAATGTGCAATCGGGAAAGGCCTATTAGAGGGAATGGTTCCTATTTCATTACTCTTTCGCTTTGGCCACCGGTTCCCCGGTTTCGGTAGCGACCCTGCTATATCGCCGTTTGACAGATCGAAAGGATATGAGGACGATCGGTGTCAGTAAGATACTCACCAGAAATCCAAGTACGGCATCACCCCGGTCGGATATCCTGAAATACAGCGGTATGATCCGTTCATCAATTACATTGTATTCATTGTAGAGGGATAAATTTTCCGGGGAATATCGAAGCTTGATGAGCTGTTTTCCCGAAGTCATATGTTGAACCTGATACCATAATGGGCCGAGCGAAGATCCGTTTTCTTCCGGACCCCGGTAGGTCTTGTACTGGTCCATGTGTTCCCGGTAATCTGCCAACCGTACGGCGCGCACTCCTGTTTCGCTGTTTTCCTCATTATAAACCTCGACAAGAATCCGGAATTGAGGGTGAGCGATGTCCATGTCCGAATACGTTTCAACCGACATGTATTGCCGGGCAAGGACCGTCAAAACGCCGATGAAGATGAAAAGAAGACCTGATAGGAATAATTTGAAGAGGCAACCGAAGGGTTTAGGCATATAGGAGCAATTCCAGTAGAACGGTTGGTGAGACGACCTTGAAACCTGCCATGACAGTAGTGCCTCACATAATACACCAAATCCTGTGTCGAGACCAACGTTACCTATGCCTGTGGAGCGACGATCTTGAAATCCGCTCCTTGGTTGCATTCCAGTTCAACATTGTTAGCTTAATTTTTTAGGGCTTCAGATGATTTGGTGGAACGAGCAAATCATCCGTTCAGAAAGGACAACGATGCCCTGACACCATGGTGTGAAACGCCGCTCCTCGGCGAAATTGACCATTTAAAATGGGAGGTATCTACAATGGCTGAGGATAAAGAGAAAAACAGCGGCGCAGCGTGTGAAAAGAAATGCGACGTGGATTTTGTTTCATGCGTCGAGTCTTGGAAACAGGATTGTCTCGATCGATTCCGCAGCTGCGCGTCCGCTTGCAGAATATAACATCGCTGTGCCGGGTCGCAAGGCCCGGCACAACGACATACCCGCCTGTTAAATCATCTCCGTCAGAATCTCATCCGTAGATGCTACATTCGCATAACCAAACCCAAGCGCCGACATATAGGCTGCGTGAACCTGACTGGCCGGGACGGTAACGCCCTTGAACTCCAGATCCCTTGTGGCACATGCATCATGTGCGAGGGAACAATTGTACCCCAAATCATTGGCCGCCCGGGTGGCCGCATCGATGCACATATGGCTCATGGCTCCGCAGATCAATACGCTGTCCACGCCCATTTCATCCAGAATGCCTTTCAGGTTGGTGTCCCGGAAACTGTTGATCTGGTGCTTAATTACAACGGGCTCGTCCTCCTGCTCCTTCAGGGTCGGATATACCTTTACCCCCTCTGAACCGGGGACAAAAAACGGCGCATCGGACGTCGGAAACTCATGGTGGACGTGTACGACGGGAAACCCTTTGGCTCTGAATTGGTCCAGCAACCTGGCCGCGTTCGCCGCTGCACTTTCAGTCCCTTCCAGCTCCCATTTGCCGCCCTGGAAGTAATCATTTTGCAGGTCGACGATAATCAATGCTGTTTTAGGCATTGCTTCCTCCTCTCCATATTGTCTAATCTGTTGAATTTTTTAATTTATTGTTTCCCGCCGCCTGTTGAGGCAAAGCGGGAATTCCGCTTTACAGCGATTCATAGAGAGGCTCATTAAAAAAAACGGTATTCATGGAACCGATGGTGTCAATCAACCGGCTCGAATAAGGGGTTGTGCTCCCGCACGGAGCCTTGTTGGATAGGAAGGATCAATCGCTGCCTTTTTCACCGGATTCAATCCGGATGAGTCGGCGGTTCTCAAAGTGCAGGTACCGGACGAACCGGTTGGAACCAAAATTGTACGCCCAGACGTCTATCCGAATGGGACCCCGGGTCGACTCGGGGGCTTTGTAGCGGTTTCGTTCATAATCATAAAAACGGGACACCGTGCGGTTCGGCGCCTCATCCCATCCGCCAATCCAAACCGGATCCCCGCACTTTTCCAGAACTTCAGACTGGGTATCGCCTATAGAGACCAAACGGCTTCGACATCGAACGGCATTATCGGCCAGGGCAGGGCAGACCATCCACAGGAGGGTCAGACCGAGTAGGGGAAGTAGACATGACCAGACATAAATGCTTCTCATGGCGTCAGAATGGAACCGGTGGTTTCAAGGTCATAAACTTCGGGTAAATGAAAAGTAAGACCACGATGGTGAGCAGGCATACCCAATTAATGATCTCAAGGTGGAGGTAAAGGTTTTTTCTGAATCGTATATTCCGATAGATATTCCCGATGATCAGCAGACCCATGGAGATTCCGAGAAACCACCAAACAGGCCCGCGGGAAGGCTTTTGCAGTGAATACTCCGTTATTTCATGACTTCCCTCAATGGCGCCGTTGACTTTAATCGGGATTTCCGGACCGCCTTCATAAATAATCTGAATGACGGCACCGTCTTTACGATCCAGGATGCCCCATTTCAGATAAACGGCTCCGTCCTGCAGATTTGATCGATCGAGTGCGAACCCGGTCTCCGGCCGGCTGATTCGAAGCGCTTTTGCTTCCAGAATGGGTTTGGATTTGCCGATCTTGATTGCCACAGGCCGAAGGATGTTCTCCTTCCGGATGGCTTCGGTTCCGTCATTCCATACGGTAATAATTGCCGATGTCACATCCGAACTAACGGCATTGCCTTTATAATTTATTTCAAAGTCCGAAGCCTTCCGGGAATCGATCAATATCGCGCGTTCCGCTGCGACGGCATACTTGAGTTCCCGGTAGGTTTGCGCCGTAAAATAGCTGTAAAGCGCAACGACCAACGCCAGCCCACTAAGAATAACGCCAAGCAATCCGAGGTACGGATTCGATAACCATTTCGGAAGGGGCATCTCTTCTTCCTTTCTGATCCCCATCAAACGCCCGATTTATGGCAGACGGATTAGGAGATGTTCGGTTTACGGCACCTGCCACCCGGCCGTGTTAAAGTGATTCGGCATCTCCATTGCCGTTCTACCTGCCGGAGGAGAAGGAACGCCTAACCCTGACATTGTATCTTTTTAATGTCTCTCTGAAAAGAGCTCACGCAAAATTCAGGTGAACCTGAATTTTGCACTGATAAGATTTCATGCAATGTTCAGGCTAGAAGGCGGTGAGCTCCCTGTAGATAATCAGGGCCGCCATCACCGCTCCAAGGAGTAATATAAACAGGATCTGTTTCGGCTCGAAATGCTTCATGGCGCTCTCGTGGGGGAACCACGTGGTCGCTACCTGGGGTTGGTGTAAAAAAGGGGATCTATGGGTTCGGCGTTGTTTTGCTTGCCGTTTTGTTTAAGTTTTTAGCTCTTATCTTTCAACTTCCAACATTTAACTTTCAACTTCAAACTTCCATCTGACCTCTGCCATCCGACATCTGTCCTCTGTCCTCTGTCCTCCGTCCTCTGTCATCTGTCATCCGTCCTCTGTCCTCTGTCCTCCGTCCTCCGACATCCGTCCTCCGACATCCGACATCCGACATCTGTAACCTTTCAGCTTTCAACTTTCAGCTTTTAGCTGTATTTTCTAGTCTTCTCGATCCAACCCAAACGCACTGTGCAGCACCCTCACCGCAAGCTCCGTGTATTTTTCATCAACAATACAGGATATCCGGATTTCCGACGTGCTGATCATCATGATGTTGATATTCTCCTTGGCGAGGGTGTTGAACATCACGGCCGCTACGCCGGAGTGGTTGCGCATGCCGACGCCGATGACCGACACCTTGGCGATGTTTTCATCCCCGAAGACATCATCCGCACCGATTTCTTCGGCGACTCCCTTTTCGATCTCCAGAGCGCGTTTGAAATCCGCCTTGGGGACGGTGAAGGTCAGGTCTGTCTGGCCTGCCGACCGGGTGTTCTGAATAATCATATCGACGACGATCTCGCTTTCGGAAATAGGGGAGAATATTTTTGCAGCAATGCCCGGTTGATCCGGCACTTTTTTCAGGGTGATGCGGGCCTGATCCTTGTCATGGGTGACCGCCGACACCACGAGGCTTTCCATTGCGGGTTCTTCACTGACTACCATGGTTCCCTCCTCATCACTGAAAGATGACCGAACGTGGACCGGGACGTTGAATTTTTTGGCAAATCCGACGGAACGGATTTGAAGCACCTTCGCTCCTAAACTGGCCATGTTCAGCATTTCATCGTAGGAAATCGTTGAAATCTTTCGCGCTTTCTCGCAGACGTTCGGATCGGCCGTGTAAATCCCATCCACGTCGGTGTAGATTTCGCACATGTCCGCCTCCAGTGCGGCGGCGATTGCCACAGCGGAGGTGTCGGAGCCGCCCCTGCCCAGGGTGGTGATATTGCCCCTGGGATCGCATCCCTGGAATCCGGCCACCACGACAATGTTCCGCTGTTTCAGGAAATCCCGAATCCGCTGGGCCCCGACCTCGAGGATGCGGGCATTACCGAAGTGGCAGTCCGTAATGACTTCTGCCTGAAACCCCAGAAGAGACATTGCCGGATAGCCCAGAGACCTCAGGGTCATGGCCAGCAACGCCGCCGTGGTCTGCTCCCCGGTGGCCAGCAGCACATCCAATTCCCGCTTGTCCGGCTCATCCGAGATGTCCTTTGCCATATCGATCAGATTGTCCGTGACCCCGGCCATGGCCGACAGGATCACAACGACATCATCCCCTTTTTCATAGTACGAGGACACCCGTCTGGCGACTTCTTGAATCCGTTCAAGATCGGCAACGGAGGTACCCCCGTATTTCTGTACAAACAGACCCATTATATCTTCCTTTCCAGCGCTGTTTGCAGCCTCTTTACCAGATCGCCTGCGGTCTGTCCACCGGCGCGGATTTCCAGACCGCGACGGACATCATCGATGACCTCGAACCGGATGTCGATGCGGTCGTCCGGAAGTTCCTGTGCCACCCGGTCCGCCCATTCCACCGCCACGACACCTTCGCCGGACAGGAGGTCGAAAAAACCGATATTTTCCAACTCTTCCCCATCGGAGATCCGGTACAGATCGACATGAAACAGAGGCAGTCTGCCCGGGTATTCGTTGATCAAGGTGAACGTGGGGCTGGTGATGACATAGTCGCCGGGGACGTCCAGCCCATTGGCGAGGCCCTGCACGAAGGTGGTCTTGCCGCTGCCCAGATCGCCGTTTAGCGCCATGAGGCACCCGGTGCGGATAACGGCTCCCATGCGTCTACCGAAAGCCTGGGTTTCTTCAACCGATTGGGTGGTGAGGTGAATGGGTTTACCGGACATGTCTTGCCCCCGCTCGGAATTCATACCGCAAACAGGGGCCACGCGGCGGCGGTTTCGGGAAACGATGCCATGATGTTCCTTATCTCCGCCGGCACCGCATTCATGACATCGCCGGCCGAATAACCGACCGGACCGATGTCCTCGGATAACCGATCGGCCGCCAGACCATGCAGGTACACTCCGCAGCGGGCGGCTTCGGCCGGTGAAACGCCCTGGCATACCAGACCGGCGATAACGCCGGTGAGCACATCGCCCATTCCGCCGGAAGCCATTCCCGGGTTGCCGGTGGGATTCACCGATACCCGGCCGTCCGGGTCTGCGATGACCGTACGGGCACCTTTCAAAACCACGTGCACCTTGAAGGTTTCGGCGAATTGTCGGGCTCTACCGATTCGATCGCCCTGAATGTCCCGGGTGGATTCACCGGTGAGTCTGGACATCTCGCCGGGGTGGGGGGTGAGTACCACGGGAACAGACGTTTTCTTCAAAACGCCGGGATCTTTGGCAATGCAGTTCAGACCATCGGCGTCCACCACTACCGGAACGGTTGACTTCCGGATCAGTTTTTGAACCAGGTCCCGTGTCTGATCGGAGGTGCCGATGCCCGGGCCCAATGCCAGACACTTTTTATCCGCTATCTGCTTGAGGAGGATATCCAAACCGCTTTTGGAAAGGGCGCCTTCGGAGGTTTCCGGAACGGGCAACGTCATTACCTCCAGAACCTGGGATTCCAGGATCGGATTCAGGCTTTCGGGTATGGCCAGCGTGACCAACCCGGCACCGCAGCGGACGGCCGACATGGCGGTCATGGCCGCCGCCCCAGTCTTTCCAGGACTTCCGGCCACCACCAGCAGATGCCCGGTGTGGCCTTTGTGGGCATCCGGAACTCGGGCGCGAAAACTTCGTTGGATGCGGTTTAGCGTCAACACATCCTGTCTGGGGGCGACCGATTCAGCGATGTCGGGAGGTATGCCGATATCCACGACGGTGAGTTTTCCGGTCAGGGCCGCACCAGGATAGAGAATATGCCCGATTTTCGCACAGGCAAATGTCGCCGTCGCATCCGCCTTTATGCTGGTGCCGCATGGCCGTCCGGTTTCGGAGCTGAGTCCGGATGGGATATCCACGGCGAAAACGGGTTTTTCAAGCTCATTGATGAACTCGATGACATCCCGGTAATACTCACGGACATCGGAGGTGAGTCCGGTTCCGAGAATGGCATCGATCCACATTCCCTGATGGCGCATGTCCATTTTGCGGGCTTCAAAGGCATCCGGGTTCGGCATTTCAACCACGGGAATGCCCAGGGGCTTTAGCAGATTCAGATTGGCGGCGGCATCTCCTTTCACCGCATTGGCTTTTGCCAAAAGATACACGGTGACCCGAAACCCGAGCTGGGTCAGATAGCGGGCCATCACAAACCCGTCACCGCCGTTGTTGCCCCGTCCTGCGGCAACGGCAATCCGCTTGTTCCCGCCCGTGGACACCATGGACTCCAGAAAGAACCGTGTGGCCCCCCGTCCCGCGTTTTCCATCAGTACCTGGCCAGGGATACCAAACGATTCGATGGTGCGCCGGTCCATTTCCCGCATCTCTTCGGCAGTGACAAGATACATATCGATCCTCTTTGCGCTCTAAAGAAAAATTTGGATTCTTGTTTTAACGACGTCTTGGGTGCGTGTATGAACGCAGTGGATTCCTTTGAATCGGTATCGAGTTCGGAATCGGTGTAGGCTGTGAGGATATTACCACGGTTCCGATTCCGATACCGATGGCGATCCCGACTCCGAACCGGTGGAAGTCTTCGTGTTCGCTTGGTGATGTTATTTTAAATCACCCGCCGGAGGCCCTTCACAATCCATGAACCAGTTCTGCGGCGTCCCTGACGGCCCGGTCCATGCCGACGAGCAGTGCCTGGGCCGCAATGCTGTGGCCGATCACCACTTCATGGATGTTTCCGATTCCCCGGAGATGCTTGAGTGTTCGGATGGCGATACCTCGCCCGACGCTGACCCCCAATCGGAGTTTGCCGGCCAGTTTAACCGCATGCCCCATACTGGAAATGGCTTTCTCCCGCTGCTGATCGGTCCGGGCCTCGTGGAGGATCCCGGAATGGATCTGGACACGCACCGCACCCGTTTTATGGGCCAGTTTGACCTGTTCCGGATCGGGATCGATCAGGATGCCGACAGGAATACCGGCGTCCTGCAAGGTTGCCACGGCATCGAATGCCGGCCCCCGCTGGACCACCAGGTCGAATCCCTTGTCGACGCTTTTTACCTTGGCGGTGGCCGGCACCAGTGTGACCCGCTCCGGTTTCACGTCCAGGGCGAATCCGACCATTTCCGTAACCGGTGCCATTTCAAGAATAAAACGGCTCTTTACCGTCTGCCGCAGCAGGCGCACGTCACGTTCCAGAATCAGTCGCCGCTCCTCCCGGATGTGGGCGACAATGCCGTCGGCTCCGGCCAGCTCGGCCAGAACCGTGGCCGCGACCGGATCCGGTGTTTTACGCCGCGGGCCGCCACGGAGGGCGGCAACCGGATCCATTTTTACCGCTAACTCGGCCATAGCAAGGGACCTTTCCGTAATGGTTTCAAAGCGTTAAAGGTTGTTTTGCTCGAGCATCCGAATCAGTTCCCGGCTCTTCGCCTCCATTTTTTCGGCATCCGCCGGTGTCGTGACGTGATCATACCCGAACAGATGCAGAATGCCGTGGATGAGGAGTTCCGTGAGGCGTTCCTGGAAGTCGATGCCGGCGTCGCCGGCCTCCCTCATCGTGGTGTCTGCCGATATGACCACGTCCCCAAGGAGCTGCGGGGTGATCCCGGCGAACCGGCCCTCCTGCATGGGAAACGCGATGACGTTGGTTGCCCCCTCGCGGTTCAGGTACTCAAGGTTCAGCTCTGCTATGGCGGGGTCGTCAACGATAAGGATGGAGAGTTCACCGTCAGGACTGCCCAAGGCGTTTAAGACGGCTTTTGCCTGAGCCTGTATCTTCGTCAATTGAATCGGGAGTCGATCCTGACGGTTGTCGATCTGAACCTCCATTTTTTGCCTTTCTGTTTACCATGGCGAGGTTTTCGGCGTATTCGATGCGGTGGTGATGGATGCCGTTGAGGATCTTGTTGAAAGTCTTGGCAATGTTGTGCAGATCTTTCAGCGTCAATTCGCAGTTGTCCAGTTGTCCGTCCGAAAACACCTTGTTGATAAGATTCTGAACCAATCCCTGGATGCGGGACGGGGTTGGGTTGGAAAGTGTTCGGGAGGCGGCTTCAACGACATCGGCCAGCATAACCAGACCGGCTTCTTTGGTCTGAGGGCGGGGACCCGGATAACGATAGCCGTCCGGATCCACCGTTTCTTCGCCTTTTTGCTGCTTGGCCTTTTCATAGAAGTACTGAATCTGGCTGGTGCCGTGATGCTGCCGGATGGTATCGATGATTTCGCGGCCCAGTTTATTCTCTCTGGCGATTTCCACGCCGTCCTTGATGTGGGAAATGAGGATAAGGCTCGACATGGAGGGGGCCAGTTTGTCGTGGGGATTTTTCCCATTGGACTGATTTTCAATGAAATACAAGGGCTTCCGAAGCTTGCCGATGTCATGGTAATACCCGCAGACTTTTGCCATCAGGGGGTTGGCCCCGATTTCCGATGCCGCGGCTTCCACCATGGACCCGACGATCACGGAGTGATGATAGGTGCCGGGGGCTTCGATCATCAATTTCCGAAGCGTCGGGTTGTCCAGGTTGCCCAACTCCATCAATTTGACATCGGTCGTGTAGCCAAAGGCCATTTCGAACAGCGGCGTCAACCCGATGGTGACGATGGCCGCACCGACGCCCCCGATAAATGCAAATACCCAATCCCACAGGATTTTCATACCCGAGAAACTGCCGATGTAGATGTCGATGGCACTCACCAGAAAAATGTTCAGAAGCCCGACCTTAACCCCTGCCATGATAAACGATTTGCGCTCACGGCTGTGCTGAATCCAGAAAGCCGCCATGGCGCCGTTGATGATAAAGTAGAGGAAAATGTCGAACCGGTTTTTAAAGATAATAGTGGTGCACGTCGCCAGTACCAGGGCAAACGGCAGTGCCAGCTCGATGCCCGTAAACAGGCAGATAATCATGGCCCCTGCCGCCAGGGGAATGCCATAGGTGATGGAATCCGGAGGCAGGCCGTAGGGGTGGGAGTGGGTGATGGCTTCCCTGAAAAAGATGGAAATCTGGGCCATAAGGAAAAACACGATCAGGGTACTTGCCAGAAAGATGAGATTCCGATCCTGATCGTGTCCCGGACGCGTTTCCCCTCTCAGGTAGATGAAATACGTCATGGCCAGTAGGCACATAAGGATCATCGCCGCTCCGATTCCAATTGAAAAGACCCGCTCTTTTCGCTGAGTGGCCTGCATGGCCTGAAGTTTCATCAATTGGACCTCGGTGATCCGCTCTCCTTCCCGGAGCAGCATTTCACCGGCTTTGATTTTGTACATGACCGGTTTTATTTCCGTGGCGACCCGGTTTTTTCGCTCTTCCGTCGCACTCCGGTTCAGCGTAATGTTCGGTTGTATGAGGCGCTGGGAAAAATCCACAATCAGATTGATGAGCGAATAATTGAGATTTTTAACCAAAGGCTGTCCCACGATACGGACCATGGTCTTTGCCTGGTCGAGTCCATAGAACTGCCTCAGATTTTGCACCTTCCGCTCTGTTTTCGTACCGACCTCTCTTAAGGTGATGCCCGTGTCGGACTCCCGCAGGAGCACTTCCTTGTTGGACACCACCCCATTTTCCATAATGGTGGAGATGATGCTGACAATCTTGTGGGAGATGTCGGAGGAGAACTTTTCCTTTTCCAGGATGCCATAGGCCCCTTTGCTGACGTCTATCCCCAGTTCGGCTTCGAAGGCATCCTTTTCGGCCCTGATCTGGTCGTGGAGGGAAGGCCGGTTTATTTCGGCATCGCTCTGTCCGGATTCAGGTTGGGCTTCCCCTTCGGGATAGGGTTCGATCAGATTCCGCATTTTCGAAAACGCCGCGTCCACAGTGCGGGTCACCTTTCCGGACAGCGTGGCATCATAGTCATACACCGTTAGCACACTCTCAACGGCGCGACGCCGATTGGCTTCCGTGGCGGCCTGGTCTTCGATAAAAAAGTCCTGGGCCGCCTTGATGTCCCGCTTGGCCACATCACCCAGCTGGTAAACTTTCTGGGTCGTAACGAGGCTCGGGGTCAGCACCAGTGCAAAAATCAGGGATAAGCCGAAGAGCAGCCCAAGCCGAATGGGCAGGCTCGACGCCCTTCTTTCTGAATCGACGTCGCGACCCCGCTCGACAGCAGGTCTCCGTTTGGCTCTAAGCGCTTTTATATTTTTATTATTATCAGTGACCATATTGGGTTCAGTCTTTTTCTTGCCTCTTAGGATTGGTCCTCAACTCCGTCTTTGGCGGCTTCCAGCTCTTCATAGGCCTGGATAATTTCCTGGACCAGCCGGTGGCGGACCACATCCTGTTTGGTAAAAAATACGAATTTTATGCCTTTAATGTGTTGAAGAATGTTTTTGGTTTCGATCAAACCGGAGGTTCTGCCGGCCGGAAGATCCACCTGGGTGATATCTCCGGTAATTACCGCTTTGCTGCTAAAGCCGATCCGGGTCAGAAACATTTTCATTTGTTCCGAGGTTGTATTCTGGGCTTCGTCCAGAATCACAAATGAATCGTTCAATGTCCGACCCCGCATGAAGGCCAAGGGGGCCACCTCGATGACACCCCGGTGAATCAGGTTTGATGCCTGTTTAAATTGCATCATGTCATGGAGCGCATCGTACAGTGGGCGCAAGTACGGGTCGACTTTCTCTGCCAGATCTCCAGGCAAAAAGCCCAGTTCCTCGCCGGCCTCCACAGCCGGCCGTGTCAGGATGATCCGGCTTACCTGTTTCTTCGACAGGGCCGACACCGCCATTGCCATGGCCAGGTATGTTTTACCGGTCCCTGCCGGCCCGACACCAAACACAATATCAAAGTTTCGCATGGCATCGATGTATTCCTTCTGGGCAGGGCTCTTCGGCGTGATCGGCCGATTCTTCGAAGTGATAAATACGGTATCGAGGAAAATATGTTTCAGGCGTACCCGGTCATTTTCGCTTAATACCCGGATCGCGTAGTCGACATCTTTAGGGTAAATAGGGTATCGATTCTCGAGCAGTCCGTACAGCTGAGACAGAATATTTTCAGCCAGAGCGACCGCAATGGAATCACCGTCAATGAGCACCTCGTTTCCCCTGGCGTTGATCGTGATATCCAGCGCTTCGGCAATTTTTTTAAGGTTGCCGTTCTGTTCGCCGAAAAGCTGGCGCGCCAGGTCGATTTCCGTGAAGCTCAACCTGTGATGCTGAGTTTGCGTTTCTTCGTCCATAATCCATTCATCGCGTGGGAGGGACCACCTGCCCCCTGGTCAAATTCCGCCCCAGACCATCGGGAATCGCCCAATTCAGAGCCTCATATCCGGTGAGAACAGTCCCCACAAACGCACAGGGAACATATCACAGGGTGTAAATTCAATGCAAATTGAGCACCGAATTTGACCTTTTCCGAAGGTGCTTGAGGTTTATTGACTTTAAACGGGTCTTTTTTTTATTTATCTATTTTTACATTCGTGACAGCATACACCGGCGTCGGCCTGCGCCGGAAAAATCCCTGAGACTGGAATGCTATGAACCTGCTGGATATTGTCATCATCGTAATCCTGGGGTACTGCCTCATCCGAGGCATCTTCCGGGGCCTGATAAAGGAGCTTTCGTCCATCGTCGGCGTCCTGGCCGCCTTTTATGCGGCCTATTCGTACTATCCGTTGGTCGCCTATCTGTTGCGCCGATGGATTACCGATGCCGGCTATTTGAATATATTCAGTTTTTTTATTCTGTTCTGTTTCATCTTTGTGGCCGTGAGCATGCTGGGTGTGGTGATCAAGTATTTGCTGGACATCGCCTTTCTGGGATGGGTGGATAGAATATGTGGTGGCGCCTTCGGCACCATAAAAGGGATTCTCATCGTTTCTGTGGTGGTCATGACCCTGACCGCTTTTTTGGAAAGAGGCACCCCCCTCCTGAAGCGATCACTGCTGGCGCCCCATGTTCTGATGATTTCAGAAGGTATGGCCAAGGTGGTCCCCAAGGATATGAAGAAAAAGTTTCAGGACGGGGTGAAGGCATTGGAAAAGGCCTGGCGAAAGTAGAACTGTATTTGGTGTTTCGTTTTTTGTGTTTTGGAGTTTAGATTTTTTCATTTTTCATTTTTGATGAATTCGTAAAAAGTCTGAAATTCCCTTCTTGTGTCATTCCGGCGGAGCAGACTGTGTCATAATTATGTACCAATTACTACTGAATAACCGTATCGATAGGTGATATATAGGTTGTAAAATCAAGGAGAACGATATGGCATTCCGATACGGCCAAGACCGAAAGCAATTGGCCCT
>Ga0209780_1001225_pt1 | contig 16419 bp, 11 predicted proteins | sample WorMetexBAHAMAS2_FD_187384 | JGI IMG/M metagenome (GOLD analysis project Ga0209780, IMG submission 187384) | Marine gutless worms symbiont microbial communities from Max Planck institute for Marine Microbiology, Germany - Inanidrilus exumae... | ecosystem: Host-associated > Annelida > Digestive...
GGACACTTGGCCAAACTGAGTAAGCCAAGATGTCAGAAAGATGTCAGAAAACATTTCTTTTCACATCGTGTAATTAATCATTGGAATGCCCTGGATGGGGTGACTGTTTCATCCAGCAGCATTAATGCATTTAAAAATAGGTTAAATAAAATCAGAAAGACCAGGATGGGCTACTTTATGGACTAGTTCTGTTTAGCCCTAGGCGTCCCAGACGCATTGCCCTGGAAGGCCATCCGAGGTGAGATACCGAGGTGAGAAGATCACACTATTGATCGCAATAGATAAATCACTAACAACTACAAGAGGGTCAGCCACTGCCGAGAGACTCGTGCGATGCTCCATGTCAGCTGAATGTTGTCCTACTGTTGTACAAATAATGCAAACAGATCACGTGTCAGCCTGAAGAGCACTTTCAACAACGGCCACTTTTTATTCGGCTAACTGCAGTTTTGTACAGGCATCCTTGCAATAGGCTCAACTATCGCACAGCGAGCATGTGATGCTCTGCCACGTACTTGCAAAAATTGTAATTCTGAAGTAAGCTGTTCCTGCGTTTAACAGACCTCCCCAACAACCAACACTGTTGACGACGCCGTGTATTCCTCCGCCAGTGCACCATCGTGGATGCAGACTACCATGGTGAATGGACAAACATTTTTCTTGGTAAGGCATCTGAACCGGAGAATTCTAGACCAGTCGAAAAACAATTTTTACCTCCCCATCTGCATTTTTTGGAACCCCAGTTGGTGGTGATCCCATCTGAATTTTGTAGAGATCTTTTGCAACATAACACTGACTCCACGGACTACCTGACCATTTCCGGCTTTACTTCGCTCAACGGCTTGATTTGTTTACATAGTGTGTTAGACAAAGCCGGCTCTCAGTCGGTTTTCAAACGCACTTAAAATCCTCGCATTTTCATTCATTCACACTAAGAGTCCTGACTCCTGAGTTATCATGTAGCATTGTTTGCGCGTTCCTACATTTAGTCATTTTCATAGAACTCCAACTTGTGATGGACAATGGACACATGAAGACAGCAAATAACATGCTAGCATAGCATCACATGGGTAAAAGCTACGAAAAACAAAATACATATTTAAATAATACATAAAATAATAATCAAATAATATATCATTATTACTGAAGTCATGAGCAACAAATAATGAAATGAGAGATGTTAAACTCGGTTTGTTTTACTATTCTAAGCTCTGATTGTAGAATTAGAGACTCAGCTCGGTATGCATTGTCACTTACATAGACCAAGAAATGGGCCTACGGACTAGTATGGTAGATGACTGATGGACAGCAGTGTACTGGCGGGTATAACACTTACAGGGGACATGCAAAGTTCAGGAAACAGGGCGAAAGTGACCGGCAAACCTTGGGAACAGAGGAAGCTGCGAAGCGTAAGCATGTATTCACTTGGACTCTTTCTATTCCTGTCGCTCGACCACCTGCAGAGTGCACATACGGCACTCTGCATGCCTTGCAGCGAGCCAACTCATCACTCGCCAGTCACTGAATTTACAGTGTTGTTATACTGATTTTGGGCATGGGATGGTGGCTGGAAGAATGTATACCCTCCGGTGCAGGCCTCTAAAATCGTCGCAACCTTCAGCCTGACCACACGATACGACACATGCACATGGATCGTCACCTGGCTGGGCCGCAAATGTCCTGCCCGACCACTCATGCTGCCGACCACTGTGCCAGGACTAGTGTGTCTCGTTTGTCAGCGGCAACATCCTTGTGGCAGTTGGCATGTTGCATGCTGCTTACATGGGACAATAGTTTTAGTAAAGCAGCTGTTGACTCACGCATGGATGTCTGCACCAGCATGGCAGCTTCGTGATTCTACGTCTACTCAATAATCAGCAGTGCAATCGTCGTATCTTCGGCTGAGTAAAGATGAAACGATACCGCTAACAGGTCATCAACCACTGGTGGTACTACACTGGGGCACACCAGGTTACATGACCTTGCTGTAAAGCTTATGCCCTGGCTGTTGCACTGGCTCAAGTTACGTGAATCGAGTTGGTGCAATTCAAGCCAAGTTTCGACTTTAAAACCAAAGCTTCGAATATTCAAGCTTTGTTTAACATCCCAGTACGAAATTCTATGAAATTATAGACCACAAATCATATGAAAAGTTGTCTGCATACCTCTGAAGCTGTGAGATCAGAGAATCAATCACAGGCCTACTAGGAATCCATGCAAAGTCCTTTAGAACTGTCAGAACTTGTTCTGCCATGCCGTTAGTACACATATGCACAAACACTCTGTCATTAGGTTTCAAGCCATTTCCATATAGTGTTTCTAGTAATTTGTTTGCAAGATCATAATCCTGGTTCACCAGGGCAGCAATAATAATGGGACTGTATTCACTAGACACTGCATCTGCCGTAATTTTCACCATATCAACAAGTTCCAGGCAGTGACGCCAGTACCGAGTCCTTGCAAGTGCAACAATTAACATACGAGCAGACACATGGTCAAATACATCATATTCAGCACACAGTTCATCATACAGAGCCAGCGCTTTTTCGTAATGATTTTCACCACCTTGATGAATACATATAGCTATAGCTGACACAATCCTCAGCAACCGGTTTCGCTCTGATAAAGTTGCTACATAGTCAACCAGAGACATACCAACACTATAAAGTCCTGGAACAGCTTCAGTTTTATGTGCAATAAAATTAAGCAATAAGGTTGGCCACAAAGCGGTTAGAAATGTCTTTTTATCAAACTTTTCATCAAAGGCAGACCACTCACTATTAGTCAGCCACTTTGGAGCAGTGATCAGTTCACTGTAAATCTCTTCGATTAACAGACCTGGAAACTCTTGAGACACTGCACTCGAGTCACCTGTACTGCTCTTGGCGACACTTCCGGAAGAATCAAAACTGTTACACATGGATTCACCAGATGAAACGGTAAAATATTTACTTGCATAATTGAAGTTTCTGGAAAACGGAGTACTAAAACTGTACCAACTGTCAAGCCCATTACTAACCTTATACTTCATCAAAAAATGTGCTGATCGGCGAATGCTTTTTGCCGGAATTACGTCTTTGTCATATCGATACAAAATATGCCGTCGAAACATTCTAGCAGCTGGTAGGCCGCCTATCCAACTTCTCATCGTGAAACCTGATAACACAAACGATTTTTAACGATCAGACGGTACTTTTACACAGAAATCGCCATGTATGTGGAACTTAGGAGCCAGTCAGAACTCGCACGCAGCAGCAGACCAACTACGGTATTAACTATTGATGACATCGCACAATACAGAATAATATCAACAAGATACAACCACCAGTAACGTGCATACTACGCATATGCTCTATTTTGGTGGTACATTGTATCACATAATAACACCACATTTAACTTCTATTATAAGTCACGCCGTAGGAGGATAGAATAGATAACACCCCACGGCGGCATGCACCGCATAAAATAACTTAAATAAGTAATACGCATTACGCAGTCTTGGCGGATACAGATTACAGAATCTATTTGCCGGGTTAGGCTACTCCTAAGCATATCCGGTATGATTATGAATTTGTACATCAAACTGACATTATATGATTATAGTACGACTTTCTTGTCCTTATTAATTGTGCTCTCCCAGAATTTATCAATTTTTAACCGTGCTCCAACAGGGTGATTGACAGTGACGTAAGTTCATTTATATCATTCCATGCTAGCTTTTCTGGTCGCCAGGATGTAGGGCAAGCAAATGTAAACATTTGGAGCACTCACAGTCAGGTCGGTACTGTATCCCATTAGTGCCAATCAGAAAAAAATTTAATTCATAATTGCGAATTATATAATACGTTATTCCTAATTAAAAACTTGTCATTACGACTTCTTAATTCGTAACAACAAATGTCAAAATTTAATTCAAAAGTCGTTATTACGTCTTTCTAATTCGTAATTAAAAATTATGAAATTCATTATTACGAATTAAAAAGTTGACTTTTGAATTCAGAATTACAAATTTCATGATGTATAAATGTAATTTACTAATTACGAATTAAGTTGTGAATTTTTTTCTGAGTGGAACTAATGGGCCAACATAGGTCAGGCTTTTTAAAACACTTATTAAATTTTATTTAAATTACGTGATGAATTTTCACAAGTTGACTTCACACAGTAAAACAGCATGCCCTACAGCACAGAGATCGTATCGTAACCACACATTACCGCGACGGTCACCATAGTGATGTCACTTCATATTGTTTGGCATAGTTATAATTCAGATAGATTGATTGATTAACTTTAACGGCACTTTTAATACAATTTACGACTTAACAATTCATCAAAGCTACACGGTTAGTTGCATCGTATTATGCCCAATGCCCCAATGACGCCTCCTTTCCTTGACAATAACAAAGTATTAGTGCCAATGGAGCACCTTTTATCATTCCATGTGACCATTAGTTTGACCAGCAACAACAATGGATCTTCACAGATAATCGTTCAACTGACAACTACCAAAATGAAACGAATATGCAACTAACTGGACCATACACAGTCAAACTAAATTCAGGTTGATGAAATGCAAGGACATTTGGCTAGAACAATGAATCTGATCCAATCATCAAAATGATACAAAGAATAAGATAACAACATTTGTAAGAAAACAACTGAACATTCTTAACAAAAAAAAACAGCAGGTGTCCACTATACTTTGTGAAAATATTACTGTCTCTAGAATCATTTGGCAATGCTATGTACAGTATCAGTAAGATACGTCAGAATCATAACATAATTAGAAGATGTTCATAAAACCCGTGCCTTCATGAAGCCCAAAAGAAATTCCATTTAGAATATAAATGTATATTACGCAGGCCATGTGTAGCGGTAAGTGTAACGTAACGGTCTGGTGTCTGTCCATCCCGTCTTTTTTCTAACCTTAATAGAGCACCAGGGTGCTGCACACGAAGTGGCCAACAACACTTACGTCCAAGAATAACGAGTTCAGATATACTTGTTAACTTACTGATGCTACATTTTCACTCAACAGTAGTTATGTTATCTGGTAATTAAACAAGAAAAGAACACGCCAAAGACGTTTTCCAAAATGGGCATGCCTCATGCCTGGCAACAGCATCCATCTGTTGTAGTGACCGACTGATCTCCCATTGGCCATCATCATCTGCCGTAAACAAAAAAAATACTAATCGATCTCATTATCTCCCTGCAGGTAACAAAAGTAAAAACAAATTAGCCCCCTACGGGACTGACAGTCGACTCTTCACAACTGATATTTCTGCCGACTTCAAAGTCACATGACACAAAAACTAGGCCAAATATCAAAAATCCGGCCGGAACAAATTGAGATATTGTGCCATAGTTTAAGAGTCCATGGTCAGTTGCCAGCTCCCATTGTAAATGGCGGAGGAACTAGCTGTTAAAAACGGCTGGATTTCTCGTGACCTTGACCTTGGATCGGGTCATACTGCATACCGTCGTGCATCATTCATCGACCTCTAATTACCTGCCAAATTCAACTGAAATCGAAAAAACGTTTTGTGGACGGACAAACGTACGCATGTACGTACGCATGCATGGACAGACAGACAAACGAAAATTTGAGACCGGATTTATTAGGTCGACCTAACTAATACATACAACGTTAACTAAAACAAATGAAAGAGAAGTGTCAGTTCATGCAGAACGATAATTCAGTTCATTAATACACAACTATTATACACTGCAACTGTCTTCAGTCAACAGCAAACATTAACACTGCAACAATGGACAGATGACATCTATGCAAAGATAAAACAATGCTGACAATAACAGCTGCAGATTACTAACTATCAGCAACAACAATAACAGCAAATCATTAATAACCATTGTACAAACACTATAACATGAAGTACAAGTAGTGCATTTTGGCTATAATTTACAATTATCAGCAGAGCACTAACAAATACTACTTTCGTTTTTACTGCATAATGCATATGCAGTGTGGTGTATGCAGAGATCTGTCTGTTTGTTACATTCGGGTGTTGTATTAAAATTGCATAAAATATCATTGGATGCTACCAATGGGGGTCATCCTCAACGAGCATGACAAATACACGTGGGATAGTAAAAATGCAACTTTAGGCCAATATCTCTCTATGTGTTGGAAATAATACAGGACAGGAATGCAGTTACCTTCAAACACTAACAGAGTCATATATTATCTAGCTAATGGCCTGGGACAGCATTGATAATCGTGAGGGACTTCTGAAGATCACTTCAGCTGGTGGAAACCTCTCCAGCCAATATCTCAAATACACGGCACACATCTGCATAAAGGTGATTAAAATTTAAGACAATCAAAAGTAATGTGTTAGTTACTAATTCTTCTACCATAGAAGGACTGTTTGTGGTCATTCATTCGAGGTCATCTAAGCCCAATTTCATAAACAAACAAAGCCAACGCAGATATCAGACTTTGCCTGTGCTATGCAATGCAGCACCTGCTTTGCGGCCACAAAACCGGAAGTACATAACTTATCGCAATGACGCCGGAGGACCAAGCGACAGCCATAGACAACATGCACAAAAAACTTGGTAGAGATTGCATGTGTGATTCTGGAGATATTATAGTGGACAGACAGACAGACATACACAAACACACAAACATACTCATCACAATACTTCACAACCGCTCCGTGGCGAAGTAAAAATGGTACACATTAAAAATTCACATGTGGTCTATCAATACTTCCAATGACACTCGGTGATTTCTTGGCTATTTTCAGTTTTCTGAAATCTTTGAAACTTTTCTAAATCCTTTGCATCCAAAAATATTACCCAAAATATGCATAATGATCAACAGTAAATCATACATAGCCAGTAGCTTTAACAAAGTCTGAGATGGCAGACTTTGCCCCCACCTGGAATATGGACGCCCGTCACATCAACCAAGCAAACCATTTCCTGACAGCTGTGGGCAAGTCAATATCGCTCAGACGGGGGGGGGATTGTTTGCTCGATCATGACCACGGCCACCAAGTCTCTGTATGTGCACCATTACTGAAAACATAACTTCATCCACAAAACTAGAAGTAAATAACAAACTGTGTTGTAGTCAGAGGACGACCAAGCCACCAAAAAGGTAACATATATGGAAAATTTTAAAAAATCTGGACAGATAGTTTCTGAGATGCAAGCAGAGAGATAGACACACAGACAGATAAACAGACATGCTCACCACATTACCTCGCACCCTTACTGGTGTCAATGATAACTAAGCTGAAGGACGCTTCAAGATGATAGTCACGTGCGAGAAAAAGTGGTAATGTTTCACAAATTGTGCAAGACACATATAAGATTTCTACATTAGTATTATGTGATACACTGCCTATACAACAGTGCCATTTATGATGACCTTGAGTGACCTTCAAAGGTCATTTCGCTAACTGCAAAGCTTTCAAGTGCAATGTCTTGTACAGCTATTTCAGTCACAGACGGGAAAACAATTCTGTAGAATATCAGTAGCCACATATCCTCGAATTAATGAATGAATGAAATTTCCATATGACAAGGAGCATGATATGGTCCAATTGTGATGTGACAGCTCAGTATTTTGTTTGTTTAACTAGCATGTATTTCTGGAGTTACTTCAGGACAGACCGGATTTCCAGAACATGAACCATTGGATGTTGTAAAAATGTCTATATAGGCTTGGTATCTTTCCTGTCAGCTAACCAAGTGTCAAACCAGTGAATAGATCCAAGCAACAACAAATAAATAAGTTATGTACACGACGCTCAGCAACTGGCAGCAAGTGTTTCAATGGTCACACAACTGCATTTGTCGGCAGGTCATCGATGTAACTTGAGTGCCAGTTCACGGTCTACGTGTCGCGCTGCTTCCTGCTGAATGGCAGCAGCTTGAGCTAGCAGCTGCACACAACGTACACCAACCATCACAATTAGAGTTTATCTTGCAGTACCTAACCATTACTAGACTCTGATATTAACCATGTTTCTTGTGCAATGCTGTGGTACAGAGATGTTGTAGTAACAACCGTAGAGAATTTTAGCATTTTCTCCCCAATCTGGAAGCAACAGTAAGTCAGTAAGTAAGTCCATTATTCTAAAAGCTACAACTGCTTGATTTTGCATTGCACAATACCATAGGCAGCAAAACCGGGGGGCAAGGGGGACACGTGCCCCCATTTCTAAACATGGGGGCACTTAATGTAATGTGGGGGCTCGCCTGTGCCCCCATTTGTAAAACCGTTCTGCCGCCTGTGCACAATACACAAATACACAACAAAATATAATCAAATATGACAAAAGATGATGGTAGTTACTGTTGGCAAGGGCATGCGGCTGATGGGCAGCAAAACTGCTGCAACAAAACTGGGAGAGCCAACTAACAGAGGTTGATGCATACAATAGCCATAAAATGGTCACACATTTTAATCTTGTATAATGCATTAAAAAACTGTAATTGTATTTTCAACACTGTTGCACTACCATTTTGCACCTGGGGTAGCATCACAGCATAAAAGCAGCTATCCACAACTGTCAATAAGGCGGCAATTATCAACACTGCATGACTGTGTAAACACTTATCTATGACAAATGGATCACTGCTGACACCTACTGTAATTGCTCACAATCAAAGCATCTCCTTGCCCACATGTTCACAAAGTAGATTTTTCTACATTACACATTAATAATCAGTGACAAGGTGATGGCACAACTATAATCTGTCAGTATATGGAGCAAGGCACAAATAATTTGCATATCTTCCAGCTGATGCCACTGCCAGCCCGTCATCACTTGTTTCATTAAAACCCAAAATGATTCATCTACCTGGCACTGGCTGACCCAGGTAGTTCTGGACAAAGAGGCCACATGTTAAAAAAAATTTCATGAAATTTTCTACACGTTACCTGTGGCCATGGCCCGGTCCTCCTCTGAAACAGTGCAATATGTTATGTACTTCCAATTTTGTGAGCACTTCATTTTTTCATGCAGGATAATCAAAGATCAAAGATGACACATATTTAGTCAAGTTCACCAGGTGGCAGCACCGGAAGCCAAGTTGCTGTCTGTGGCTACAAGTTTGTTTGTCTGGTTGACTTTAGTTTCTACTCTCCGAGTTTTAGTTATGCTGATGTAGGTATGATTTGCTTTCTAATTGTTATTGTGTCCTCCCACTGTACATTTTATGTTACTTTCATGTTTTTAAACTGCTGCAGGCATCTGTACGTTATTGTAGCTGTACTCCAAGTGCAAGTTCTATTAATAAATATTACACATATTGTCACCTGCTGAGTGAGCACTGGATCGTTAACATATGGTGCTCTGCTCATCAGCTCACGATACAACAGCTCTTGTTGAGCAGCCAGCAGACTCTGTGCTGCAGGACTGACAGGTGGTAGCGGCATCCCTGGCACAGACCCAGGTGCAGCGATAGATCGGTGAACAGTATTGGCTGGGTTACCTGTAGCTACAAGTGGATCAACTGACACACACACACACACCAGCAACTTTTTGTTTTTTGTTTAATCGGCCTAGTTCTCTCAAGAGCTACTCCCGTTCTCCCACAAGTGAAACTTTATAAAGAACATTACCATGCACAGAAATGAGCACACATACTATCATGATGCATAATGCATGACTTTATCAGTGACACTGTCCAAACAAATATGCACAGTTATAGCCTGCTAAGACTATTACAACTATAGTGATGTGACGTTGTGGTTTTTCCTCTCGATTTGATTTCAATTCAATTTTTTTTAAAGAATTCGATGTTGATTTGATTTCAATATTCAGAGTTGAAGATATAAATTCCTCCACACTCTGCATAATCGGACTCGCGGGGTGTAAAACACATCCTGTGACTTCCTGCGGCAATCGCAGGTCCCTTTATGGTGATACGATATCGGACTAGAGTCACACTTGCGCCAAAAAATCGCGATATTGATTCCGTTCGATTTTCTTTAAAAAAATCGCGACTTTGATCTCGATAATCATCACATCAGTATAAAACTTTTCATTTGCTACTACATGTGCCCACTACACTGGATGCAAGTAAAGTGTACAATTGGTCAAAATGGCTTAAAACAGAGGTTTTCAAACTTTTTCATGCCACGGACCCCCAGATCGTGTCCTAACTAGATGGGGAACCAACAAGAAATCAACAGTCTGTTATCATGCAAATAATGTGGACTACTACATAAATCCAGTTTTGCACCTGGCGATAGAAATATGAAGGACCTACTCGCCAGAGACACCTTTATAGAAGCTTTGAATAATCCTCGACTAAAAGACAAGGTGCAAGAAAAAGAACCAACCACAATTGCGACAGGCACTCACCAATGTCATGAAACTGAAGTCCTACACACCTAGCATAAGAGACGCAGAAGACTCGGCAAATTATAACAATACACTCAAATAAGTAAGAGGATAAGGGCGTATTATTCGTCATCAACGTCTTGGTCAGTCAATGTCGAAGCAACCAAACAGTTTGAGAACACAACTCTACAAAGGTACAGAAAACCGTCTATAGATGAGAGGTTCGAACTCAATAGGAAAGTCAGGTTAGAGTCTCAGCAGCAGTCACGAACGACAACGTAACAAGGTGAAAAGCTAACAATAGGCAAGTTGTGCAACTAACAGCGGTAGTGTTTCAACTATCGATGACACCATAAAGGTATAGCTAGTCCCCTGAATCAGTACCACACTATGCTGGTCAACCTGGTCTGAAGGATATCAACAGCTACGACCGCAGACTGAAAATGAAGCTATGGCGAATTAAGTTGGAAGAGCGCCTGCTCGTCTAGTGAGGTGCGTAACTGCGATGAACTGAGGCACTACAGCTGTGACTGTATGCTCATATCCACGACGAAGAAACAGAAGTCAACAATAGCCATTGCAAGTTTAAGTTAGAGGTACCAACAATGACACTGAACAGCTCCTGTGTATCTGAGAGTGAAGATCGGCAATCGACAACAACTGCGTCAGCTGGACAGGGGCTGTTATGCTACGTTACCAGAAGGGAATCCATCCAAGAGTTGTCACCAATAACGGCATATGGCCGCTTTCCTGAATAACATAAAATGTGAGCAAGAATGTTTGTCTTTCTAACAGAGCATTTTAAAATTTCTTGGCTTGCTCGCGGACCCCCTGTCAGTCCTCCGAGGACCCGCAAAGGTCCGTGTACCACAGTTTGAAAACCACTGGCTTAACATACTGTCAATCTTTTTTCATCATTATTCCAATTCTCCCAAATACAAGATCATGGTAAAAATCTGAGACTGGCAATAAATATACAGCTGTAGGTAAACTTTTATGACTTCCACAACACCACCCACAACTATATCTTGAAATAAAAAATAGGGCTATAGTTGCTGTCAGAAACCTCTCATGATAGCATACCTGGCAGGCCGAGTGCTGACGACTGTAATAACTGTGACGCCAGCAGAGGATGTAACGGTGGAAACAAGCTGGCTGCAGCTGCTGAAGCGGAGTCGGGCTGGTGAAGATGCAGATGTGTATGCGAATGTGTGTGCGTGTGAGGCATTTCAGCTGCACTCACTGCAGTGCCACCATCAGCAGCACACAATGGACCTCCAAGTCCAGCAGATGCTAACTGCAGTCGTACCACTGGGTCTGTGGAAATATTAAGTCTGTCGGTGGTTGGCATACGGCTAGCAGCGGCAGTAGGATCCACTGCCCCATGATAGCCAGGAACTGCATGCATTGCACCAGCAGCTAGACCAACAGACAAGCACACACATATGCTACACTTATTACAGCATCCGACACCATGTTTGCATAACTACAAAACTTCATAATCAAACCGCAAAACAAGTACAGCTGTACGTCAGTGGGGACTGACCTATATCTACACATGCCGATCCTACGTCCACGCGCTGTGCAATATTCCACAAACATTGCATCTCTATTGGATAAAACGACCAACATGCAGGGCACGCAGATTCGTCCAATTTTGGGCTTCTGGGGAGCAAAGTTCCCCAAAATGTGCGATTCCCTGCTTGGTCGCCGTTGAACCGCCGTGCAAAATTTAACGCCGCAAGCTTTATCCGCGGTGACAAACACACACACACACATGCACAAAACACATAAACAAACCTTGCATATTGGCATGTGTGGATGAAAATGCTGAAAAGTGTTAAGTATAGGTTTTATCTACACAATATACAGAAAATGTTTCCTTCAGTGCTTTGGCACTGTTGGCTGGCTGACAGAAAGTCCATCCGGCCCGTAAAAAGCATGTGCCATTTATCCCTAAAGGTTCTCTTCCAGACCAAGTTGAGGATGAAAACTGAAGAGGAACTAGCAAACCCAGGTTCAGATGGAAAATGGACATTAAATGAAGGCAATATGGCAAAAAAGTGCACAAATAAAACGTTAATTAACAACAGACATTTTGCCAATGTTATACAATAAAATCTACTAAACCATTTACATCCACACAGCTTTTAAATTAAGTATGCCGTTATGTTAAATTTAGCAGAAGATTAACTGCATACATGCAGTAAGATGAAATGTCACAGCAAGTAAAAGATGCCAGTTTAATCAGCTTCATCAGCTGACTGCATGCAAGTCCACTCACCAAGCTGTTCTAAACATTCTCGCTCTCGCTGTAACATCTCTGCAGCTAGATCAGCCGACTGATACCAGGCTTGAGGCAGCATAGGAGGCACAGCACCAAGACCACTGACAGGCGGTAGAAATGACGGTCCATATAAACGCTGCAACTCTGCCAATGGCAAGTCACGTGCAGCTACTGTGGCAGTTGGCGGCAGCGGCAGACCAGCAACTACTGTTGCAGATGTTTGAGGCCAATCTCGAACTGATTTCATATCATCCTTGCAACCAGTATGACTTCTTCTCTCCAATTCTTCTAGCCTATCAGCAATGAACATAAGAGAAATGGTTTTTAATACAAGGGTTGTTCCACAGATAAATTACACAAACAGGCATAAAACAGGTACCTACAACTTCCACTAAGTAAGAAAATGATGCTGGATTGATGTGAATTGTGGAATTTGGCAAACTAGCTAAAAACTAGAAAATGTAGGCAGTTCAATCGACATGCACAGCACAGGCCATTGCAGCACGCATCAATAGCAACTGCGAGACCGTGACGGTTTTCGTAACCGTATGACCTTTAACCATTTGACCTCTGGTCAATGCATGCCGAGCGACTGCTATAGAGTATACGTGTACCAAGTTTGGTGTTGGTAGCTCAAGCCGTTTTCCTGTTAGATTGCGGACAAACGGTTAGTCAGACACACCGACAAACAGACACGACTGAACGCCCTACCCACGCCCGCAACTATGCCGGCATGAGTAGTAAATGGACACTAGATATGTCAACCCGAAGGCAGGAAAATAAGGAAATTCAATGTTTAAAACGAAGGAGAAAGGGGGGAATTTTTGCCAGAAATAAGGAAGGAAAAAGACATAATATTCAACCTCCCAATAAAGTAAAATCATCTAATATACTTGTTCATACACCTCTGTAACCAAAGGCAGCAAAGAGCAGCAGCTTGTTTGCTCAGTACTAGTATGTACAAGTCTGCTCTATCACTTATTATCATATGCTCACGTGGTACTGTGACAGTGTTGTGAGGACTACAATGAAAGTCAATGGAACAAAATTTCACCCCTGCTACCTCCAAATCCCTAACTATTCATCATCAAAATTTGCAGAAGTGATTACATCAGGGATACCGACCACCATGCAAAATTTTATCCAGATTGAGTTTTGCTTCCATGCATGCACAACTTTGCACAGCCATTTGTTTGCTCCTCCATTTTTCGTTTTTGTTTTTTTGGGGGGGATTGGGCTTCTGCAGATCATCCACACCACCAAAGACTCCTGCACCAACTTTAATGAAAAATGTGTCAAAAAGATGCTGTTCCACGTAAGGATGTGCCTATTTGGGGTCACAAAAATTTTCACATTAAGACCCTCTTTCCCAAAAAATTCCATTTTGCGGCTTAATTTTAATGGATTTAATTACTCAACTGTAAACAACCCTTAATTGTCATCGTAACCCCATAAAAGTGATCCAGTGAACAGGTAAACTTAGGCTGGGATTCAAATATGTAGCTGTTTTTTAACACCCCCCATTGACAGGTCATGTGATTTCGGGCATGTGCACTCATGGATAAGATAATAGATATATAATACGATTTGTATATTCCGAAGCCTTGGTGATTAATAAGAAACTAAATGGCAGTAAATTTTCCAATATGGGAGGACACATTTTCACTCATAAATGGGAGCCTCTGGATGCATGTGGGAGGGCTGGTAATCTCTGAATGTTATGAGACAAAACATTATAGTTACATACATTAATTTGTTAAAATAATTGATGACAGTTTAGAAATGTTAATGTTTTGCAAAACATGGCATAGACTTTTAACAAGTTTCATTCAGTTAAACTGCCAACATCTATTGCAATTATTAAAACTCATTACAAAGATAACTGTGCTGAATAATCACCTTTCTCTAGCTTGCTGTCTCTGAATGTAGGTAACATCTCCATAACCAAATGGTATAGATGCCACAGGTCCCAGTGCAGGAAGACCCTGATTCGTGGGCGCAGTTGGTAACAAAATGTCCTGTTTACCACCTACAAACCAGAAGCTCAGCTATTGAAGAGAGACTGCAAAATACTCTATGTTCGTAAGTTCATGCTATGTTTCACGATGTATGGCAGTTAGAAAGGTTTCAAACAGCAAAGTGACCTACAAGTGACCAGCGGCATGGCATAGTGGTAATGGAGTTGCTTGTATCAACGAAGTCACTCGATGTCGAGCCCGGTTAGTACTGGGATGGGTGACGTGTCCGGGTTTGACTCCAGGAGGCGGCACTTTATTTCGGTATGTAACCAGCCACCCAAGGCCAACTCAGCCTTTTATCCTTTTGGGGTCGATAAATTGAGTAGTGAGCAACTTTATAGGATGTGTGCCGGTCGCACCATCTGGTGAATGCTCACGAGGTTAAAGCCGGTGCGGTTGATTCAATCGCTGTGTGATGTGTGTGGCAGCAATTTAGCCTTCTGTATATAGTGCTGCCCTGCATGGTGGTTGGTGTTCCCCGCCCTGCGTGGCGGATGTTGTACTGTGTTGATTGCGCTGTTGGACGTCAATCATAATAAACAAAAATTATTACAAGGTCACTCAAGGGTATCGACAGTGGTGCCATTTGATAGGCCACATACGGTTTCCTATTAATCTTCCATTGCCACTATGTCTCTATCTTACACTGTTAACAAGATATTATCACTTATTTCCCAAAATTTAAAAAAAGTCACGGGACTCTGAACACATCCCTTGTGGGGATAATATACAAATTTTGTAATAATAATAATAATAATAACCCACGATTGCACTGTTTTTATGCCTCGCGACATTGACCTTCTGACTGCAAAATAAATGGGTTTCCAGGACTTGTCATGGAATATGTTTAGATCAAGTTCAGTGATCCTAGCTGCATCAGTTTTAAAGATATCGTGATAAAAATTCGAGTTATGCCCCTACACTGTTCATATCATGTGTATCATATCATCGTAAGTGACATATCGCTAAAAACTAGATGCTTTGGGCTACAGTTCTGTTGCAGAGGAAGTTTAGGTATATCTTCAACTACGTTTATGCAATGTGCCCCGAAAGCTACCAAATTCGGTGAAATAATGCAAAATAAAGGCCAATTCGCCGTTCAAGGTCATTCAAGGTCACCAATTTTGGTACCAATCGAAAGCTCATATACAACTTCCTACTAGCGATTAATACTAACTTACCTCCTATCTTGCACAGTTTCCGAGATATAACCTTCGATAAATCAAAAACACTGTATTTGGCTACCCCTCTTGCATTTGAACCCCTCCCCCAACAGAGGAGTACCCCTGGGACGATCTTCGTAAAATTTCCGTGGATGTTAACAAATGGCCAAGGTACCAAATGGCGAGGAAATATTGCCAAAAATTTCAACCGGCCGAGTAGGGTGCATGAACATTACAGACAGACACCTTCTCAATCCTAACATCGCCCGCATTGCCAAATGCTGTCTGCGACTGACATCCATTGCAAGCGAGCGGTTATTCAGCTCAGCATCGTGTTATGACTGATTGCCGCAACAGCCTAGCATGTTAGGCATGGGCTAGGTATGGGTTATGCACGGTATGGGTATCGGTATCAGGTTACATGTACGGTTATCAGTATCGGCCCATAGGGACATACTCGGTCAAACACTACTTACAATCAGACAGATGACTGGAACTGAAACAGTGTTCACCTACTGGCCATTAGACGATGCGGTAGCATCGTAGCCAAGAATTAAAAGAGATCGATGCTACCAGCACTAGTCTTAAGTATAGCGATTAGGGCTGAATTTTGGCGACCCCCA
>Ga0209780_1001226_pt1 | contig 16414 bp, 12 predicted proteins | sample WorMetexBAHAMAS2_FD_187384 | JGI IMG/M metagenome (GOLD analysis project Ga0209780, IMG submission 187384) | Marine gutless worms symbiont microbial communities from Max Planck institute for Marine Microbiology, Germany - Inanidrilus exumae... | ecosystem: Host-associated > Annelida > Digestive...
ACATATAAAACAGCAAAAATTCTTTTTGGCACGTCAAGGGCCGTGGATATAATAAGAACTGTGTATTATATCCACGGCCCTTGACGTGCCAAAAAGAATTTTTGCTGTTTTCTATGTGTCATTTATGGGCCTTACACGTTGTTATAAAACGATAGTTTTTTTACATTTATAAACTAGAAGAAGCTAGCACTGACAACAGTGCCATGACCAACACCAGCAATGTTTTTGTGCCTCTTGTCCTTGATGTTTGATTCCAAAATCAATGGGTTTCCAGGATTCATGGTGGAACATTTCTGAGTCAAGTTTAGTGATCCCAGCTGCATCGGTTTTTGAGATATCGTGCGGAAAAAAAACAAACACAAGCGCCGATAAAAACCCTACCCAAGCAACTACCGTCGTCACAGGTAATCAATAAATAAATCAATCATACAGAACACACACAGAACCACAAGACTGGAAAGAAAGATCAGTGGAACTACATACCCAAAAACTGTACCTATTTATATTGCCATGTGTTAAGAAACGAAAAGAATGACATCGGTCATACGTGCCAGACATGCCGACTGAATGTCTGATACATGCACTACTTATGTAAGCAACAGACAGCAACACGTATGAAATGAGTCACTGAACAAATATCGTGATGTGACGGTGCCAGGTAAAACCCGCTTTTGTTGGATTCAGATTTTGTATTTCAAATGCTCCAAATTCGGATGTGGATTTTTCACATGAGCACAGCTACTTCACTACTGTATATCGTAGTCTGTCACACAGAAGTAAACAATGAATAGTTATTTACTCATATCCATATATACCATGCACTAAATCAGATAAACAGTTTCGGTCCAATTTGCCATTTGATCTATACAGACATAAATAAATAGCTATTCAATGTGTATTTGTTCACCTTTCACAGCTAACAGCGGACTGCACTAAAGGATGAATATGGGCTTTTCAAAAACGAAAGCTAAATCCAAATCTGACTTAAATGAGCCTGTAGATCCAATGGATTTCAGATTCGATTATTCATATTCCAACTGTGTCACAAGTATAGACAACTATAACAACAGTGGCAAACAGCATACTTACAGGGCACTAGCTGCCTGCCATTCCACAGACAGTATTGACGGCCACCATCTGGCATCATGACGTGGTAGACACCACCAGCTATCAGGCCTTTCTGCATCATCTGCCAGCGTGACTGATCAGTTGGAATCTGCAGAACAGGTGCAGCTGCTTGAGGCCGACTCACCTGCACAAGTGCAGCTCAGATTACTATCAAGAATACTGCTATGCAAATTTTATCTAATTAGTAATCTACTGTGTTAGTTCTGTGAACTTCAATCAAAAATGTTATACAGTACATCTTTCTTAACTGCTCAAATCAATCTCATTAATTTATATTCATTGATAACTAGCCCTAATGAATAGTAAAATTATGCACACAGAAACAAACGTGCAATTTTTCCATAAAGAAAGACTAATATACAAAAACAACAGCAAACCCTTGACACTTTAAGTAAATGGATAGTTATGTATATATTATCTGTGTCTGCAGCTCGGTCCTCCTCTGATGACAACGCAATGCGTTATGCACTTCCAATTTTGTGGATGATGTCATTTCACATAATGGAGCATGAACAGATAACTAATCATAATAGTCATGGAGTTTGGCTGTGGAAGAGAACATTGTGTAATAATGACATAATTCACATGACATTGCCTTGAGTTACCCTCAAACATGCGTGTAAACTTGTGAAGCACCGTACTCAGCTGTCTTTGTTGTGTAATGTCTGTATGTAAGTATCTGTCTGCGTTTCCACATTTTTGATCTGCACGGAGTGGATAAAGTCTGCTATCCTCAATTGCCTCATTTTCCATTTTGGTCAACTGGCCTTCTTAGTAGTTGGGCATGTTCCCATGAAACAAATTAGTTGTGTTAAATGCAACACTTTTTTACATGTCACATGCATGTCAAAGCTCCAAAAAATAAGTGTCAAGAATAAAATATTTAGACAATATATCTGCTCAAATGTTAATGTGCACACACCCAATTCCTGCCCTTAAATGCACACACACATACGTCTGAAGACTAATAACCAAGCACGAATTATTTCTACATGAGTCATTGTTGCAGCGGTAGCAGCACGAGCGACGGACAACACCGAAGCGACAGTGTTTGATGCAACAGTGCTTGATGCAACAGTGCTGGTATGCACTGGCAGCCTAAAAACAAACCAGTGTCAATGTTAATAAATGTCCTGCATAGCAATCCACAAATATGTCAACTACAATCAGAGCAAACTGCTGCCAGCAAATGACAATGCATAACGAGTGACAATGAATCCATAAGCTAGAAAAGCCCCCACTCAAAGTCACATTAACCACAATTTGTTACTTATTTAGTTTCCAATTCAGGTGCACTTTTCAGCTATGTCTTTGTCTCATCTGTACATGCACAGCCAAAAATGTTTCTCCTCTTATGAGTTTCCTCTCTGTGACCTGAGCTTTAACCTATGACCCTGACTTAGACAATGTCAAGGTGAACCTGCATGCCACAAATCTAGAGTAGATCAAAGGTCATTTTGTTTGAAAGTTATCCGCCAGACACACTCACCTGCCCATGTAGACTAGTGGTCAAAGCACTCGGGTGCCATGTGCAGTAGAGCATGACACACTCAGTGGCCACAGTTCAAACCTCAGCCCAGGCCCCAGGCACATCTGTCTACCAAAAGAATTATTTCAAATAATTCCTATGCACATGATTAACAAGGAGATAATCCCAGGCAGGAAGAACAGGGTTTGACGGTGTCCTCTATAAACTGTGACCACTGCTGACACTTTGATCTAGCAGCGTCAAGGTGTTGGCCGCGTTGGCGTGGCTAAAGTAAACTTGGCTGGCCTCTGGCTGGAGCAACACACAGCACCAGTTAGGGCTAAGCCAGATGGTAGGCCACGTCTAGTGGGGACATGCTTTAGAAATACCAAACAAGCTGCTCATTCCTACTTAGCCCTCCTTCCCCACATGTCATGCACACATCACATACAACTACCAATTCCCCTCCTCTCCCCAGGCAAGAGCACTGGACCGCTATATAGTCTCAGTGCTGAGGTTCAATGTAGGCTGGACCTCTGCCTGCAATAACCAGGGTTGCCACTCTCTTGGTAATAAAAATTTCCAGGACTTCTCCAGGACCCCAGAAGCATTTTTCCAGGATGCTGTCGTATACCAGCGATGTTAAATATAAACAAACAGCAGTTACTATGGGGTATGGGGCGGAGCCGGGGTGGAGCCCTGGCCACCAGTGATTTTTTCGTATATACAGATAAAATCTTAGCTGATTTTCGCAAATTTTGGCATCTGCACCTGCATCATTGTGTCTGGCTCTGACATCATAGCCTAGAAAATCACACGACTTTCGAGGAGCTTTCACTAAAATTCCCATGACTTTCCAGGACCAAACTCATGTTCCAGGACTTTCCAGGGCCTGGAAATTTTACAAAAAGAAACCCTGACTTTCTAGGAGGTGTGGAAACCCTGAATAACAAATGAACGAACGTCCAGACACACTGACACTCACACACAACCAACCGATTACTCTACCTGAACCACAAAGTGGTTGGCAATTATCTGCAACACATCATAACATCACACACCTGCTAGCAGCAAGCAGCGGAGTGTGACCAACTGTAGACGTCGGTGTACCAGTGCTCTGTCCAGTGGCCGTCACTACCGGACTACTGACAGCAGCAACAGTTCCAGAGGTAGACACAGGAATGTTCGGTGAAGATCTACCATCATCGCCCTGCTCTGATCCCGGGCGAAGTTCAAGAAGTATATCAATAGCTTGGTCATTGGTGATCTCCTCAAGGATTTTGGAGTTTCGAGGATATCGACGAAGCATTGCTTCAAAACACCGGCGAACTGAATACATCACTACCTGAGCCTGTGTCTTTCCTTCTGCCGCATATATTGGAAATATTGCTATTGACCGTTTCATCTCCACTGCAACAACAATATATTAACAATTTAATGTTTCTGTTAAAGTGCCATGTTTACTTCTTAACACAAGACAAGTGGAGAAAATTACTACATGATCAAGCAGGCATTAAATACAGCTCATATGTTCACAAAAGTACAAAATTCTGTGCAAATAATATATCTTCAGAGCTTTACCATTACTGGTCGGAGAGAAATCATTGCTAGTCAGCCCAAATATGTTGCGTATCTGACGCATACATGAGCCTTCAAGGAACAGAAACACGACAGGAAAGCTGTTCAGCGAGTTCAGATTAGCTTTGCACTTCAGAATTGCACGTGCATTCAGCAACACTGGTGCATATGAATAACCTAAAACATCACAGCTACTTACATGCATACATTAAAACAAGTCACCATTGTACCTGAACACAAAATATGTGCCACAATATTATAACAGTGTATCAGTTACACCATTCCTGTCACTCTGCTTCAATATGCCATCAGAAAAGCATTCTACAAAATATCATACAAATCTGCTGTAATAATGGGAAAAGATTGGCAAGCAAGTAACACGGCCAAGGGATGGCAAAAAAAAAGAAAAGGAAAAGTGAAAGAGGAGATAATGTCAATGCTATGGCTTGCCATAAACAAGTGATAAAATACATAACTCGCAATAGTAATAATAATGACAACTGATGAATAATGGAGACGAAGACAGTAAGAAGATTAGAAGAACCAGAAGATGGGACTTTGACACATCACATACTTAAGCCTGCTGTGCTCTTGCCATCTGAAATTTAACCAGGTCATCAGCAGGGGTTAGTAATTATTCTCTGCTAGTTTTATCAAACTGTTCAAGCCATTCACGAGATATCATGAATAACAATATTTGAGTAGACAAACAAAGGAATTAGCTAGGCAGCCTAAAAACATAATACCTGCGCCGACACCGTCGAGTGGCAAGGCATAAAATTGAAGTCAATAGGCTATTGCACTGCTTGATGACCTGTGACTCTTGACCTTCAGAATCTAATCAGGTCATCAGATAAAGCCTAGTGAATATTCCCTGTCAGTTTTATCGAAATTGTTCAAGTCATTCATAAGATATCATGAATGACTGGATGAATAGGACAATGGGACAGCCTAAACACATAATGCCTTTGCCAACAATGTCGGGTAACAATAACAGCTGCTCCTTTCAGAAAATTTGCATAGACATGTGATGACACTGGGACAACCATAAATGCTGAAAATGTACACATAATTCATATGCAAATGATCAAGTGACAAATTCCCAGAAAGTGCAAATCACTTCATCACCATACCTGTTAACGTGAAGAGAACACCATCATCCTTGAATGTCACAGCTGTCAGAGGCTTAAACTTCTTGGCGCCAAGCCGGATCTGCACCGCATTCACTTGAAAGACACAGGAGGACATTGCAGGAGCCACAGTTGCAGACTGAACAGGCGTGTTTAAGGTAGTAGAAACAAGACCCTGGACAGGAATCCTTGTCATATTTGGTGCACTTGGCTGAGGTGGCTGTAAACTGTACGTAGGCAATGTAACCGAATTCACTGAACCAATGTTGGTAGGCCGCGGCTGACTGCCGGTCTGTGTGGTCGGTAAGGACCGAGTTGCAGGTATTGATGTCTGGCTTGTGGCCAACACAGCAGAGGCATTTGGACGTGAGGCTGAACTGTTTGTGTGAGCAGCAACACCTACAAATGGACGGGACGAAGACGCTGTTGTAGCTGCTACACCAAGTACTGGAAATGCTTGGTTGTTAACATTGACATACAATGCCTGCGGCCTAACAGAAGTATCAGCTGTTGACAGTAATGCAGACGTGGAAACTGCAGCTGTGTTGCTGTTTGGTGAATCGCCATTGCACTGTGTCGGCACTGGATCACCAGCAGCAGTATCAAGGCAAGGACGCTTTGGTTCGGCGCTATAACAGTGGGCAACATTGTCGTCAGACAGTGTCGTACCACATTTATCACATACATGCAAATCCAAACTCAGTCGATTACACGATGCACAAACAGCATACGTTTTCTCAGGCTACAAATAAAAACATCAATCTGTAATAGTTGCTGTATCTAAAAATCAACCAGGTGAAAGTATTTAATTTAAATTAATAACTCCGTCACAGTTTAAGATTTCAAATTCCATAATCACATTGACCACAGCAAAACTACCCTTAAAGCAGTCTCTTGTCAGTTTCATGTGACTCTTATTTCTAAATTTTGGGAACCCTCCTTCTGTCTGTGCAATGTTTAAAGCTAGGCACTTCAAACTTGGTAAACAGATTGACCATTGCAACTACCAACTAGCTGATGATGAAATATTCTGAGATGGCATGGATATGACCACATAAACCCTTTCTAAATTTTGGAACATCGTCTATATTTTTAGAAGGAATGAAGCACTGAGCTAAATACCTCAAGTCAGGAACACAGCATGTAGGCCTACGACTAATCTGGGTCACATGACAACCTTCCTATCTTTAGAATGGTATTTCAATTTTGCTGCACAGATGACCACAACATACTTGCCTACTGGCAATTAATCTGCTCTACACTTCTTAGAACATGAGAAGCTAGAAAGCTCAAACTTGGTGTACATACTGAATATGGCAAGTAATATCATTATCAGCAATCATATCGCCTACAATAGACTTAACAAGTTGCATCACATGATCACACTGCAAGCATAATGGCAAAGCCACAGTATGGCCACGTTGACCACGGCCAATGACCATACACTGTTAATGTATTCGTACACTATTTACTGTACTCTATTCATATCAGTCATCATTCTGTTCATCACTCACACACTCGCACGGTAGTGAGTGTCATAAGGACAATGATCAAGTCAATAAGGAATAGCAAACTTTGACCCCCGCAGCCATAAAACCCTTAACCGATCGTCACTAAATTCTGCATAAGTAATTATGTACGGGATATCTACCACCATAAAATTTTACCCCATTTATTTCCCAAAATTTCAAGAGGTCATGACTCTCAAAGTATCCCTTTTGGGAGTAGTATATCATGCCTGCACGAGTACTCCTCTGTATGTTTCAGCATATGAAATTTGAAGTGCCTAGCTTCACCAATTCCAAAGAGGATTGCTGGAAATTTTTTAACGGGTCATGTAATACTGACTACGTCCACTAGGGTGTAGTCATATTTGATATAGTATACCTGCATACAAAATTTAGCGACTCTCACTAACTTCAGTCGTCCCAGAGATATGATTGCGAGCGTCAAAACTAAAAATGGGTCATGTGACCATGACCACACCCTTTTAGGGGTGGTGTGTTATCCATCAGCTAAGACAAGATATAGTCTACCTGTGTGTAAAATTTGATGATTCTCGCTTCAGCCATTCCAGATATATCATTGGGTGCCCAAAAATTTAAAATGAGTCACATGACCCTGACCACGCCCATTTCAATGGTGATTCGTCATCCAGATGATGGGACTTGGTATAGCCAACCTGTGTTCAAAATTTGACCACTCTAGCTTCAGCTGTTCCAGAGATATGTCTGGTGCCCACCAAATTTAAATGGCTCACGTGACCTGACCACGCCCCTTTCAGGGATGGTTTGTCATCCGCAGGCTAGCACTTGCTACAGTCAACCTATCTACAAAATTTGAAGTCGCTACCTCCACCCATTATTAAGATACGAAAGGAGATACAAAATATCGAAAATGGGATGGTTTGGAGTAGTCAGGGTCATTCAAGGTCACTGGAAATGGCACCATTCGATAGAGTTCATATGAGTTCCAATTTGCATTCCATAGTAACCATGTCCCCATCTTGCATCGTTTCTGAGATATAGCAAGATATTGGTTGAAAACTGCCGACCGTAACCTACTCCACCTCTAGCATCAGAAAACTAGAGTACCTGGTCTATCGTACAACACTTACATTTTTACAGTGCGATGCTATGCGTGATCCTGAGTTTAGCCATTTTTAAAGTGCGATGCTATGCTAGCGTGGTATATGCTCTCGTCATGTGTCCTTCCATCTGTCTGTCACATGCCATATTGTACCAAATTGGCTAAACATGGGATCACACAAACAATGCCATACTAGAGTCCATGGACTCGTAGTGTGATGACGCCGAAAATTTCGGCAAAATTCCAATAAGGTCACCCCCAACAGGGGCACTAAATAGAGGTAGGGTAGGTTTATATTGCCGATATTCGACCAATATCTCGCTATATCTAAAAAATGGTGCAAGATAGGGATATAATTAATATAGAATGCTAATAGAAACTCATATGCGCTCTATCGAATGGCGCTATTTTCAGTGACCTTGAGTTACCCATAACAACCCCAAACCACCCCATTTTGATATTTTGTATCGCCTTTCATATCTTTGCAGTGGGTGGAGATAGAGAATTCTAATTTAGTAGATAAATTAGTTGACAAATCATTCCTGAAAGGGGTGTGGTCAGGTCACGTGAACCAACTAAATTTTGGTGGGCATCAACCATATCTCTGGAATGGCTGAAGCTACAGTGGTCAAATTTTGTATACAGGTAGGCTATGCCAAGTCCCAGCATACTGATGACAAATGACCCTTTAAAAGGTGTGGCCATGGTCATGTGACCCAATTTAAATTATGGGCCCCATATGATATCTCTGGAATGGTTTAAGTTTGAATCGTCAAATTTTGCACACAGGTATAGAATGTATCACATCCTAGCCTATGGATGACAAACCACCCCTGAAAGGGGCGTGGTCAGGGTCACACGACCCATTTTCAATTCCGATGCCCACAATCATATCTCCGGAGTCCGGAATGGCTGAAGGGAGAGTCGCCAAATTTTGTATGCAGGTACAGTATATCAAATGCTAGCCTTGCGATTAGACTAGCCCCTAATGGGCATGGTCAGGGTCAAGTGACGCGTAAAGACATGGTTGCAATGGAAGTCTAATAGAAGTCGTATGTGGCGTATTGAATGACACCATTGCCAATGCCCTTCAATGACCTTGAAGGTCACTTTTGCCGTTTGAAAACTTTCTAACTCCCATACCTCGTGAAACAGGACGAATTTACTAACACAGTGCATTGTGCAGTCCCTCTGCAGTAGCTGAGCTTCTTGTGGTACAATACTGGCATGTGACAGACAGATGGACAGACAAATGGACACACGTTGACAGCATATACACGCATAAATTGTCCCATTTTCTCAGCATGACGCTATGCTAGCGCAATACATACTGTCAACGTGTGTCAGTCTGTCCAGTGGTCAAACTGGTATTGTATCAAAATAGCTAATTTGCTCATTCTGCCTAATAACCTGTCTCAGGACTGTAACAAGAACCATTTTTGTTCAGTCTTCAGGCCATTTTTAGGCCAAATCACTACAATGGCTAGATGAGATGTGTGGTCTGTCTGTCGCTCTGTCTGTTAGTCACACTGCAGAGATGGCCTAACTGATCGAGATGCTAATTCGAGGGTAGATGTAACAGATGGGGTCCAAATCCTTCAAAGGGAAGGGGCAATTTTGGAGGTCTACTAAAAAGCACTGCGAGTCACTGCCACCGAATGCATTGCTGCCAACTAGATGGTGCCACAATCAATCTTGAAAAATCCACTCCGTGTGATGCGACCTGATGTCAACATTCTTTGACCAGTTGTTTACGTCCGCACTATACAGTTATGCACAGCTATGCCAACAGTGCCAAAGTTCTTTCACCTTCTCCACTTTTTCTCCTATTATTATACTATCACTGCTGTATACTTAAATCTCATGTCTTGCCTAAATTGCTTTTCACTACTGTATCAGCGGTCCAACACTAGTGTACATGTTTCATGCATTCCATCTACAATTTCAGTGTCTCACCCACCTTGGTCATCAGTGTGCCCTGAGTTTCCATCTAACATGGCAGTCCTTCCTGAGAAGTCTCCAGTTAGCTGTTCTACGCATTTACATGCTTCTCTTTTTCCTTGCTTTCCAAACGATTTCTGCTCAATCACTGCACATTGGCTCCTGCATCTTCTGACTTTTCAACCTAACTTCTTCACTTTCACGCACAGCTTTGCATACTCCCACCTTTGCCTTTGCACATCACTCGCTGTGCCTCTGCTACTGATTTACTCTCAATTGGTTTAATGTGTTTTCAGAATTTCAGATATCCATGGTTCTAAGATATCCATAGTTGTTGGGTAGTACCGTAGTACCACATGATAAAAATCTGCAATACTTCAATTTTGCTTCCACGTGCAGACTGGATTTCTCCGGCATGGTTGGGTTTCAGGCAGGTATTAACGGTTTATAAGCAGTATCATCTTACTACATACAGATGTGACAGAGTCATTTTTTTAAAATTTCACTCAATGCTGTAGAAAAATTTAGCCATAAATTTGAGCCCACAGTCTATGGCTGAAAAGATATGCCAGAATGCTCACCTCATCTGTGTCAACATGCCTTTTTCCAGCAGCCACTTCCATTCTACAACAACAACACAGTCACCAAGTGACACGCACATTTTGACAATGTATCTTGGCGAACAGCTGGTGCAGATTACAACGTTCACAGGAATTCCAGCTTCTCCTTAATCCAAATGCACTAGTTGATATCAGCTACGGCAGGCGGGTGGTACAAGAACTCACCAGGAGATGAGATAGCAAATGTGAACTTTTTTATGACAATATCGTACACGTATTTCAAAATACCAAAAAAAGAACCTACTCCTTTTAATAGTGTTGTTACGGTTTCAAAAATTATGCCGTCGGTCGGTTTCGGTAGGTTTTGCAAGAAAAACCTCGGTTTTCGGTTCGGTTCTCATAATTAACACGTTGTAAACTTCTTTATGCCTCGGTCATATGGTATGACAACTTTCATCATCCCTAGTTCGAACGGCCAACAACCGCATGCATGCAATAAGGCACTCAAAACAAACAAGCTAGGAACAAACCAGTAATGTAAGCCTGAAAACCGTAAATTCCGGCGGGAAAAACCTAGGTTTCGGCGACGAACGGTCTTGGAACAAAACTAGGTTTCGGCGGCGGTTTCGGTTACCGTAACAACACTACCTTTTAACAAATTAGACGATAACTAGGCAAGTACCGCGCATTACGTCTTGAATTATGAATCTGCTACAGAATTTCCACCTTGCAGTTATAGAATATTTATACAGTGGGCGTCGTGCAGTGCCTCTGCAGACGTTTAGTACTAGACATAGTAATCGTAAAATTGTCCATAATTACAGCTTTGTCAACCACTTTTACGCAATGCGCCCCGGAAACTACCAAATTCGGTAAAATAACACAAAATAAAGGTCATTTCGCCATTCAAGGTCATTCCAGGTCACTGATTTTGGTACCAATCAAAAGCTCATATACGACTGCCTATCAAAACGAGAGCTAGGCAAGTACTGCGCATTACGTCTTGAATTTATGAATCTGCTACAGAATTTCCACCTTGCAGTTATAGAATATTTATACCATGGGTGTCGTGCGGTCCCTCTGCAGACGTTTACTACTAGACATAGTAATCGTAAATTGTCCATAGTTATGGCTTTGTCAACCACTTTTACGCAATGCGCTCCGGAAACTACCCAATTCGGTAAAATAACGCAAAATAAGGGCCATTTCGCTGTTCAAGGTGATCGATTTTGGTACCAGCCGAAAGCTGATATACGACTTCCTAGCAGTGATTAGTACCAACTTACTTGCTACCTTGCACTGTTTGCAAGATATAGCCTTCGAAATGTCAAAACCCCTCGTGTTTAAACCCCCCGACGGATGGGTTCCCCCGGGGCGGTCTCCGTGAAATTTTCCGTGGATGTCAACGGATGGCCAAGGTACCAAACGGCGAAGAAAAATTGCCGAAAATTTCAACCGGCTGAGCAGGGTGCACGAACGTTACAGACGACAGACAGACGGACGGGCGATAGCACATAGCGAACGTAAATGTGAGTTCACGTTCGCTAAAAACTCTGCTCCAACAAAATCCTCCAGTTCGTAACGAGGAATGCCTGCTAATACAGGTTGTCCCATATAATGGGCGTGGCCGTACAACGTTATGTAGTAGTAGTACTGCTGGTTAACTAGTATTGGTTAACAGCAACTGATTTTAGTGGTAACAACAGACTCCTGAGAGAAGGTTCAAATGTCAGTTTCAGTGATATCAGTCGTCAGAGGTGGAGCTCTCATCAACTAATACAAAACAAGATGCTCTAGAAAACGACACAACACAAAACCAAATTATCCATGTATTTGTTTATTATGCCACAAATTCCTACTGCCACCAAACCAAGAAAGGTATTACTCAAATCTGGTGCATTTGTGCCATGCCCACTGCTCAAAAATGGAGCACTTTAGAGCTAAGGTTACCATTGAACACTGACCTTGACCTTGGATCGGGTCATACTGCATACCGTCATGCATCACATTGATATGACTGAAGCCCTCAAAATTTTTAATGGGTCACATGACCTGACCATGCCCCTATGAGAGACTGTTTCTCTTCCGTAGGCACATTTAACTTGTACATCAAATTTGGAGTCTTTGCGATCACCAATTACGAAGATGCATAAGGCAATGCAAAATGTAGAAATTGAGTTGGTTTAAGGTGGCTAGGGGTCACCCAAGGTCATCGGCAACATAACCATCTGATAGTGTGCATACGACTTCCTATTCGAATTTAATAGAAACTATGAAGCTATCTTGTACTGTTTTCGAGATATTGTCAATTATTTTCCGAAAATTAAAGACTGAGGTCACCTGACAATAACCACGCCTCTTTCTGGGACAATTTGTTGACCATACGCTGGGACTTGCTATGATTAACATGCACACAAAATTTGAAGTCTCTAGCTTAAGCCGCGCCAGGGGGACTAAAAATTTACAAGTTGCTCAGCTGTCGAGCAACGAGCTGCATCATGACAAACAGCAAAAGTTTAAAACAACCACGCCCCTTTTGTTGGTGATATGTCATCCCGTTGCTAGAATTGATATTGATATAGCCTACCTCTGTATAAAATTTGACGACTTTAGGTTCAGCTGTTCCAGATAGTGATACGATTGGAGCCCCAAAATTTTAATGGGTCAAATGACCTGACCACTCCCCTATCAGGGACGGTTTGTCGTCAGTAGGCTGAGACTTGCACAATTAACCTCTACATCAAATTTGAAGACTTTGCGATCACCAATTACAAAGATGCATAAGGCAAAGCAAAATGTAGAAATTGTGCTGGTTTAAGGTGGTTAGTGGTTACGGGTCACCCAAGGTCAACGGCAACATAACCATTCGATAGAGTGCATAACTTGAAGTTTGAACTTCCTATTCGAATTTAATAGAAACTTTGAAGCTATCTTGTACCGTTTTTGAGATATAGTCGCTTATTTTCCAAAAATTAAAGAGCTCGCATGACAATGACCATGCCCCTTTCAGGGACAATTTGTCGTCCGTAGGCTGGGGCTTGCTATGATCAACATGCACACCAAATTTGAATCTCTACCTTAAACCGTTCCAGAGATATCTTAGGGAGACTAAAAGTTCAAAATAAATCACGTGATGTGGCCTCGCCCATTTCCGGGACGTTTTGTCATCAGTAGGCTGGGACTTGCTATGTTCAACCCACATATTAAGTTTGAAATGTCTACGATTACCTGCAACAAAGAAATAAAAGGCAATGCCAAATGTAAAAATTCTCTTTGGGGGACTTATTGGTAACGCATAGGGTTCATCTACGGATCGATGGCGAGCAAATTGTCGACTTCTTATTAGCGATAATTGAACTTCTCTCACTAGCTCTCACGGCTGTGGCACTATTAAGCGAAATCTGTCAAAATTGGCGTTTTCTGAAGGGTGGTTCATTTTGAGCACAAATTTTATGTAGATGGGGACAGAGGAATGATGTAGCTACAACTTTTCCGCTGGAGGTTTTCACACAAAGAAACTTTGTAGCAGACTTTTTTCGACAGAAGTCTAATTTTACTGGCAAAAACAGCAAAATCGCATTTTGTGACAAACAAACCGACAGACGAACAAACGGATAGACACCCGATGACAGCATATATCATGCTAGCATAGCGGCACACGGTAATAAAATGACTACACAGCGATGTTTTATATGAAGTTAAAGAGGCTAGTAAATGAAAGGCATTTTTGATCATTTCATTGTATAGGTAGCGTTCCTTGTATACGGTCGTTTGAAACAGTGCTACAGTCAACTCACTGCAAAAATAGGGTGAGACACTTAGGTGCACGAGGTGAGACACTTTGCTCCAAGGGGCAAGATTGTTCGGCACATAGGTCGCAACTGTCTTTCGTACACGTCTGCACAAGTTCCGAAGTGTCCTGACAGTTCAGACCCACCAAACCAATGCCAAAGTGTCTCGGGTCTTACCTGTGTTGGGTCTCAAGTGTCTGATTCCCCAGCTATATTCCCCCTGTTGTGGATGCTTTGTTCTCCTATCTAGCAGTAACTTCATCAGGAATGTGGTCACGTGACGTTGCTGATGAACACATGACCAAAATATACGGTCATAGGTCGTAGGTACCGTCAATCCCCGCATAAACGCCGGGTCTCAATTAAATGTCAGGTCTCCGATAAATGCCGGGGGTTCTGATCTATTGTATGAATAAACGCCAGGGGTGTTTATTCGGGGATTTATGGTAGGCTGTAGGCTCCCCCATCTCTGTTCATGCAATTGACCTCCTTGCGTATGTGGATCGATTCTCTGAGCTGTCCTGACTTCCGATAACTTTCTCTGTCTAGGATTTTGGCACTGGACCAATCAATGATGCTGGGACTGGCCGCCCCTCCATAAGAGTTTGCGGATGTGCCAAAAAGTCAGACACCTTATATCAATAACAAAAGAATTAGTCCTAGGCCTAAGGCAACATAGCCTGCTGGTTCATGGACTGCCAATGTGAATTTCGTGCAGTTTATAGATTTCGATATTCATTCAGCCGACATTGTATATGAGTGGATTTCGTATACTTTGTGGATTTCGATTTTTAGGCTAACCGATTGCAACTGCATAACATACTTGTGATGGCTGTTTCACAACATTATGAAACTTTAACTGTTATTGTGAGCAATGTGTATTAGTTTTACGTTTTTGTTTCGCTTGCCAGTCTTAGTCTTGGTCTTGGCCTTGTCACTGCTGGTCTTGACTACAAGACTGGAAGTCTGTTGATGGCATCTTGATAGATGAATGATCCGGGTACAAAACTATACACGAAAAGTATGCAGGCATTTGGCAAAGGTCGGTCCTATGGTAAATCTGCGATTTGTATATAAGTGCCCGAAAACTGCTAGGGATAAATCGGCAATTTTTGCTGTATATAAAGTACTAGAGGTAAATCTGCACAGACGGCACCATGTGTCTCAACTAAACTGTAATTAACCCTAAACCTTACCTAAAACCTAGATTTACGTTTAAAAATGGAACACCGAAAACAAGCAGCTGGCATACAAGTAACAAATTTTTCGCGCAGGCTTTGCGGGCTGTGCCGGGGTGGACCAGATAAATTTTCTGGCATGGTCTCGTACTCACATAGATAGCCTAATTAATATAATTCAGCTGTCTAAACAAAAAAATTTATTTTGGTGTGATATAAGGAAAGAAGGTATAGTCTTTTGGTGGGTAAAAAAGTGTAACGCCGATTTATCACCGGCATTTCTAAACACCGAAAACTAATAGGTTGCTTTTGGTGATTTTCGGCTGTTTTCGGTATTTAGCACTACCCTTTATCACTAGCAATTTTTGGGCCTTCAGGGAAAAAATCGCCGATTTACCGCTAGAATCGTTTGGTAAAATGCGGGGGTGCAAGGATGCAGGAGTGGCAATGGGTAAATGCTGGACACAAATGCGGGGCTGAAAGTGTGCATAGGTGTGTAAGTAAAGTCAGTAAGGTTATGGTTATGGTGGTAGGCTTCGCTTGAGAGTTAGTGTTAGCAACAGTAATTAACGCTTAATGAGTATCTTTATTCACCAAACAAATATGGCAGAAGAGTAAACAATAAGAATACAATCAAAACAACACAATTACAGATCAGACAAAGAACACTTAAAGCTCGATTCAAATTTAGACACACGTTTGGCCCATAACACACTTGGTAGAGCAAAGCCAAAGTACTCCTGACAATACTTTACAGTTTCAATATTCTTAGTTGTGAAGTTTCATTAAGAACCTATTAATCACAAAATCTGACTTAGTTAAAGGGCACGCTTCAAGACCATATAGTAGCACTGGTAAACATCTGACTTTGATTAATAAAAGAGTGACCTCTTCAGAGGCCACACGACCAACTTTAGCAAAAATTGCATTTGCTGCACAGTAAAATAACTTTTTGGCATGTTCCAGAGAGCACTTAAACGTGCGCGAGCGTACAATAAATATTCCTAGATACCTCATCTCATCTACCCATGAGATGACCGTACCATGTGAT
>Ga0209780_1001228_pt1 | contig 16407 bp, 11 predicted proteins | sample WorMetexBAHAMAS2_FD_187384 | JGI IMG/M metagenome (GOLD analysis project Ga0209780, IMG submission 187384) | Marine gutless worms symbiont microbial communities from Max Planck institute for Marine Microbiology, Germany - Inanidrilus exumae... | ecosystem: Host-associated > Annelida > Digestive...
GAACGACAAGATGACAAGTGTGTGTGTGTGTGTGTGTGCGTGTGTGTGAATTTATGATTTCTTCCATTGCAACTACGTCTCTATCAATAGTGCAGCCATGGAGGGATGGGGAGACACGTGCCCCCAACTTCAATCCGGCCAGCTCACGGGAGTCGTCGGGAGTCGACGAGAAAGTTTGGGTGGTGGACTGGGGAGATACAACGCTCCCTGCCTGCTTGGCTGCATCCATGTCCAGAACGCGGTAAAGGTATCAAAGGACGCTGGATGTCCGTATGCATGGCCTTGATCTTCTCGCTTTGTTGCCATTTCGCTGATGTTACGCTAATTGGTTCGGCTAACGAACGTTGACACAGAAATACGTATCACAACAAGGCCTACACCACGAAGGACGTTAACAACAACAAGAGCGTGCTGCTGCGATGGTTGACACGTTATTGGCCCCTCCCGTAAGTCTGAAGATAACACGCCCTTTCGAAGGTCGGGCCGACTTTAGGCACTCCTTGTCGTGATTTGTCGGAGTGGGCTAAGACATGTAAAAATTTGTCGAGGTTCGGACGGAGAAAATGGCAACGACATAAGCGAGCCTTGCAGTGGCGTCGCTCAGTTCAGTAACTGGCAGTGCCGGTAATGGAGTGATAAAATGCGAAACATTGTTGTTCGACAGCAAACAGTTCTGTGGAGGTTAGAAGACATACTGCGTGAAAGACGAGTCAGACAATGCAGGCATGTGTGTGGGTACTCAGCAGGGGCCTGTCCAGACTGCCAGCGATGAGGTCAGAGAAGTCAGAAAATCGTGAAATTGTCTGTCCGTTGAGCCAGCGATGACTTCGCTGCAGGCAGCAGAAACAGCGAAAAAACATCTTTACTTAGTTCTAAAATAGACATGGTTTACGTTTATTTTACGAACTTGCAAAGATGGCGAAACGTTTGGTTTTCGCCGGTAAGTAAGTAAGTAAGTAAGTAAGTGGCCTTCTATTAACGCCCTGAACACTGTAGTATGTACCGACCTTTAACTGCATCTGCATGGCGAGGCAAAGGTGACAAACCAACAACAGATCGAGTGGAGACTACGCATGGTCCGATTTGCTCGCCAGCAGGCTAGTGGTGGTGACGCTTACGAAAGGTTTCTTAGGTTACGACGTGAGCAAGTATTCGTTCGCCGACAGAGTTTTCTAGCTGTACTTGTAAGAACATCACTTGTTCAAGGACATTCCCAGAGACACCTTGCCTCTCCCTGGCAGCACTAGCGATGCATCCACACTGCCGGAACACGCACTCGACTGGTGCCGATCTAGCCAGGCACGCCAGAACCCAGAACGGCGGCGGCAGCTCACTAAGCTTACGTCCAGGTGTTAGTCGATGCCGGTGTTCATCCACACCGTGGTGCGATATCTGATCAAGACCAAACGCCGCCAACGATCCTGGATTATTATCACCTAGACTCGCAACGCGTATGTTATATCTACGATATCGCCTTTGAAGCAACTGCGAGCGTCCCTCGTCGCGAACGTAATTGGATGTTTTACAGACGAAGGACAGTGAACAACACGATTATTACAGCACGACGCTATGCTAGCGCGGTATATGCTGTCGCCGGGTGCCTGTCTGTCTGTCCGTTGTTCCGTCATAAGCCTGCACTGTACCAAAACGGCTAAACGCAGGATCACGCAAACAACGTCATACGATAGCCCATGAATCTAGTTTTTTGACGCCAAAAATCTCGATGGAGTTCCAACGGGGTCAACCTATACGGGGCGCCAAATAAAGGTGGAGTAGGTTCAAATTGGCAATTTTCAACCAACATCTCGCTATATCACAGAAATGGTGCAAGATACATCAAGATGAAGTTGGGGCACGTGTCTCCCCCATCCCTCCATGGCTTCATTATTGATAGAGACATAGTTGCAATGGAAGAAATCATAGAAATCATAGGTTACTATATGAAACACTAATAGGAACTCTAATGCACTATATCGAATGGCGCTATTTCCAGTGACATTGAGTGACCATTAACTATCCCAAACCACCCCATTTTTGCTATTTTATATCGCCTTTCGTGTCTTCGTAGTGGGTAGGAATAGATAATTCAAATTTGGTGGACAAGTTGATCGTAGCAAGTACTAGCCCACGGATGGCAAACTGTCCCTGAAAAGGGCGTGGTCAGGTCACGTGAACCATTTAAATTTTGGTGGGCATCAACCATATGTCTGGAACGGCTTAAACTAAAGTGGTCACATTTTCCAAGCATGTAGGCTATGTCAAGTCATAGCATAAGGATGATAAATCATCCTTAAAGGGGCGTGGTTAAGGTCAAGTGACCCACTTTAAATTTTGACGCCCCCAATGATATCTCTGGAACAGCTGAAGCTAGAATCGTCAAATTTTGCACGCAGGTAGACTGTATCAAATCCTAGCCTACGGTGACAAACCACCCCTAAAAGGGGCGTGGTCAAAGTCACGTGACCTGTTTTTTAAATTTTACCCCAATCATATCTTTGTAATTGGCGTAGCTAGGCACCTCAAATTTCGTGTACTGATTGATGCGGAGAAGTACAAGTGCATGCATGCATGATATATTAATCTCAAAAGGATGTATTCAGAGTCATGTGACTTGCTAAATTTTGGGAAATGTGATAATTTCTGGGAAACGGTGCAATGGCAGACTAATAGGAAATCGTATGTGAACTATCGAATGGCACCACTTGTTGAGATGCTTTTGAATGACCTCGAAGATTACTTTTGCAGCTTGAAACCTTTAGAACTCATATACATGTAGCTCGTGAAAAAAAAACACGAATTTACTAACATAGGGCGTCGCGCGGTCCCTCTGCAGTAGCTGAGCGTCTTGTTTTATTCATCGACATCGCTGCTTGCCGCCGATTCCGCATTATAAACGACGGCTTCGTCTGGGCAACTACCGGTATAAGCTATGATTTTGGTCTCGCATCTGTTGGTCTTGTTAACATTCCTGTCAAACTCTTCATCGGAACGCCGGGTACCTGGAGTCAGATTCTATTATACCGCACACTCGGTCTACGCGTTGTTATCTTTCTGTTTAGCTTCAGAGTCATTCTTCGTTCGCCGACCGCCAGGGACGGCGTCCTTATTGCGATGAGAATTGAATTATTTTGTGGCGTTTTGTAGAAGAACGACGGTAGGCCTTCTGGGGACAATTGTGACTCATTGCCGACAACCCTGCAACGACAAGCCTCCCTACCTACTTACCTACCTGCAGCAACTACGTCTGCGACAGCAGCGCTTCCAGGTTCTCGACTGAAATCAGCCAGGAATACCGGAATCGGCAAGCCTATTGGCTATCTATCTTAAACTTACTGACAGTCCGTTAGTTTGCCGTTTTTCGGCTAGTTCGTCTTCGCACATATGTCACGATAGGTAGCACTGACTTGTCTTATGGCGAATTGTTCCATTAAAACAGACGTATTGCAAAACAACAGAAATATTAATTACCCGCCGTTACTTCGTCAACGACATTTCGATCAGCACTGCCGTACGCAGACCAAGAATTGCTAATCATGCCAAAACCAATTAATCTGCTTTTAAGCCTTTTATCAAAGTCAAATATTCTGGTTTACAACAATCTACAAAATGATTAAGTAAGTAAGACATTTTGACTGCAGTTGTCTGCTAGTGCCAGTCTGCTGAATTGACGCTCTTTATACACTGTGATAGACACCGTGATATGGAACTTTGTATGTAGTCTGAAGTGATGATCAACTTCGGTGACAACATTTTTCATCATTTAATTTTTGGGGTTTTTGGACATCCCAAACGCTCCCAGCTACGGCTTTTATCGTGCATACGTCATATTAAAATTTCTGGATCTCCGTATAAAAATAAAAACGAATCAGGACATTGAACGTGACAGCTCGGACAAGAGGCTCAGCTACAGCCGAGAGACCTGCGCGACGCTCTGTGTCAGTTGAATGTTGTCCTATCTGTTTACCAATAACGCAAACAGATCGTGTATCAGCCCGAGAAGCACTTTCAGCAGCTGCCACTTTTTATTCGGCTACCTGCAAAGTTTTGTACGCGCATCGTTGCAGTGAGCTCAGCTATCGCACAACGAGCATGCGATGTTCCGTGTCACATACACGTAATGCTGAAGTCAGTCGTAAGTGTTACGAATGAACTTCGACGACGACTAACATTACTGATGACACCACAATCCCTCCGCCCGCCCACCGTCGTGAACGCAAATCACCGTGGCGGTTGGACACAAGTTTTCACCGGGTAAGGCATCTGAGCCGGAGACTTCTTGACCGGTCAAAAAACGCAATCCTTACCCACCCCACCTGCATTTGGCGTCCCCGTTGGGAGTAATCCCGTCGGAATTTCGTCGAGATTAATAGCGCCATAAAACTAGATCCCTGGGCTATCGTAAGGGGTCGTTTTCGTGATTATACGCTTAGCCATTTGGTACAATACCGGCTTGTGTGGGACAGACAGACAGACAGACAGACAGATGGACACAGCGCCGCAGCGTATACCGCGCTAGCAAAGCGTCGCGCGGGTAAAAATTAAAACGAATCGGCTGGCGCGGCGGCCGATGTCGTGATGTCGTTAGCGGTATCGCTTCGTCGCAGATTCTGGGTGAAAGGGCAACGCCACGACTGTCGGTCAACTGTGACTTCTCTGACCATCTTCTGGTTGCGTTTTTTTTTCGCTGACGTTTCTCAACAGCGTTCCGTTATTTTCTTTATCCGCTTTATTCTGTGGGGCGTAGAACTCGCAACGGGCACCCATGTATACCAGTTACCTGTTGGTTGCTATACCCGGGTCTAGGGTACAACCGACTATAGGCTGCTCGAACGCTGCCGCTGTAGATGTACTATAAAGCCATTAATCGACCACTTATAGGAACAATTTTCCTCCTGTGACCTGAACTTCGACTAATGACCTAGACTTTCGAACTTGATCTGGGTGTTTTTTTCTTTTATATTTACGTTTCGGGCAGTTATTGGTGCTTACTGTCTGGCTCAGTGTGAGTTGCTACTGCAGTTGCATTGTTTGTATTATGATGAGCGAACTAAATGATGATGATGATGACGACGATGATGATGATGCTGAAGGTGAACCAGTATGCATATGTCTGGTCGAATGTCATTTTATTCAACAGTTATTGTCCGGATACAGAGACAGACACACAGACACACACTGACACGACTGCTCAGTCTGGTTCACTAAGTGGTCTCTAAAATATCGTTTTTAATTTTGTTCTTTTTTGTTCCATGCGCTAGATTAAGCTGGCCCTTCCATCGGATTTTGAGCGCACGTAAATATACGATCTCATATCGTATCGGATCGATTTCACGTATTTTGTCAATAAGTGATTACAGTTCTCCAGTCAGGTCGAAAAATGACGTCAACTTATTCACGTCTACATGTCATCTATAGATCACGGTGGTCTTATAATGGGAGAACGGCCTTCATGGCGTTTATTCTGCTCGTAATCTCCAGCAATATATTTATTTGCCTCGAAGCTATGCTTCAAACGAATAATGGAAATACTCTACGGGGCAAAAAACGGCGTTCACACGTTCAACTATAACTCCACCGAAAGTGAACCGATTTGGATGAAATCTGGAGTACTGTGAGCACATTGTTGGGGGCTGGCTCTGACAGATTTTGAGCGCGATCCGCGCAGTAACGACAGTTTGAGGCAGCCGTTTTTCTGTTTGTTTCTGTCAGGTAAATAATCGCACGATTTCACCGATTTCCCGTCTGAAAATTTTACGACATTTGCATACAACAACGTTGATCGGTATCGCCACGTAAACGTTCAAAACAGAATTTTGAAAGTTTTACCGTAAGTGTTCGTTTTTAAAAAAACGCAAAAATGGCTCAAAAAATTTCCAGGTCTTGCGACTTCAGGCCTCCATAACTACACAATGATTACAGATCGCCAAAAAATCACTTCCAAATGATTCCATCCCCTATGGGATGTCTAGTTTCCAATTTTACCGTTAGAATCGATTCAAAATCATTCTGCTGAACTGTATGCTCCGTACAAGAACCGATAACCGGAACGTAATTCGTTCAGCGACCCGCAACCAGTGAAGACCGTACAGCAGTGGGTTGATGTGGTCGTGACGACGGGCGACAAACACCAATCGTGCCGCGACGTTTTGTACCGACTGAAGCGTGTCGGCCAACTGCTGTGGTAAACGGAACATCAGTACAGCACAGTGCTACCATAGTCGAGACGTGACAACACTAAAGCCCGGTCCACACTAGCAACAATGTCGAAGCAACATTCGACTTTGTCGAAAGGACGAAATGATTCAACGCAAAACTCGTTCGACATTGTTGCCGTTTTTGGCAACAAAGTCGAACGTTGCTTCGACATTGTTGCCAAAAACGGCAACAGTGTCGAAGCAACATTCGACATCGTAGCATTCAACAATGTTGCTTCGACATTGTTGCTGGTGTGGACCGGGCTTATAGCCACTACGATCGACTGTACCACTGACGGATTCTTCACGTTTCACATCAATGAATGTCAATGTCAATCAAATTTTTTAGTGTGGCTAAAATAGCAAGAGCTATTACGAAGTCCACAGAGGCGTAGTAGAGTCACGGTACTATATATGTCGGGAAAAGATTGACGAAAAATAAATGTTATTGAACGTTGACGAAAAACAGGCAGAGAAGATGATTGGATGTCAGATGGCAATGAGTTCCATAGTAGTGACGCAGCGACTGGAGATGTAGACCAAGTCAGCAGCATCACGAAGACAAATTCTTGACAAAAATCAATACTAAGCAAGATCAAATTACGCCAAAAAAACAACGAAAATTGAACCACAGTAGCTACGCCGTGTGACTCGCGCGCAAGCGCGCGCACATACAACTGGGATACCGGTATATCTATAAACACTACAAAAATACGCAGAGACGCAGAATACGTCTCGGATCACTTCCAAAATCTAATCGACAATAATTGTCGTTCGTTTTTTCATATCCGGTCAACTATCACCCTTGAGCAGCCACTTTTCGCGACAATAAACCCATTTCTAGACAGCTCATTATACAAGAAAAAAAACGAACCTTAAGATACCAAGCAAGTATGTACGGGTTGCTGGCATGAGGGTGCACCAGAGCGCTTACGTTACATAACGTCTCGTTTGAGTCGTTCGCCAATACGACGGTTGTTTCGTCGTCGTTCAGAAGTCCCATCGTTGTCCTACAGCAGTACACACAGTCGTTTCACAAACAAGTCTGTGTCGGTCTTCAGACAGACCGCAACATTGCCGCTGGCTGCATGCGTGCCACGCCCACGCGCCGCTGCAGCTGTTGCCGGCAGGCATTAACCACGCGCGGCAAACAAACAGACCTACGATTTTTCTGTTTATGGTTTTTTTGCAGTCAAGGGACAGACATCTGGACGGACGGACGGACGCCAAACCGTTGCTAAACGCAGCCAGCGGCAATAACCTAACGTCCGCATTTCTACTCGTGTACGTGTAACACCAATCACTGAAGTCAGACAGACATGTCGTTATTAGTACAACGCCCCACGAAGCAGGATATTATCAGAGTTCGGTTTTTGCCGCACGACGCCGCAGCAAAGCACGGTATATGCTATTTTCAGTCTGGCTCTGCATCCTGTTTTCCCGGCACATTCGTTCATTGGGCCGTAACGGCTTAGCATGTCATTCCAAACTTTTTTTTTCGTCAACTGGCAGACCTGCCCATCATTCCAATTTTCTCACGTCAAACAGGTTGGCGAAATTCTGGCAGGGTCATCCTCATCGGTGAGTGAAAGAAAGTTCTCGATTTTCTACTGGTTATGTGTCGGAAACGATGCGCGATAGGGACATCCTTACTGCAGTTAGAATTATTGTGATCCGTCGAAGAGTGACGCTTCCGCTAACCTTAGGAAATATTTATTTTTGCGTTTACGATCACAACCGCAGAGGTTGTTGACGACACCAAGCGGCGGAGTTGGTTTACAGCACTTCAGCATCACTACCGCAGAGCCAATACTACACCGCCGGCGTGCTTACTTTGTCAAACGTATTTGGCGTATTATTATTATTATTATTATTATTATTGTTGTTGTTGTTATTGTATTGATACTGCTACAGCAGCTATTGCTACTACGCTTAAAATTCTAGAACAGCTAAAGGCATTATACAGACAGGGGACGCTGAAAACGCAGGAGTGGAAAACTAGAGAGTGGAAAACACGGGAGGATAGTGCAAGGGTAAAAATCACAGGAGTGGAAAACGCGGCAAGACTGCAGCAAGTATGGAAAGCCAATAGTTTTCTGGCTAGACAAGATGACTGTCACTGTTTCCCAGCATTCGTTTATTCCCACGTTACAGTGGATGTATGAAAATAACTGCAAAAAAGCAAACATGTCCTGCGGATTGAGTGATCTGCAAAGGAACTGACACTTATCACCTATTTTGAACACCTTGTACAAAGCTTGTTGTTAACAAGGCACGTCGTAATGTGCATTATGTGCTGTGGTCTTGTGACGTTGTAAGTCGTGCCTAGCAAAGACCTGCAGGATTATGGAGACGAATAACGGCGACAGTAATTATGAGGAATATGAAAAGATCAGGCTTTGTATATGCACATGCAAATCAGCTTTATCGTCGAGTTAAAATGAAAGGAAGTGTATGTCCACTACTTCCTGTATATTACTGCCCAGCTGTGATTATCAACACACCGTTTCCTTAGCCTTCCTGTGCTTCTGGTTCATTCTACGATCAAACATAATATTCTTACCGGCAATCTCTCTGTAAGCTACTTATTCTCCATATGCGCCGACAGCACTGCAATCTGTTTATTCTCGTTATTTTTCTTCCAATGGTTTCGTTTCCTCGACTCTATTCTACTAATGTCTGCTTGTCGTATTTTTACCGCGCGACGCCATGCTAGCGCGGTATATGATGTGACCCTGCGTCTGTCTGTCCGTGTGTTTGTTACAAGTTGAACTTATCGAAACGGCTAACCGTAGCATCACGAGACTCCAGTTTCTGTTTCCATAGACACTGGCGGAATTCCAATGAAATCATCCCGAACGGGAACGCCAAATGTAGGTGGCGTACGTTAAAATCGGCGATTTTCTACCAATATCTCTCTATGTTTCAGGCAGGATACATTATATACAAGCAAGACAGGATCATAGTTACCATGAAGGCTCACTCGTATGCGTTCTATCGAATGATGCTATTTCCAATGACCTTCATTAACCTATCGAATGACCTTGAGTGACCTTGAAGGACACTTTTACTGTTTGAAACCTTTCTAACTCCAATAACTCGGTAAATATTACATGTATTATCTACGATATGTTTGCACATGAGTCGGACAGCGCACGTGGCTTGTAATTTCGACTGTCTAGACGAAACTGAAGGACTTATCAAAATCACAACCAGTCACGTACACTGTACACGTGGTAAGATCTTTAAAACGGTGCAATATAGAGACGTTGTTATTACCACTAATAGAAAGTGATATATAGTCTATCGAATAGTGGCAATTCCGATGATCTTCAGTGATCTTCAAGGTTATTCAGTTATTGTACGCCTTTTCACATGAATTTTAAAATTCGTACGGTTGTGCAGTTGCAAAGATTTCGACAGACATAGCGCGTCTCTCGTCGCTTTGCGATAGTCGAGCTTCTCGTTTCAATGATCAGTATTCTGCTTCTGACGGGTCGTAATACTACTGGCCCGCCGCGTGCTGCCCCCTTGGTGAGTTACGTTGCGCCGTGGAGTGTTACAGACGCCGACAGAAAGACGACGAACGACGACAGACGACGACAGACGCACGGCGAGAAAAAACAATACTGCCCCCTACACTATGTGTAGGCGGGCCAATAATAATAATTGCCAAGGATTCATATAACATTACTGCGATGTTCAGTGACACATACTTATATTTCCAGATCTTGCCCAGTCTGTCAATAACTGACGACGCTATTCCTATCCCATGTCTACGAACGACCCCACAACAAGTGGCTCGACGACACCCTTTGCCGCCCACATGCGATGTTTCTTATTGAAGTCCGGCGTCCAATTACTGACAATTCGTCATCGAATGTCGTCCGGTAGTAATCTCGGAAGGCTGCGGCTCGCTCCTTTTCTTGTCGAAATAATGAAATTTCCGCAATAAGTAAGCAAAGCCGACGAAGTGTCGTCTGTCTCCGGTAACACACTGTGATATATAATCAGCAATTTTACGTTGTTTTGCCAACTGACCGCTATCAGTCAGCTTCCGCCCCGCCGTGTTACTGATGTAATTTCATTTTCGGGCGTCGTTGCCTGCAAATGTCGCCCTATGCTATTCTTATGCAGTCGCACGGTCCATATGCAACACTCGAGTTACTTGTTTCGACTCCTTTTCAGCCTTTCACTTCTTTTCGCTTCTTTTTTCAGTGTTGGATAAAATCATTTGTAAAACGATTTGAAATCAAAATCAAAATCATTTTTCCAAAATGATTTAAAATCAAAATCAAAATCATTTTTTCCAACTGATTTCAAATCAAAAGCAATCGTAAAATAATTTCCAAAATGCAAGTCATTAAAATCGTTTGTCCGGCATTTATGTACTGTTAAGAAACAGTGTTGATGTTATCACTGTGGCTCATAGTGGTTTGCTTTCAACATAAACAGTTTCTCAAATGTACTGTCACTTAGCTATTTCGCCGAGACGTTGCAATGAGCACAGTATGCTAACAAGCAAGTAAAAATATTAACGACAATGACACGGCCGAAAACTAATATGAAGACAGGTCACTTTGTGGGTGCTGTTAAAATGGCAACTGTGTCGTTAAATGGTTTTGATTTTCCTCAGCAATTAAAATCATCAAACTCATGCAAAAATTAATTTCAAATAAAAATCAAAATCACTTATTAGAAAATAATTTGAAATCAAAATCACAGTTCAAAAATTGGATTTCAAATCGTGACTTTAAATCATTTGATTTCAAATCGTACCCAACACTGCCTTTTTCGCTTTTTAGTACTAAAAGGCAGTTGTCATTTTGTAGTTTTTAATACTAAAAAACGAAAAAGGAGCGTAAAGGAGTGAAAGACTGAAAAGGAGTCGAAACAAGTAACTCGAGTGTCGGAGATGGACCGCGCGACGGCATAAGATAGCATAGGGCGACATTTTGCAGGCAACGACGCCCGAAAATAAAATAGCATCAATGACACGATGAAAACAACCATCCAATACGTCGACCGCTTTAAATGCGACACCTGAGTTACTTGTTTTTCACTCATTTTTCGCTCGTTTTCCACTCCTTTCTCTCCTTTATATTCAACGCTGATGAGAGGTTATTAAAATTGCAATGTAAGCCGACGCTTACGAGTTGCATAAAAACGAAAAGTGTCACTCTGCTACGTGACCTGCTTCGATCACACAGCACGCATAGTGGTCCTAAGTATATAAGTAAGTAAGCGGCTTATAATGCGGCGCCGGAATCATAGAAGCGACCACCAGTGCAGACGGTTTCAAACGTTCGCTTAAAACGTACCTGTTCGCTCGATACTAGTGCATTCAGCGCGTCAGAGGTTCATGACGATAACCGCGCTCTATAAATTTACTTCCTTACTTACTTAAACGCTACAGCGGCGTCGGATGATGTTTGTCAGTGCCAGAAGTAATGCATTTTCAGTTTCTATTTGAAAGCTTTCGGTTATCGCGTAGGGCTGGTGGCAAACTGTTTCATATACCGCGGGTCTTGGTGCTTTGTGATTACCTTCGTATTCAGTACATTGTGATGTTCTGATTAATTACCAGCTGATTTACCCCCACTAGAGCAAAAGTAAGTAAAGTATGAGGTACTTACATAACGCGTTCTTACAACCTAAACAGTCACGAAGCGCTACAGAACGGCACGTGTTAACGGGATCACACAGTTTTTACCTGCCACCCACAAGGCCATCCTGACTTTACTCCGTAAGCATCCACCAGATGGCACCACCCGAACGAGGCCGCACACATTTGATATAGCTTACTACTCAATTTATCGACCTCTTGAAGGATGAAAGGCTGAGTTGGCCTAGTTGGTTGATCCATAGCGGACGGCTTACCCACATAAGTGGTCAGCTGCAGGTTGAGCGTGGGACATGGAAGTTCGCTGGTCAAAGACCAACGTTCTAACCACTGTGCCACGCAACCAACCACTATTAGTCTAGGCAACGTTTGACTTTGTTTTTGATTTTTTGGAGTAGTAGAAAAATCTAACTATAAGAGTTATAGATGGGTTGAAGTGACGTCACAATTATCTATGGTCAATGTTGTAGGGCATGATGTTGCATGGAAAGTTAACTGGTGACGATTTGTCACGTTATGTAAATAAAATCGAATCAGTAGGTTCAAGACAAGTTTACTGCTAGCGCCAGATCAGCGATCTGACGGTAAGTGTTGCAAAATGTTAACGTTTCCTTGCCCTACAACATGGCGGCCAAAACAGCTAACATGGATAAAAATGTCGAAATTATGTCACTGAAATCGTTGGTCACGCGTGCCAGCTACAGTAGAATTGTTGTAAATTAATTAATTACTCTCAACTTCTCAACTCTCCGATATCACCTCTTGTCAGACCACATAGGTCGACACCAGGTCGACTCAGCCTTCTACCCTCTGTGGGACGGTAAAATGAGTACCAGCCAAAGGGCGGTGATGCTCTGCGGCTGGGGAGTAAAGGCAGGTATGGCTTGTTTGCAGGTAACACTGTGTTTTGCCATACCTGAGCGCTTTGGAAAATGCTATAGTATTTAAAGGCGCTTCACAAATGTCCATGTTTACTTTACTTTTTTACTTATTTTACTTACTTTATAGTTAAAGCAGTAGCATTCGGTAAAATCCGCTCTCCTTTAAAGAGACTGGGCCGACAAAAATCAGCGCTGTTTTGATGAGATTGCCTCAAACTAATCGTCTGTAATAAATTAAAACAAGTGCCCAAAGTAATTTGGCAAAAGGCCGCATCGCCGACTAGTCACCCTTCTCGGCGACGAATGCATTCATCTGCCGTGTGCGCTGGGCAAGCACATTCGCCAGCGGCGGCAGGCAAACGATGCGCAATGCACTCATGCGTAGGTACGACACAATGGAAGAGAATCTTTGGGGGTCAGTGGCATAAATTTTTACAGGCCGATTGCCCTTACTGTCACCCAACCATTGATTAAAAACAAAGGAACTCAAAACACTGACCGCAACCAGGGACAAATCACTCACTAGCCTCATTTTTTTTTGATCCGCTGCCGGACTCCTGACATAGCAGGCGTTGCTGCCTTTAGGTCCATTGAAAAATCAGTGTGACACAGTGTGACACAGAGGGAGGAGGGGAGGTCGCAGTGTTGTTACGTCACGCACCGTGTTAGAAGTTGGCCAAATGACCAATTTTCGAAACTGTTTAAACTTGTGATAAACGCCCATCTCTACTTTCAAAAATCAAATCAGGTTTATTTCAGGCAACATATGGCCCATAAAAACTACAAAAAAGACTACAAAAAAACTACAAAAAAGACAGACAGACACACAGACAGACATTTATATTACACGTGCATGCTTCGATGGGCATTTTGCGACTGCAACGCCGATGGAACCGCCTGTTCCCGTGTTCAACGTTACCGAGCACCTGACATCGTCTTGGGCTGACGACTGACAACTTGCCAACTTAAGCCCGGTCCACACTAGCAACAATGTCGAAGCAACATTGTCCAAGCAACAGGCAACTTTGTTGCCTGTTGCTTCGACAATGTTGCTGTATTGGGCAACAATGTCAAAGCAACGTTCGACTTTGTCGAAAGAACGAAATTTCAACGCAAAACTCGTTCGACATTGTTGCCGTTTTTGGCAACAAAGTTGAACGTTGCTTCGACATTGTTGCTGGTGTGGACCGGGCTTTACATTTAACATTGAATTTACGTGTTACAGCTGGTTGCACGGAGGGGAGGTTGTGTTACTGTGACATAATTTTATGAGGAGGTACTCAGACAAGTGACTGTGTGTGACAGAGGTAGCGTGAGGGAGCGTTGAAAAGTACAGAAAAAAGTGTGACATAATTGCTGAATGGTCCCTTGTACCCGTTCTTCGATTATTATTTGCACAGACATTTTACGTCTTTTAATCCTACAGTAATAATAAAAGTACAGTTTGTCATAAGCAGTCTGATTTTCTTTTCGAGTGTTCATCCACTTTTTCAGTTTTGTGGAAATTACTGGTCTCATATTTCCATTATAATGGTAATAAGACATTAACGACGACGACAACAACGAATAGGCTTCTTAGTGCGACAACATATATAAAATTACAGACCGGCAGTGAATAAAATGTGTGCAAAAAGACTACAGTGAAAGAAAATATCCAGGAAGCTTTTAAAAGTAGTTAAAAGCTAAACGGCATGTCGCCAGGAAACGTTCAAATTGTATGCGATTTATCCTGCGTTACTTGAAGCCGTTGATCTCTATACAACGTGGCAACTATACCAGCACTAGTGATGCACGAAAACTGACTAAAAGCGCACGTTCGCCAATACGCGTAATAAATTAATAATCACCAATTCCTTTCTGTGTTCTCACGACAAACACCAAAACTAAAATCATCGAAATCGTTGAGACCATTCCAGACCGAATTGGCTCATTTTGGGTGTAAAGCGAGCCAAAGAATAAAGCAAAAACAAGTAAGAAATAAGAAACGAAAACATGCACACATTTTATTCACGGATTCGCACAGACCACCCACGTTGTCTCAGCGCCACACGGATTTGCGTGTGATGGTCTTTGTGGTTGCGCAATATTGTCGTTTTTGACGAATTTTTGCGAGATCAGTAAAACGGATTTGCGAGTGTGGTCATCCCCTCGGAGTAGTTATATATTCTTAGCATCACCAAAATCCGTTGGGGATTTCGGAGTCACGGGGGTCGAAATTTCTGCTTTGGCTATTGCCTTTACAGCATCTTGTACTAGCGCGCAAACCGTGATGGACACGTAGAAAACACACTCTGTCATCCTGCTTTCAAACAGCCGTGTGAGCGCCATGCAATAAAATGAGACAAAACTCCAGTCGAAGTTCAAGTCAAATTTCTACTTTATTGTAGAAACGCGTCGTCGAATGCGATTTAACACTACATCAAAATTCTAGTTATACTACTACCGGTAATTACATACGATACAATATGATACGATACGATACATCGACCCCATTTGCGTTTGTCATTTGTTATCTAATAAAGAGATATCATCATCATACGATACGATACAATACGGTAGATCAACGTGCGCTCAAAAGCTAATAAGATGTCCAGCTTAATCTAGCGCATGGCCCAGAAACGAAAAATAAGGTAAAATAAAATCAAAAACCGAGTAACTCAGAAGAAACGGTCCAGGCAAAGGTCCGTGGAGGCAGCCCGGGAGGAATAAGTGAAACTACGGGGGTAGGATTAGTGAAAGAGGTAGGTTTTAAGCCGGGAGTGAAAGAGAGAGGGAGTTATAGATGTACAGATTAGACATATTATTATATCCTTCGCTAAGGTATTTCAGCATAAAGTTGCTATTTATTAAGTCTCTTATCTGTTGGAATGTCGACATCATGGCCAGCCATTCTGGAAAACTTAAAGTTTTCGACGAATTTTGGCGAGATGCTTAAATTATTCGCAAACGCATACAACGCCGTTCCTTTCATTTGCATACCGTACATAATAATGTCGATTTGATCTTTGAAACCATGCGCAAAGTGAGTGTCCAGAAGCAGAAAATGGGCGTATAATTCACTCTTAAGCGACTGTCAGTGTCAGAAACGCGAAATATGATTTATTCGGCAGCGCACGCAACACCAACCTGTACAAAGCACGACAGAGTTTGATCTGCAGTCTAACCGGCTGTTACGCCGCGCCCGAAGATTGGCTGCGTCAAACGACAACGTAGCCTACATGAAGCTTGTCTAGCGATCAGACGGACGACGACAGCGAAGATGCGATGCTGTGATGTGCAGTTAACCGCCTTTATAATAGTCGACGATCGCGAGAGCTGCAGCGGCTGTGATGGCCAACTCGGCGCGTGAGCGACGGTCATCGAGCGCCGTCCAGCTGAAGGGGGCACCTGGCGAGCCACGCTACTAATGATGCGATAGCACCAATGACGTAGCTACCGAGTGATTCAATAAATCTGAGCCTCCGACCTCCAGGGACGAAAATTTACTCCCATGGTTTCTCAAGGACCTTAGAGGCCGGTGCTGATATCCAGTTTCCAAGCCAGACGGCCCACATGTGACGTTATTCATAAACCCAGCAATAGGAACTATTGACGTGTTTGTGTCACGACTTCACCCAATGACATCACTGACCGAGATTGAAGACTGTGTTAAAGAGTCAAATATTGATGGTATGCAGATACACGCAATCCACTGTGAGAAGCTGAAGTC
>Ga0209780_1001229_pt1 | contig 16407 bp, 13 predicted proteins | sample WorMetexBAHAMAS2_FD_187384 | JGI IMG/M metagenome (GOLD analysis project Ga0209780, IMG submission 187384) | Marine gutless worms symbiont microbial communities from Max Planck institute for Marine Microbiology, Germany - Inanidrilus exumae... | ecosystem: Host-associated > Annelida > Digestive...
GCATAATGTCAGGCACAGCAGCATAATGTCAGGCACAGCAGCATAATGTCAGGCACAGCAGCATAATGTCAGGCACAGCAGCATAATGTCAGGCACAGCAGCATAATGTCAGGCACAGCAGCATAATCTCAAAACTATCGCTCCGATATCGCATCGGCCGATAGTTTTGACCGATACTATCGACTATCGGTTTTTTGCACTATCGTCCTAACCCTAATCTAGGACAGGACAAGCACGTGTGTAGAGTAATTAGTAGGCAGTTCCCTTCAGTATTTTGACACTGTTGGTTGAATGAAAGACCTGCTTCTGTGTTGGTTTGGGGACCCAGCTGACCCACAGCAACTCCACAACAGACGGCTGGTTAAACAAACAGTGAAATAGTAGCATTATCAAAAGATATGTTAACCTAACCCACATGTAGACTTCGTCCACAGTTTACAACTGAACCAAAGAACAATGTATCCGTAGTAACTTGCACCACAGTAACCAGATACACTTATATGGCATACACATTCAACTCTACTGATTGGCTAAGGTTGTCCCATTTGACACAGAATAGGTCATTATTTAGACTTTCTCCCCAGCCAATCTCTTGGCTTGGTACTGCAAAAAAAACTAAACCAACACAACAAAAGCAAGCAACACAGCAGTACAATGGCCTAATCTAACAAAAATAAACAGAAAGCTAAAGCTAACCAAACACACAAAATTGAAATCAAAACTTAAACCTAACCAAACTGGCAAACACAACAACTGACTCGTGCGGGCATAGTCCCATCACTGTACACAACTGTTGTACACAATACAGCACAGAAGGTTTGCGGTTAATTTCTCTCCTAACCTTCAGACAATCATCATAGCTCTGATGATGTGTACTGGGGGCAGATGGGGCAATGGCCGCTAATGAAAACTCTCCATACTGTGGTCACAGCATCAGCGAGCTGCAATTAACGTTACATGTACAATATTCAACATGTCGCGGTCATTAAGTCTCAATGCAAACACATCTTTTAACACATGATCCTCATGTGAACATCACAGAAGTCATGGCCAGTAGCTCTCCTAATGACATAATGACAAACGTACACGGCTGTCCACCGTCGGCGATCGAGCATTTCCGGTGGCTGGCAGCCGCCTCTGGAACAGTCTGCCGCCTGACGTTACCTCAGCTCCAACGCTGACTGTTTTTCGGAATTGCTTCAAAACTTTCCTTTTCTCCCGATCATTTTCTAACTAACTGTTTTCCGTTTATAGTTCTGTACGCCGTGTATTGTAGTGGTTTAGCAGTCTTGTACTTAGGCCACTCTAAATAACTCTAATGTAATGTAAACCAACAACGTCACATCAATGACAGACATCAAACGGGTTCAAGACCATCACCATGGCAACCAAATGTAGGAACATACAAGTGCAGAACTACTCTAACCTCAGTGATGTTGGGAGGAAATCCAAACAGCTGCACCTTTCTTTCTTTCATCTCTGACAAAATGCAACATATTATCGCAGTGTTTTTATGTCTTGTGTCCTGTTTGAACATTGTATTATTATTGAGCTATTCGGTCTCATGACCGCCAGTTTGAAATAAACACTTACATACTTACTTACTTTATCAGTTGAAATAACGATGCAGTCAACCTCCACTAATAAATGCCACTATACCTCTGTGTGTGTGTGTGCAGGGTTCCCACTATCTTTTGATATTGAAATTCAAGGACTTTCAAGGATCTTCAAATTTCATTTTCAAGGACCAATTCTCGACGGAAGTTTACAGCATGATCAGTATAACAGCAATATTTAATGTTTATTTATGTGACGATGGTACAGTAATAAGGTAATAAAACATGACATTACTTAGCAAATGTTGATTCAGGCAACACACCTGGCAGACAATGCCGTTTAATGAATTTGGTGATCGCCATGTTTGACGTCATGGTGAATTCAAGGACTTTCAAGGACCTGTGTAATGAAATTTAAGGACTTTCAAGCACCTGTCCTCTTTTCAAGTACATTCAAGGTCTTGAATTTAGGAGAAAAAAATCAAGTACTTTCAAGGACTTTCAAGGATGCGTGGGAACCCTGTGTGTGATATGCTTGTTTCATTTTGTAATATGCCTCAGACAGATGCAAATTTGTGTACTCAGACAGCTGAGGCAATCACCACTACAGCTTCTACCAGCGATACAGCACATGACCTCCTTGTTTTGGAGATACCACGATCTCATTACAACACAATGTAAGAACTGCTGATGCAGCTTCTGTGCCGAATGCACTCTACCAATTCAGCCATTATGACGCTTTGTACTCCATCAATTGAGCCATTACGATGCTATGTACTGGCCTGACACACAGATGCATGACGTAGCATACGCCACAAAGCATACATACAACCAAAACATAAAAACATGACAGAAAATAAACATTAAAACAATGCTCAATGTAGAAAATTTTGCAGTCACTGACTACAAAAGAAACTGTTAAATAAATAATTAAACAAGTTAAACTAAATGTCCAAAATAGAATATGAATATTACTTTGTCATTAAGGTGATTGGTGGACAATAAATGCCGTTTCATTAACAGCATTTGCTTCACATAAATACGGCTGCTGCTAGGCATGTTTCGACGCGACATTACCTGGCTCATCAGCTGTTTCAGCAGTAATGTCTGTATTCCTCGGTGATGGTTTCCGTTTCTCTTGTGTGCCCACGTCAGCAGATGACCTGCGATGCTGGCTGCCACGAGGTGTGCTCTTGTCGGCGGCCATGCTGGTTGTATCCTGCACCGAGACGATGGCGGGACCTTCCACGAATGGCAAGTCAACACCCGGCACATTGAAAGAAAAGGGCTGGGTTGGCGATACAGCATGGTTCTGGACCGGAGGACATCTCACTGGCACAGACTCGAGCTTCGGTTGTGGCAAATTCTGGGCACCTCTCTGCTCCGACACTCCAGCTTTGCGGTCAATGGCTTCAGCTGCTGCTCCGCTGGTCGGAATGGGAGAATTTTTTTCACGAGCCTTTTCAACTATAAGATTCTTTGTATAAAGTTTGGTCCCATGTAACGTGCTACACATGCGCTCTGCATCCTCGGCTGTCGTATCGACGTGAGCATGCCTACATGACAAACCAACAAGCAGCTGCGGCATAAGTCAATAACAGTCCAAGTACTGCCAGCTGTCATCAACAAAGGCAAAGGTCGGATTCTTCTATAGCACTACTTACAGCGGCAATGCCGCGACCAGCCGCGCTGTGCAATCGTAGGAAGTGGCAGTTGATTGGCAAGAGCCAATGGTGCTGCAGCGCAAATTGCGGCCATCCATTGCACACGTTAACGTGCAATTGGACCCGTGGCATGCAGCTAGCAAACACACCACCGCTCCAATCAACCACACCAGGCCTTCAACCCCGTAAGCTTTCACCAGATGGCGCCGCCCGTGCAAGGAAACACACATCCGATTACAGCTTACTACTCAGTTTATCGACCTCGAAAGGACGAAAGGCTGAGTCGACCTGGTTGGCTGGTTACATACCGAAATAAAGTGCCGCCTCCGGGAGTTGAACCCAGACACGTCACCCATCCCAGTACTAACCGGGCTTGACGTTGAGTAACTTCGTTGATACGACCAATGCCGTTACCACTACGCCACGCTGCCAACAGACTTAGGTAAAGCTTCACAGATGGCACACATCAATCCACCACACTCGTGCACTGTTTTGATGGTCACCGGGTCACTGGATGCCACTCAAGTTTCCTCCAACCTTCAGTCCACACCCATATATCCTCTCATGACATCGACAAAACATTTCGTGTGTCATTAACAACCTCCCACCAAAAGAATGCAATCTGTGCTTCACTCCAGGCATTTGAAACAAGTAGCACTGTTCTAGTAACAGCCAAGGCGACATGTCATCTCCTGCTATGAAACTGCCGCAGCCTGCTGCCACAGGTTTTTCAAGTTACCGTAATAACTCAAAGAAATTATTAACTTCATACTTACTAAACAATTACCAGAACCCTTAGGATTCAGCACCATAACTTAGCTAACATCAGTTATTTCGTGCTAAATTTTGACTCTTACATTACAACTAATATAGGCGAAATTCACATACATACAACAGCTGCTGAGCATGCTTCAATGTGACATATGCACTTATCTCCAGTGGATTAATATCATTAATACAATGCTTTTAAAAAACAAAAAACAAAAAGCTGCAATAAAATTTCCAAAATAAAAACAACGTTTACAAAGCAAAGCATTTTCAGTTGCAACTGCATACAGAGTCATATTATTGAATGGATTTACATGTAATTGTCTAATAAAGACGAGAGTCTTATCCATCGCAGAGGCATCGCACAATGCACAATGTTCATTGAAACCGAACTTCTGCATAGCCGTACAAAAAATCACATTTGAAATGGCTTGCTATAGGCAAATGACCTTGAAGGTCACTCAAGGTCATCAAAAATGCCACAGTTCAATGGGCCATATATCACTTCCTATTAGTTGTCAGTAGTAACAACCGCTCTATCTTGCATCACTTCCGACATGCTACCACAATTACAGTGTACGTGACTGCCAGTAGTCGAAGTTACGATAAGACAGTCAAATTACATGCCACGTGTGCTTTACTATTCATATGTAACCATATCATAGTTAATGCGTGCTACATTTCCTGAGGAGTTGGGGTTTAAAGCTTTCAGACAACAAACGTTACCTTCACGGTAACTCAATGGCATTGCTATTGGCGCCATTCGGCAGGCCATATAGTCTTCCATTGCAAACGTCTCTATCTTGCACCGGTGACGAGATAATATCTCTTATTTCCCAAAATTTAAAGAGGTTACGTGACCCTGAACACATCCCAATTGTCATGCATATATTAGTACACTTACCAATATCAATCTCACAACAAATTTGAAATTTCTAGCTTCACCCATTCCACCGATAAGATAAGGACCCCAAAGCTTAAAAAATGGGTAACATCACCCCGATGATGCACATTTAGGAGTAGTTTTCCACCCCAAGGTTTACAATAAAACTCTAGCTTTACCCAGTCCAAAGATATGACTGGTGCCCAAGAAAGTGGTCAACGAATTTGACAAAAGGCCGCATCGCAGTCTTGTCACCCCTCGTGGCGGGAATGGATTTGTCCAACCCTGACACCATCTAATACATGGTTCCTTTGGCTCACATGAATCAGCCCCCAAAAGGCATCTCGATCGGTTCGACTTTTTTTGCACAACTCACACGTGTGCCAAAATCACCAACTTATTGAGGATTTACCAAATCCAATGCAAACTGACAGATGCAGGCAAAGAACAACTAACAACACGATGAATCTAGATTCGAGGATATTTTTAGAATAGTTATTCCGCTTGCCTAGACATCATGCCATAAGTCGTGCGCAGCTTGCTGCCTGTTAATGATGTCATGCCATACTTTGCTGCAGTTTTTGAACCGACCATGCCCATTTTCATTTTGGGGTAGTTTGTCATCCTAAAGTTAATAACCTGAAACGGCAGCATATTTATCATGGTTCTGAAACCACTTATAACTTTCAAAGATCACAATGCATAAATATACTACAAGGTACACATTTTTTTCTGTGCAGAATGGGTAAACATTAAATATCAAGTCTACATAAAAACATGGAAGTCATCAGTCTCACCTATTGATTCTATTGATTCTCATGTTCAGCACTTTGTAGTCTGCAAGCAATCTTCCCAAATGTTGCCGAAGAACATCCTGCCCCATCTCAAAACATGCACAACATTAGCAATATGCTCACTGTCACCAGTAATAATACACCACAGTCATAAAATATAATAAATTAGCACTGTACGGGACTGATGGTCGACTCTTGACAACTGACGTTTCTGCCAACTTCAACGTCACAAGACACAAAAACTAGGAAAAATAATAATAAAAATCCAGCCTGATCACATTTAATATTGTGCCCTAGTTTAAGAATCTGTGGTCAGTTGCCAGCTGCCATTGTAAATGGCAGAGATAGCTTTTGAAAATAGCCGTATTTCCAAATCTGAACGGCTCGACCTTGAATGGGGTCATACTGCATACCGTCGTGCATCACTCATTGACCTCTACCTGCATGCCAAATTTCATTGAAATTAAAGAAACGTCTTGTAGACATACGGATGTATGCACGGACGAACAGACATTTGAGACCTACCTTTACTAGGTCGACTCTGTCAAAGAGTCGATCTAAAAACAATACTGGCTTCAGTTTCTATTCACTGTAAAAGCCACCATTTTAGAACACAAATATCATAATTTTATCCACAAATTCAATGCCACAAATTCAATGCACAGAATCTAGATATCACAAGTATATCAATCAGCAAATATATGTGAAATTTTGTGCTTAGAACTTGCAGATACAATTTTGATATTTGATGTTTTAAAGTGGCAGCTTTAACTAGGAGAAACTTTAATGACTATTCAAAGCTCCAAAATTGGGTTTTGGAGGACTTGACCCTCTAAATGAATCAGTGCAACCCCTGAAAGGCACTTTCTTGTGCACTTTCTTGTGCAGAAATATGTAATGTCAAAGACCTTTGTCAGAAGAAGCTTGCTCAGTTCTTCTTCCGGTTCTTGCCACGGTACAGATGTGACATGGCAAGAAATCGATCATATGTTTAACTGCCCCTGTCCCAGTTCATAGTTTGTCATCCCTCTTTCTGAATGTATACTGCTTCTTTAATCCATCTGGTGCTTCTGTCTGACTAGTTAATGCTGGCCAGTTGATCACATGGTTGAACTGGGATGAAGGCAGTTATACGCTGAGCCACACGTACGACCGATTTCTTGCCACGTCGTATCTCTACCGTGGCAAGAACCGGCAAAAGAACTGTACAAGCTTCTTCTGACAAAGGTCTTTCATAGAGATCGAAACATCAAGGTAAAAAATAGTATCGGTTGTGTTTTGATATAATTGTTGTTAAATATGATTACCAACCAAAGAGTATGTTTAATGGCTTGCAATACTGTTGTTACTAAGCCAAATTGCCACCTATCTGCTACAAACCAGACATGACAGCCCACACACCAACAGCCAGTGTGAACGACCATCATAGTACAATGTAACAGTCACCTGCTGCACTAACCCTACATTGGGTCACTTTATCTTTCACTAAAACCAATGTCTAAAACCTTAGTCTAAAACCAAAGCTTTATCTGAACGGATAAAACCTGGTTTTAGACCGAGTTTAGATTAAGCGAAAGATAATGTGATTTGGTTTTAGACTTAATTCCTAACTCTAAGAGATTATTGATAACTGCTATCTAAATACATTAGGAACGTTTGGTTTAAGACCGGACTGCTCAGATTAAGTTTGGTTTATGACCAAACTTAGCATAAATTAGGTCTTAAACCACACTTTGTGTCTTAGACTAAGGTTTTAAACTTTGGTTTTAGCAAAAGATAAAGTGACCCACTTGCACTAACATGTTTGTCAACAAGTAACGACTATTATTAGAAATGGTCCGACATACTCCAGAAGATCAGTGTAGGTGACATACCTCATTGTCTGCAGGAAGATTGCCAATGAATACAGTTGCAGCTACCATACAGAACACCACAAGCAAACAGTGACTGTAACTGCCATCTAAATCACAGCGATATACAGATGAGGCACGACTTTGAGTGACTTTGAATATATTTAACAGTTTCTTCTGTATTCAATGACTACAAAATTTTCTACGTTGAGCATTGTTCCCACATACTACTCAATTACAAACAACCGTGTTTTATTTATAAGCAGTATATTGCTAAGAGACGTTCTGCTATCACAGAGAGACAGCGCCGCACCCTTATGTCAGGAAAAATCTTTGTTAACTGCTGCACAACCAGTGTTTTTTAGTCGGTCCGTCTCACTTCAGTCATAGTTTTCATCCAGTCAACTAAAATTCACAATCATTTTATATTTTATGTTAGTTGAGAATGTTAATTTTAGTCACAGTTTTAGTTTCAGTCGACAATAACGCGCGGTTCACATTTTAGTGTGTTGACAGGTTTCAAACATCACAATAATTCAAAAATGATGCACTGCGTACGGCGGAGACTGACAATATTAACGACAACAGAAACAAATAATGCGGACTAGTGTGCACAGAAAATGTCCTCAATATTTGCCAGATGAATGCTATTGTTAGAGTTACGTGCCAAACTTTGCGTCAGATATTTTCGTCAGGACAAAAATACCATCGATTTTTATTTAGTTCTAGTTTTTTGTCTCAATTTTCGTTTTAGCCCGTTTTTCAAATATTCAAAAAATGTCATTTTTGTTATCGTTGTCATCGACGAAAAAAACACTGTGCACAACTGCACAAAAACACATTTGCTTGCAGTAGCTGAGTGACCTTCAAGCTCACTCAAAATCATAGGAAATGGCACAATTAGATAGGCCGCATATCACTTCCTATTAGTAGTAACAGCCTCCGTATCCTGCACCATTTCTGAGACATTACCACTGCTACAGTGTGTACGTGACTGCCTGCTACCATGTAAAGTTCGTCAGTTTCAACACGACAGTAGAAATTTAAATGCACATATGCTTTCCAATGCATGTATCATAGTTAACACATGCTGTATTTACTGAGGTATGGGAAGAAGAAAGGTTTCAAACTGCACAAATGACCTTCAAGGTCACTCAAGGTCATTGGTATTGGTACTATCAAAGTCCATACATGATTTCTTATTAGTTTTCCAGTGTAACTATGTCTCTATCTTGTACAGTTTTTAAGAAAGTATCACTGATTTACTAAAATTTAATAAGTACGTGCGACTATAAATATATCACACCTTATATACTATATACACAAAAGCGAAAATGTCCGTGCATCTGTTTCGTTGTTCCTAATCTTTGTGCATGACCAGTTTTGAGCAGATCTGCAGAATATTCAGCAAGTGACATCCTTATACCCTCCAGATAGTCATCGGGGAGTTAGCGAGCGCTGCTCGAGCCCGAGGGCCATCCGTATTGCCACTGCAAATCAGTAGCCGATTGTGGACATCTTACTTGCTGGGTGCAAAGCTAGTTTCGTCTGGAAATTTGGAACTAGTGGGCCGCAAGCGCAACGTGTCAAGCGCCGTAGGTACGTGAATCAAGCGAGCACCGTAGTTGTGGAGATATCAGTGAGTGCCACAGGCATGAGGGCGCTAGATTGATATAAAAGAGAAAGCTTGACGACAACATCAAACTTATAAACTATATTGTCACAAACTATACTGGTCACAAACTTAAACTATACTCACCACTCACTGAGGCTTCAGCTGCTGCTTGGGTGTCACCTGCAACGTACACATACAACGGTTCAACGGCCGTTTTGCACGGGACTGTTAAAAACACTAGATATCAGTGACAGATTCACAACTCATCCACACGATGCAACACGCTGGAGTGGCCAAAATTCGAATTTTGATCAAATTTGCAATTTTTTCCACCAGGGACATAAGTATATACTGGTCAAAGTCAAATGTAACAACACTTCACTCTCGCATGGCCGTTTGGTTAACAGGGTGGGTGCCGAAACCTCCCAAAATTCAAAATTTGGACAAATTTGTGGACCTATGTACCACAGTGGCAACTGTACATGCATATAGTTCAACATAAAATCTGGCATGTAAGAGTATGCCTAATTTGGCATGTGATAGTAAACCCATGTAAAATTAGCTAATTTTGCCAATACACAGCCTTTTTCTTCTTATAACGTCAAGTCGTTGGAAGAGATGTAACAGGTAACACATAGCAAGATTTTTGTACCAAATAAAACGAATATGTCACCATAATGCAGCAGTATTTCGACTAAAAGTAAACGTTGCAACCTGCCGGCTTTTGCCATAACTTATGTACCATGATCAATTGTTTGTTAGTATGTCCACTGGGGTTGTTGAATTTATTTATGGTTCTTGTCTTTGAATTAAAAAGATCGGCTATTGTTTCCGAAACTGCGCTTTATGCTGTTGTGCTAATAATTCATACTACAAGTTTGCTCAAAGAAATGAAAAATTCCGACCTAAATCGGACATCGTTTACGACTGCGGCAATTCGCGGCGTGTGCGGAATCACATGGCACATCCGGTATGGCTGTCGCAGTGTCCTTCCTTAAACCGCCCGCCGGATGATCACCCAGTCGGTGGCGTGGGTGGTCGTCCGCGTCCTTTGATGTCATTAATGCGGCGATGCAACATCGTTCAAAGCAGCAGCGGGGCAATGAAACCGGCGAACAAAGAAACCGTTGTGGCATGAGTTGCACTGGCAATTACTGCCATCCCTTGTCTACTCAAACACTGACACTGCTGTATAACCCAGTCGTCTGTACTAAAGTCGTTTTGTCTACAACAGTTGGGCAGTGTGTTTGACGTCTTCATTGCGTATTACATCATTGTATGCTATATAACTTCGTTGGATGGGATAATTTAAATTCGTCTTCACCACGTCAACAATAGTATGGCTCAGTGCCTTAATCGCCCAACCTGTAACTGATAGTCATTGCGAGCGCACGCGTCAACCTGCGTCTAATAGCGGTTTTGTTAGTTGTTCATTTAACACAACATTACATACTTACCACTGCACATTAATGTGGAGGTTTGTTCTGTTGTGGCGGCGTATTTTACAATTTGATGTTTTACTACGTGTTTGCAGTTTTAGTTCAGTGTTATCGTGTGTTTGCCTTAAATTAATAAAATACTAATGCACACGTTTACTACAATGCGTAATGGCGTAGTTTTGTTGCCGCATGCTAACAGATAACAGCAGTCTCCATATATGATGTGTTTCTGTTTGAACTACGGTTGTATATGGCGTATTAAAATTTGGTACATAGTGCAACGAAAAAACAATAATTATAAATAGAATTTTGTGTTTCAAGAATTGAATTTCAGAAAAAAACGACTTTAACATGCCTAATGTCCACTGAACAGAACACATTTTTCATTTATTCATTTTGGTTTTTCCATTTTAGTTACCAGGGTACTGTTTTTCGTTATTTCATGTTAATCAGTTATGTAGTTATAGTCAACACAAATAATCTGCCGTGTTTCATTAGTTTGCTTTCCCATTACTGTTATTTTAGGATCTTTCAAAAATTTGGCCCCTTGCTTACAATAACCTAACTCTCATTTTCATCACCAAGCCATGACTGCAACTTTACGTACCATTAGTAGGAACTATTCCACGTCTCTGAGGATGATAGAGAGCTTGACGTGCAGTGGGGTTGACGAACATCATAGAATGCTTATCATCAACAGCCATCACCTTCACCTTGCCATCCGGCTTCTTCACAATTCTGCCACATCACACAATTATCAGCTCTTCTATCACATACAGTGTAACAAAAATAAATTTAAAAACTTAAGCAGCAACCCTGTTCTGATCTTTAGCCGTCCTCGATCTGAGGGTCGGCCACACCATGGACATACTTTCTCCATTTATCTCTGTCCTCTGTCATTCTGACTCCTCCACAAGGAATGCTGTCCAGGTATTGATATTGTTCATCCAGGCTATGTGTGGTCTTCCTTGCCTGCATGCACCTGGCATTGTTCCTTGTATTATCTCTTTCTCCAGGCAACTCCCTTGTTTTCTCATGGTGTGACCATAGCATGCTAGCTTCCTTGCTTTGACAGTGTCTAACAGTTCCCTCTTTAATCCAGCTTTGTTAAGAACCCACTCAGTTTTCTTTGCTGTCCACGAAATCCCGCAGAATCTTCCTCAGCCCTTTCATCTGAAAGGCGACATGTTTCTTCATTCTTTCTACTAAGTGTCCAGCTTTCACAGCCGCACGTTGCTACAGGCCACACTAGCACTTTCATTAGTCGTATGATCATATCTTTGCTGAAACTGGTATGCTGTGACTTTTCCATATTTTCTGCAGTGATGCCAAGATTGCCTGCCCCCTGTTTAACATGGTATGGAATTCCACCGTACATTCACCATCTTCTGTAATCAGAGACCCGAGGTACAGGAACCTATCCACCTGCTCCAGTCACTCATTCTGAATGAGTATACGGCACCCTAAACTGTTGCTCGCAATTACCTTGGTCTTGCCAACGTTGATGAGTAGGCTGTATTTACAAATGACTCGGTCTAGGCAATCCACCAGCTCCTGTAGTTCTGCCTCCGAATTGGTCAACAGGATGATGTCATCAATGTAGCAAAGGTTCGTCATTCGCCATTCAATTTATAGTCCACGTTGAGATCTGTTTATGGTCTCCTTCATCACTATCTCCGCTAGGATGTTAAACAAGTAAGGAGAAAGGACACAACCTTGTCGAACTCCTTTCTTAACATGAAACCATTCTGATAGTGTTCCTGCTACTTTGACCTTAGCGAGCTGTTTCCTGCCCCTTTTATGTAGTTTGTCATCTGTAGGCTGGGACTTGTTATGATCACCAAATTTGAAGTCTCTAGCTTAAACCGTTCCATAGATATCTTGGGGAAACTAAAAATTTTTAGTTAGCCCCGTACAGGACTGACAGTCTTCACAACTGACGTTTCTGCCAAGTTCAAAGTCAAGTGACACAAAAAGTAGGAAAAATATCAAAAATCCCACCTGATCAAATTTAGATGTTGTGTCCTAATTTAAGAATCCGTGGTCAATTGGCAGCTCATGTTGTAAATGACGGAGATAGCTTTTGAAACTATACGGCAAACGATTCATCAACGTCGCGAGATCACGATTAATACCAATGTTAATACTAATGTTGATTAAATATGATACACATAACGTCGTCAAACGGCAAATACATGTGAGCAGCATTTCAACCTCCGTAGTTAACCAAGAACAAACGCGACTATCCCCTGTGTGCTGTGTGGTTCGGTTCAGTTCGGTTCCGGCCGGAACAAATTTGTGCAGTTACTGATTCGGTCTCGAAACAGCAGTGATCTTTTGATCTCTATACAGCATATACTGTGCTAACATGGTAAAAAGGAGGAGGGGTACTGGAGTCTAAGAGAACAACATTCCTATATCCATCCCTTCCCTTCCAATGGTCTCCTGTCGTGTTGTTATGGTGGCAGGAATTTGTAACTCGGTAGTGTCGGTGTTTTTTTGACATGCCACTAGTCCGGGAGCAATGATAACCCCCCTAGGGAACCCCCCCCTCAGTACCAATCTTTTTTGGTATTTTCTGGTACTATCTGTCAAATCACACTCATAATCACAGAAATGGTATCTAAACGACTAGTACCGGTAATTGCGAAAAATGTGAAAATTAACGGTACTTGGGAAAAGCATTCCCCAAAACACCAGTGGACAACTTTTTGGATGGAAACATTGAACAAATCTGTTGTATAGGTCCCAAACTACCAGGAAATACCAAAAAAGATCGGTACTGAGGGGGGCCCTAGGTATCATAGCTCCCGTAGTACACCAGGGTGGCGGTGGCAAATATCGAACATCAGTCTGTGTCAAAGCTAGGGTTGTTAATTGGAAACAGGTGGATGTCGTGGCTTCAAGATCGTTCTGGTTGTCCTGGAATGTGCTAATTGCTCACTGCACGCGACGGTGGGGGCGCACTAAGTGAGACTGTCGCCGACCGCCGTGCGTTCATGCAGAGATCAAATGACGCTGTGGAAGTGAGGGGCAGTTTTCAGAAAACAGTGCTCAGAAAGACCGCCAAAAACACGTTAAAACACCGCGATGGCGGTGTTGGTTCGGTGGTAGCTAGCCACCGCAGTGGCGGTAAAAGTTCGGTGGTCGTAGTCTCCTGTAATTTAAATTATTCTGTACTGCATATGTTCAACATGTTCAACGTAGCATGTGGTAAAATAACATTATGCATAACGTATGTATCTATGTTTCAAAAAATAACTTATGTACCGTACAGATACTCGATCTTAGGAATGAGATAGCATGACCGAGTGAATGCAAATCCAGCTAGCTCACAGTATATCATCATAATCTTGCTCAAACACAATTCACAACATAATTTATGATATCTTACTATTAAGGATTATTATTATTAGCCTCTCATACTAGCAAACAACATACTTTGCGACATCAGGGATGGCCTGTAAAAAGCTCTCTACATTCCGGAAACCATATTGCTGGTAAAGCAGTGGCTCACGAACATACTGAAGATAATCAGCAGAAATTCTCGGTAGATCAACTCCACCGGCTTTAGAACATAACACCGAACGAATGTTCTTCTTTACGTCTTCTGTGATCAGTACAGAACTCATCTTTCAGTCTGAACACACAGCATGAAACCAGAAGAAATTATCCATCTACTTTAAACTTCTTTTTGAAAACTGTTTCCTTTGATATCTCAGCAATGGTTCGACCAATCACCACAAAATTTGGCAAGGTGGCAATGCATATTCTGCAAACAACGTTACTATGCCAGCTTGGATACTACACTTTTTATCTAATACCAGCAGCTCAGCTATGGCTGAGGGGTCGACACATCATGTCAGTTGAAATCTTGACAGCCAGCTGCTGCACATTAACATTCTATACACCAAATTTGAAATAACTAGCTTCATTCATTCCAAAGATATGATCAGGCATGGACAATTTAAAATGGGTCATGTGACCTGACAATGCCCCTTTCAGGGATGGTTTGTCATCCATGGGCTAGGAAATGCTACAGTCAATCTATCTACCACATTTGAAGTCTCTCATTTCCACCGATCGCATGAGCTACGACAGACGATGCAAAATGTAGACAAGATGCTCCGCTATCGCCGTGAGACCTGCGCGATGCCTGCATCAGTTGAAATATTGGCCTACTGTTGTACGAATAACACAAAACAGATCGCATGTCAGCCTGAGGAGCACTTTCACCAACTGCTATGTTTTATTACGCTACCTGCATAGTTCTGTATAAGCAATTATGCATCACTGCACTAGGTACTACTATCGCACAGCGAGCATGCAATGCCATGTGTGTCATCAACAGACTTTTGTCCAACCAGTCTTGCTGATGTCAACTGGACCACAACTGTGATCAATCAACAGTGACTACCACCACTGTTGATAATGACACTGCACATTACTGCGCCAGGGCACCATCGTTGACGCAAACCACCATGGTGGACAGACACAAAGGTTTCAAACAGCAAAAGTGACCTTTAAGATCACTAAAGGTCACCTGTAATGGTGCTATTCGATAGTTTACATGTATATGACTTCCAATTAGTCTTCATTTCTTCAACTGCAACTATGTGCAACTATGTGCCTACCTTGCACCGTTTCCAAGACAAAACCACTTATTACACAAAATTAAGAAGTCACATGACCCTGAACACAAGGGGTAATCTCCGATGTTTAGTTGTTTACCAGAATTAGGATGCAACGCTGACAAGTGAACACTCTCTAGGCACTGTACTTAGTGAGACCGTCATCACGACAGTCTCACTTAGTGCACCCCTACCGTCCCTGTAACTTTGGCTACAGGAACATTCCCTCCGTTAATCCAGGACATTGCTAGGTCTATGCTATATGCAACATTTGCTTTGACTGTACACCATGCTGTGCTTACATTCGAACGTTGTTGTTGAATTAAACGTTGCCGTGTATTACATAAACGTTGTACTAATAAAGGCGAAGTCTGTATATTTTCGTTATTGTGTTGGTGGTTATTCGTGTTTTAACATGTACGCCAATACTGCTGACATGGCAGTAGGAAAAAAAACTTAATGACAGTTCTAGAAAAAGCGGACTACAGATTAGGCCATACGATCTAGGTCAACCTTTGTCACATGCGTTCAACGAACCCATCACGGCGTCAGTATAAAATACACGAGCAATTAACACTTCAAAGACACATTCACCACGTAACCTGTTACTATAGGCTACTATCAGTCATCAGCAGCCGGTTGTGGCCACCCAGCTTGTGGTGTGCGTTTCAGTCGTCCATCAGAACCAACAACGACGTGGAAGGGTGGCACAACCGGCTGAACCAGTCGTCACGACATGGCAAACTCGATCTGTACAAATTTGTGCCCCTGTTCTACAGAGAGGCGCAATACGTCACCCTGCAGGCAGTCCTTGTGCCCAAAAACCGCCTGCATCGCCACCAGAAGGCCCACAAACGAACACAAGGACTGCTCAGCAAGTACTGGGCGAGCTATGCTGCTGCAGAGTTGACAATGGCCCAGCTACTGAGCAAGTGTAGCTACATCTACGCACCGCATCTGTAGTGCTGTAAAGCCTACCGTAAGACAGTGACAATGACACTACATATGGAGTGCACTGTATGGTTATAATTTTATGTATATTTTAGGAATACATCGTGATTATGACCTGCGTATTGTGTTATTATTATGAAGAATAATATTATATACACACCCTTGTGTACAATCCAACAGATTTATTATATACACAACGTTGTGCAAATGCAACTAATGTCTTATATACACAACACTTTTTACTAAAAATTCGTAA
>Ga0209780_1001230_pt1 | contig 16405 bp, 10 predicted proteins | sample WorMetexBAHAMAS2_FD_187384 | JGI IMG/M metagenome (GOLD analysis project Ga0209780, IMG submission 187384) | Marine gutless worms symbiont microbial communities from Max Planck institute for Marine Microbiology, Germany - Inanidrilus exumae... | ecosystem: Host-associated > Annelida > Digestive...
GTGTGACTCAGCCGTTTACTACAGCCTCCATGGAACATTTCGTCATTTTCGATTTTGCTCAAAACTAAAAATGCCCAAAAAAAACTGAAAAATGCCCAAAACTACCAACGTTTTTATCTGGCAACCTAGATAGAACATAATCAGTCCAGTTATTTTTGCCGGGCCCTGACGATTGTTGCTGGGGCCCTGCCCCCATGGGCCCCACCATAGTGACGCGACCGTCGCTACATCACTCTTATGAAACTCCTTGCCATCTGGCATCCAATCATCTTCTCAGCCTGCCTGTCTTCCGTCAACGTCTAACAAATTTCTTTTTACGTATTCGTGACTTTGTAATAGTTCTATTTTAGCCACGTTAAAAATTTCTGACTTGACACTGCACTGACACCCTGTGAGACTGAGTAACAATTACAGTAAGTACAGTCATGGCCCTGTATCGTCCAATGGTATGTACTGTGTTGTTCGAAGTGTCTGTGCTTAACAAGGCGCCGTGACGTTCACCCTTTATCTATCTCACTCTGCATGGCATTCTTAACTTGATTTGTACTCGAGACCGAGTCTTGAGCTTGAAGATCAACTTTAAGCTGGATATTCAAAATATTGTGTTAATTCAACTACAGACCTCAAATAACGCATCACCTGCAGGCTGCAATGCAAGAACCTATTACGAAAAACTAGGAAAACCATATTGCAATAATCTACCTCTCCAAATTTGCGTCCATTTTAACGGCCCTCTTCCCAGCTGAATCCGAGTTATCCAGCCCAGTTCCACTATGGTTTTATTCCTCCACAGTCTACTTGCTGTGGTGGAGTAAGAACCTTTGGACATACCGTAAATCCACGAATAAACGCCGGGTCTCAGTTAGACACCGGGTCTCGAATAGACGCCGTGGGTCTACATCGATTGTACGAATAAACGCCGGGTCTCCGATAAACGCCGGGTCCTATCAGTGGATTGAACGATATGAACGAGTTTGATAGGCCTAGTAGAAAGATCAGTTTGTTGCTATAACCAGTAAGCAACTGCACAAATTTTTACGCAACAGGCCTATACAGCAAGATTTAATAAACGCCGGGTCTCAGATAAACGCCGGGGGTTCTGATCTATTGTACGAATAAACGCCGGGGGCGTTTACTCGGGGATTTACGGTAAGGCACAGTCTGTTACAGGCCAGAAGCGCTTCCTGTCACTCAGTGTCAAGGAAAACACAAAGTATTAACTATTGCGTCAGTCCGAAACTAATATTTTATTTCAATAAAACAAAAGTTTGCATAATAACCTAACACGGAACTTCATGGCGAATGTTCACAGCACATGTGACAACTACGACAATGAGACAATAACATCGACTGTGACAAGGTAGTGGACATACAAGCAGCAACAGGCGACAGAGAGTAGCCATGAGATGACAGAACAAGCACACCAAGTAAGGCAACAATTAGTCATTGGCTTCTGAAGGACCCTGCTCCTCTTCAGGTTTCGCTGCCGGCGAGACGCCACTTCCATCTTTCTTCTTCTTCAGGCCCGACACAATATCGTCTATCCTCAACAGCAGAATTGCCGTCTGAAAATGAACAAACAATAGCTAGCACTACTCTGTAACAGTATACCACAGGTCAGGTTGGTGTCCCCATCACAATGTAAAAACTTTCCAGATTGCCAGAGCAGAGTTTTCACTGGCTAAATGCCATTCATGGGACAGAAGTAGTCATAAACCATTACCACTATCATAAAACATTAGTATAATGCACATGAATAGCAATAGCATAAGTTTACTGTTGTAGAAAATGCATCCATGAAGCTACACACACTACAGATTGTACAAATAAAAGTTGGAAACGGGCATGCACAAAATTATCCTTAACCCCACCTTACACTTTCAACCCAGAATGCAAACAAAACAAAATTAGCCCCGTACGGGGAATGACGGTCGACTCTTCGCAACTGACGTTTGTGCCAACTTCAAAGTCATGTGACACAAAAACTAGGCCGAATGTCAGAAATCAGCCTGACCAAATGTAGTTACTGTGCCCTAGTTTAAGGATCAGTGGTTAGTTGCCAGCTCCCATTGTAAATGGCAGAGACGATATCTTTTGAAAATGGCTGGATTTCCAACTTTGAAGGGCTCGTGACCTTGACCTTGGATCAGGTCATACTGGATACAGTCGTGCATCACTCATCAACCTCTATATACATGCCGAATTTCATTAAAATCGAAAAAAAATTTTGTTGATGGACAGACCTACATACGTACGCACTTACGTACGCACGGACATTTGAGACTGGCTTTATTAAGTTGACTCTATCAAAGAGTCAACATAGTAAAAACAAGGCAATCGTAGATATCAGACTTCACCCGTGGTGTGCAATCCCACCCCACTTCACAGCCGATAATAGACTCCCCAAGTGCTTGCAATCAAGTGACCGCCCCTATCTGGACCACTGTGATTCTCAGTGGCTCAATTCTTCCTCAACTCTATATACTTCCTTAAGCTAAGTACCTCTGTCATATCAAATATGAACAGGAGCAAACATATTTGCAAATGACTGAAAACAATAACTTGCCACTTTTGTGGGCGGTAATGACCAAAGTGAAATAAGTCAGATAGACGAACCTCAATAGCTGTTTTGTAAGTCTGAGCTTTCACCGAGTATGCCTCCCACACTCCATAATCGTTCATGTCCACTATTTCTCCGTTCTCCCCATTCACACCCCAACTGACGCAACCCTCTGTCGCATGCTTTGCCTGCACATACACACACATGACACATCAAACAATGCAGTACTTTTTAGTTTTACAACATACCACAGACCTAAAACTAAAACTGCCAGCTTATGCATATGTTAACTTCAATACAAAACTGCTATAACAGTTGTCTACTGGGCTCTTCATCATTCCTAAAATTCACAGTGATCAACACATTGATGCCAGTAATGTGTGCTTGACTAAGTAGAATTTCTGGAGCGAGTGGAGTTTAACGTCTCACTCAATACATCAACAGTCATTTCGGACAAGTGTCTTTACAGGCAGTCAATGGTACTAATGCCAAATAACAACCAAAAATATTTAAAATATACAAAAACAAAACAAGCTGCCAAAGAATTTTGACAAAAGGCGCAGGCGGATTTTTCATGTGGGACAATGTAATGTGAAACCGACCAGTTGGGAGCACTGCAATCTGCTGCAGCAGTTGCGCTGTTATCGAGGACTGAATGAGTTTAAGCTGCATACACCGCAGCATACTCCCAATTCTTTTCAATGAGCTGGACAACCCCCAAAATTACTCCTTCCTCTAAAGGAAGCAGCAATTTTGGGGGTTGCTCCTTCCTGTGGGGGATCTCCACCCCCATCTAATATATGACTCTGTGGACCAATGTAAGTCACCCCAAATGGTATCTCGATCGGTTCAGCCATTTTTGCACAGCTCATCCGTGTGACCAACACACAGACAGACGGACCATGCTATATGCAACATCTGCTGCAATAGACTGTATCTCATGCACTGTATGAAAACAATGCGGCCTAAAAACTAATCTAACATGAGCAGGCCAACCTTAGTTAACAAAAATACACAAAAATCAAACCGAAAGACTCCCCTGAAACTGCTAACATGCATATGCTCAATCCTAATGCATAACTGTGAAACACAATACAGCACACAACACATCTGATAATCATGTCTGATAATCTTATTATCCACACAGTCATCATTGTCTACTGTTTCCGAGATATAGAGATACTGAACAAAATAGCTAAATTTTCCAACTGCAACATGTCCCCAGTTGGGATGGCCAGTGGAATTTCATCACGATCATTGGTGTGAATGTTGCCCTAAGCAGCTTATGGCACGCCGGCCTGCCCTGCGGCAACTCAGCGGGCAGGCTGGCTTGCTGCCAATGCATGCACCGTACTGCAACATAGAGGCTAGCAGAGACATGTTAACATATGGTAACAGAGTGCCTTTTTCTTTTTAGGGGATATTTCCAGGAAATTTGCCCTGTACGGGCTCCGGGGCAGTAATGCACCGTGATTCATGCGTTGATTTCAGCACTATAATTGTTCGTTTACATAACTTCCTTCATTTCTTCTTCACTTTCTTATTTCCTTATGCTTTCTTTCTTACTTGTTTGTACTGCCTGACTTATCTACCTACTCCTTCCAGAATAGACACGTTCTGCTTCCAGGCCGGAGGTCATGGAAGGTGACCAAACCTGGCTTTAGTTTTTTGGGTTAACTTTATGTTGTGGAATATTTTGCTGTGGATGCATGTTTGCTTTTGTTGTGCTTGTTTCAGTTTTTCAGTACTAAGCCAAGCAATTGGCTGGGAAGAACATCCCCGAAATGACCTATTCTGTGTCAAGTATGATGTAAAACCTTAACTCGATCAATTTTCTGGGAAAAGGCCTAGCAAGTTTTCTAGTGTGAACATGTGGGAAAGTTTAAAAATGCTGGTTAACAGACGTCGAAGAAAGTGCTTTGACTAAAAAATACGTACGTAACATCCATCCAAAAATTAGAACAGTCTTACACTTTCGCAAAAGCGGGCGACCATAATAAGATCACACATAAAGCAACAAAACAGGAGCACAGACGCCTGTACCCTCAGAGCAGTCAACGTGCGGATTGCTTGTCCTCCGCAGTTCTGAATCAGTGTGCGTGGTATCACCTCCAGGGCACGTGAGACGGCACGATACGGCCACTGCTGGACACCCGTTATGTGCTTAGCTTTCTCGTTCAACACCTTCACATACAAAACATATCCACAATTCTCAAACCGTCTCTGGTGTAATGGTCACTCTGCAGGCAAACCTGTGTTGTCACGTAAACCTTTAACACGCTTACTCCACCTGTTATGGAATTTGGAAGGGGAGGATCTTGAAAGAGAAATGGCACAGGTAGTTTTTCCGACCAGAAGCCATTCCCATCATCCAGCCGAAGGCGTCAAAGCACTGATGGAAAGTGTCTCCCATCAAATCTAGACGTTCTCCTGTTGTGCAATGGTGGAATACTAAGCCGCCAGACAGTTGCCATTCAGTGCTTCTCTGTACTATATCAAAAAGGTCATCTGGTCTCCCACATGTAACTATTATCACTGTGTTGTGTGTTGGCGCTGCGGTAGGGCATTTGACTTGCGACTGACAGGTTGCGGCGCGGGTTTAAATCCCAGCCAGTCCGCTTTCATGTAACATAGGTCAACTCAGCCTTGCATCGCTAACTCGAGTAACTGCTTTGGCTGGGTGTAAAGGCAAGATTCACACCTGTGCTGGGTGGCAGGTAAAATGTGTGATCCCATATCATGCAAGATTCCCACAGCGGTGAAAGCTAAGTTGATGTTAACTGCTATATACTGTTTACTTTACCAGCAGTCTTAAACATAAACAGAACGCATGTTACACAAATGAAAGAAGAACCCGCCACTAACATTCCATCATTACTTCAGAACTGATATCATAATGAACAGATCACCAGTACTGACAACCCACTACTAACATTCCATCATTACTTCAAAACTGATATCATAATGAAAAGATCACCAGTACTGGCAGATGAATTTGAAGCAAAAGTCATCACACATAAGTTGGGCTATGTGCAGTATTAGACAACAAGACAATAACAACTATATTTCTCATGACATATTGCTAGGGTTAGACTAATACTGGTATCGAGTATCGGCTAATACTCGGCAGTATCGGTACCATAGGTATTGTTATCGACCGATACTCATTTGAATATCGGTGCCGAAACCAGTCGTCCTGTCATTTGTTTGATGACCTCAGTGCTTTAGCGCCCACGCTTTATTTGGTCACTTGTTTTCATTCTAAGAAATAAGAGCTTGTATCGCGTACGCCGTCGACAACGTGCATAGGCCTACGCTGTTAACAGCTTGCATACGCCGTCGACAATTTTCAAACATCTAGCAATGCTAGATTTGTGAGACACTCCCGCATTCACATGCGTTTGAATGCGGTCGACTGCGTCATTGAGAACGCTGTTTTAATGCAAGTACCAACAATTTACTGGTATAACAATGCAAGCATTTATCAGTCCCAAACCGATGCGAATTTTTAATACAACAGTTGTTCTGTAGTTTAAATCATTTTGTAAAGTGTACGTTTAATGTATGGCAAAATAACACATACGTTTACTGTACGTACATTTCACAAAATAACATACGGACTGAGAAGTCACCTCCAGTATTGGTACTGGTAGACCTGTGGCAGATAGTATCAGGTATCGGGAGCCAGCACGGTATCAATCTAACCCTACTTCTTGCTTCATGATGTGACATTATGTTGTTTCATTGTCTAGTTGTTAAAATATAAATGTGCTTATGTAAGATATGATATAGATACATCAGGATCTTCTTCCTAATCTCAAAGTACTAGTTGCTGTCAGGAAGGACATGTGAGCAGTAAAACTTTGCTTCAACAAAACCCTCCACTTCTTAACTGCGGGTGTTGGCCAACACAAGCATAGTGGGTGCGGCAACTGTACGATGGATGTAAAATGGTGATTGTCGTGATTCAGTTTACCTGACATAATATAAAAATACACATAAACCTGAAGGTACGTCAGCTCAACATACTGCATTGAACCATAGCAAAAATTAACGAAAAGAACCAAAAATGAAAACTGATCAGCAAAGTTTATCAAGTCCGAGTATCAAGTAGTAACTAATGCAGAGTACTGACGTGAGCCAGTGCCATTTCCACAGCACCGCCTCCAGGCACAAGTCTCGCATCGACCATCACATTACGAGCCACGTTCATCGCGTCCTGAAGATTGCGCTCAACCTCGTTCAGAATATCTTTGCTTGCACCACGCAGCATGATGGTGCACGCCTTCGGGTTCTTGCACTGAACTAGGAATGTGAAATACCTGCACACAGCCGGCCCCAATAACTACAGCTGCAGTACATATAAACTTTAAACTTATCACTGGGTTCCATCAATTCCATGGACTGCCATCAACGAGATGTGGTGTTCCATTCCTCAGCGTCACCTCAAGGATCAAACTAGAAGCAGCACTGACGTGGACGCCACTGCCACCACTAACTTGAGCTTGCTGTGACCTTGACCTCCAGGATTTAATCAGGATCATTAGAGGCCAGTGAATATTCCTTGTCAGCTTTATTACTGTCCATGCGATATCGTGGTAACAATATGTGACTGGTCGAACGGGACAGCCTGACAACAGAATGTCCTCGCCGAGTATCAGTTATTTCCCAAAAGTTAAAGAGATCACATGACTCTGTACACACCCCTTTTGTGGCAGTATATCGTGCATGCACGAGTAATGCTCTGTATCTATCAACACACAAAATGTGAAGTGCCTAGCTTCACCGATTCCAAAGAAATGATTGGGGGAAACATTAAAAAGACTGGTCACGTGATTATGACCACGCCCATTAAGGTGTAGTCTATCACCCCATGGCTAGCATTTGACATTCTAACTGCATACAAAATTTGGCGACTCTCACTTCAGCTGTTCGTGAGACATGACTGCAGGCGTCAAAATTGAAAATGGGTCACGTGACCCTGACCACGCCCCTCTTAGGAGTGGTTTGTTATTCATCAGCTATGACACGATGTCAACCTGTATTAGTAACCAATGCGGAGTACTGAAACAAATACTCACATTACATACCCACTTCATTCAATATGCTGGGCCATGGACCTCATCAATGCAGTGTCATATTGTTACACATGGCCCATTAAAGTGACAGTTTGCAAAGTTACAAAATAAAAACCCACAAATGTCCATCATGTACTCACTCGTCACCAATTTTCTCGATTTCAAACAGTCCACATTCAGTGCCGACATCTTCATCTTTCAGCTCTTCTGTTCTGTTCACCACTGTCGCCCCAACAGCCCTACCAGTCACCAAAACAGTCCAGATACATCACGTTACGTTAACGAATGACTGGTTGATTGACAGCTGTCAATCAGCAGTCGGACACACGAATGACTAATTAGAATGATATGATTAGAGATGCACGTGCACTGTTGAATGCTTGATGTTGTGTTGATTTATTTTAATGTTATAATGATGTTTTTGTAAATATACTTTATTAAAAAACTATTGTGTCATATGACTGCCATCCTTTCAAAAAATAATTTATAATGGACAGCTGCATAGGGCAGTCGGCTATCTGCGACAAGACATCAACTTCAAGTATATGCACGGGCATACAGTGCAGCCGATAACGATTTCAAAATTTAATCTAACAACCGAGTGTCTTTAATCACTGGTTAAGCAATCAAAGCCAGCAATTTAAACGTTGCTAGTATAAGCTCTTTCTCAGGCATATGTGTTTGTTCAGCGGGGTGGTATGCTAGTAATGTGCAGGCAAATCACAATTACAGTCATCATCGATCTCATAGTCAACACTAAATGAGAACAAAAAATGTTCACTTCACATTTCTCGTAATGTACTTTGTTAAGTTAACAAAATGTGAAATTCTGCACACCACCTTAGTAACTTATCGTTTATTACAAAATATGATCTTGCACAACTTGTTTAAATTCAAATGCTGCTCAATATATACAAATTTTAATCAAACAAAAACGTTTCTAATCACCCATGCCAACTTAGCCCCCTAATCTTAGTGGGATGGGAAATAAGTACGAGCCAAAGTGCAGAGATGCTCTGCGGGTGGGGAGTAAAGGCATGACAGCTCATCCGTTCATGGATAAATGTGTGGGTGGAGAGTATAACTGTGTGATCCGTTGTTAACACGTGCCTTACCTGAGCACTTTAAAGATGAGTGTCGAGCTTAATACAAAGCATTGTTCAAATGCTCTGTTTACTTTACATTTGGTATTTGAGTCAGACAACTAGTACAAACAGTGCGATACACCTTCTTTCTTCAACCTCATTCTGGTACCAGTTCTTCCATTTCCGACTCACCAATTCCTTCACCCATCACTTCTTCCTCTTTTGATTCACCACTCTGCTCATCAATAACTCCCTCTCTCTTTCACTCTCAGCTTAAAACCTACCTGTTTCATAAATCCTACCTCCCATAGTTTCACTTTTTCTTCCTGTACTGCCTTCACGGACTTTTGCCCAGACCATTTCATCTGAGCTACCCGGCCTTTGTTTTTAGTTTTTCCTTATTTTTCGTTTCTGTACCGTCGCTAGACTAAGCTGGCTGGTCAGCTTGTGAGCACACATAAATATACCGTATCGTATCAGTATCTTTTGGAGAACTTGCCAACAGAAAGTTAACTGTGGAAAAAAATAATCAAAAACTAAAAGTAGTAGCAGTAATGGAAGAAGCCAGCACTCACAAAAACATACACTGGTACTGTTTTTGTGCCAAAAGACTTTGACCTTTCATCTTTTAACCCCAAAATAAATGGGTTTCCATTTCTATGTCAAGTTTTGTAATCCTAGATGACAATGTCACTGTTCAATGGTTGATGTCACATGGTTAACAACAACAACAACAACATCCAAGCTGCAGTGTTTTTCAGATATCGCATGGACAAACGGACAGACAAATGCCAGTGAAAACCATACGATTGCTGTTGGCATGGATAACGAACAGTAAATAGGGAACACTAATCCATTCACATAAACTGATCATACCTGGCGATCCTGTTGTTGTCAGTCTTGCGTACTCGGCGTATGACGGACACACCAGCTTTCATCAGGAAGTGCTGGGCCAGGTCTGAAACGCCTTTCTCCGTGATGACGAGATCAGGTTTCACGCGCAGCACATCACTACACATCTCCTGCACCATCTCCTCCTCCAGCTGCAGAATCCGCCTATGGCAAACAGCCAACATCATGTCTCACATTTCATCAGTAATAATAATATTACCATGATCAGGACCTCTAGCCATCACTGATATTGTGCTTTTATTTTTTGTATTTAGCCTTAATAGCAAGTATGTCCATCTTCGGTGAAGGACCATATATCGACATATGCCGATCCTACGTCCACACACCAGGAGATATTCCATGAATGGCGCATCTGTAGCGTGACGCTTACGGTGGGAAAAGACATGCAACATAAACTTTAGTTCCCGGTGGCTGGCCGATTCGTCGGATTTTTGGCTTCTGGGGCAGCAAAGTTCCCCAAAATGGGACATTCCCTGCCCAGGATGCTAATGAACCACCGTGCAAAATTTGACGCTGCTAGCTTTGTCCTCGCCGGAGATTGCCGTAACCATACAAACACAGAGAAACAAACAGTAACCGATATATCCATACCTTGCATATCGGCATGTGTGGATAATAACAATAATAATAACTAGATATGCGTGGCAAAGGCCAGCATGTAGCTCGACCGGCGCAATCATATCTGCAAAACTCATGGGTTACTGGACCAAAGTTCATCCAATTTTTACCAGATGTAGGAGTTCAGAGGCTGTGTTAACAAGTGCATACATGTTGTAATGCTCCCATCTGCTTTGGAATGCCAGTGCACAGAATGAAAGTAGGGTATGCCAATTTTCACCAATTTGTGCTAAAAATATGTTATCACAGCAACACCCTTTGAGCGACTGCAAAAACAAGGTAAGATTGATTGTACCCACCCATGTGTATCTATTCTTAAAATCTGGTAAAGATCCCGTACATTCTGAGATAATTAATTTTCAAGGGTACCATCAAAAAAGAAGGCAAAAGAAACATATGCAGAATATGCACCGTGTCCTGAAAAAAGGTGCCACTATTATTATTGCTTCTAACTTTGCCAAATGCTGATCGATTTTCCAAATTCTTTCACCAACAGACCTAGCAGTAAATTTGTACTAAAGCAATAATAAAATATCCCACCACAATCTAAAGATAAGTTGGCAAAAATAAGTGGTGTAGTGCGGCATCGACCATAGTACAATTCACACGTGTTCCTATTTCCCTTCCATGGTAACCCTATTATTCACCGTTTCTGAGATACAGAAAGATATTGGTCGAATACTACCAATTTTAACCTACCCCAAATGTATTTGGCACCGGATGCTGGGGGTGACCCCAATGGAATTTTGCCGAGGTCTCTGGTCCCAGAAATCTGGAGTCTGAGCTACCCTAAGGTTGTTTTCTACATCTATCATTTTTCTGGTACAATTCCGAATTGTGACGGATGGACAGACAAACAAACACATAATCACTGCACATGCCATGCTAGCACAGAATCGTCGTAATTACAAGAATTACAAATATTATACTGGACAGCACATGAAGAACAGTGGCGCCATGTGATCTCATTGTAGCAATTTTTAATGTGCAAATATACATGGAAAAATAGCTCAATATTACCAGCTGTAGACCTCAAAATGTGCTTATTTTAAAAATAGTGTATTTTACTAAAATGATAAAAATAGCTGGCTTAGTTGCACCCACAGTGATGCAATAAACTTCACTAATTCTAGTTATTTCATAACAAGCAGTTTAATTACCCAAAATCTTCCTCTTTTGTGATTTCAATATTTGTCTACAGTAGAAAAAAAACACATTAATTTACATAAAATACAAAGTTAATTACAAAAGGTCATTAAAACAGAATCTCGTAGCATAAGTGAGAAAAACACTGAAATTATGTAAGGTTTATGTAAATTTTAACATCAGCCTCAATACATCACAAGCCATTTTTGTGAGTTACCTGGGATACGAGTAAAATCTGAAATCTGGCAAGAGAAACATACACAGTTGGAGCGTAACCGTAATTTCAATGCAATTTAAGTAATATCGTGCATTTAAGGCGACACAAGTTATCACAAACATGCATGATGCCGAATTTTTGCCAAAGCCAGCCGTCTTTTCACTCAAGGTTGGGCCAGGTCCAACTGAAACAGAACCTTTGAGATAACTGAAACAGCTTTTTTTGCAATCCAGATGTCCTTCTATTCAACCAATGAACAATGTCAGAGCACTGAAGGTACTCACAGCACTGATTCCAAACAGGAAAAAACCAGGAAAAACCCAGTGGCCTCATGTTTTCTTAACCCACCAACGAATGCTGAGGGATTGATTGATTGACTCAGTTACGGTTGTACGTCCCACCCGACACAAAATAGGTCACTTCGGATACGTTTTTCCCAGCCAATCTCTTGGCTTAGTACCGAAAAACTAAAACAAACACAGCAAAGCAAACACGTATCTGCAACGCAATATACTACAACATAAAATTAACCCAAAAAACTAAAGCCAGGTTTGGTCGCTTCCTATGACCTCCTGCCTGGAAATGGAGACAGCCTATTCTGGTTTCGGCGCTTCATAAATTAGTCACTTGCTTACTAACTTAACACTTACCCACTTACTTACAGCCCCAGGACCCCCACAAAGCTGATGCTAAGGGAAGACCTGATGTTCCCTTTATGCAGTTCTAACACCAGTACTCAAAAAACTGGTACAAATATTTAATTAAACATGGCAAACACAGACCTGGCAACCATTCCTGCTTAAGCTGCTTATTCTAATGTTCACATGCACAAAACGAAACAATGCTTCCACTGCGCAAGTGCAGACAACAGCGCAGGGCTGTCTAGTTGCACGAATGTCCACCTGCAAAGTATGCAAGTACATGTAAAACATGTAGCAAAAATTTGTACGATACTAACCTGGCTTTCACCCTTTTTGTATTCCAGAGAGCAGTCCAACAGAACAATCCGTGGATTTTCAATTCGCCTGCACACATGCATGAAGACAGCATGTCAACATATGAACACTTTTTGTTAACGAAAATATCTTCAGTGCTTTGACACTGTCAGCTGGGCATCAGCCCCCGAGATCTGCTCCACAGATTCTTTTAGGGTGTCAGAAATGCAAACCTGCCAAGTTTAAAAGACGGAGACAAAGCTCCAAAATGAGAGAGAATGAAGGAGGATTTTCGACAATTATAAGAGAGGAAGAATGCGAGCAAATTTGGTCCATACATGTTGCTTGACATCGTTTAGTCCGCCGTGCGCGATAAGATATATTCACCGAACAGATCATGCAGAAGGCGTGCTAGTCACTCTTAGACGACTTAACAATCATGCAACGTCTTGTGCATCGCAACTTTGTGCGAGAACTGCATAAATAAGTAAACAAAGGTGCGTTTGGCGGTCTAGCAGCAAGACTTAGAGGCTTCACCAGCGTGCGTGTGGCGGTCGCCGCCGGACACGCTATAGGTACGTGAAAACGGGAGATAGGTCCTGCTGTACGGGAGGCCGTAGTGGACGTCTAAATATGGGAGTCTCCCGCCAGAAAGAGGAGACTTGTCATCTCTGGGGTGTCCAGACCCAATCTGGCGTAATTTCATGAGAAGCGTGTGCATGTTAATAAATGTAACTCAGCTGCCACCAGTGATATCCTTGAGGCACAAGATTCATATGCAGGAAGTTTCCTATAGAAATGTCCTTAAACAATACGTACTCCTAAGTTTGAAGGCTCAGCAGGACATTTCTTAAGCACTAAGCAATTTGGCTGATGTCAACAATCACTTAATTGTCCTATCTACCAAGGTTTTCTGTTGAGAGACCACAGTCGCAACCACTGAGCCATCAATTGTACTAAAAAAATAGCAAGACATAGTAGCATGGTATAAACAACTACCGTCTCATCTTTGGATGAGTAACATCTTTGTTGATCAAAACTCCTTTCAGCACTTTCGAGTCTTCCATCGTCCCACCAGGAATCTGGCAAAACGACATCATACTTGCATAATGAATGCACATAGTGCAACACAGCTGGTCAGAACTGTTCATACATATTCACAGACAATGCCAGCTCATCACAGATAGTAAACTGTTCTAAGGCAGTTTGGCATAACGGTAACGGCATTGGGCGTATAAACAAAATTACTCTATGTTGAGCTTGGATGATACTGGAAGGGGTGGCCATCTTCGGGCAAGCATATCACCTCGGTTTAACCAGCCACCCAGGTCAATTCAGCCTCTACCCTTAGCAGTATGGCAAATTAGTACCGGCCAAAGTTCGGTAATGCTCTGCGGCTGGGGAGTAAAGACAGGCTAGCTCATTACATTCATGGATAAACATATGGGTGGCAGGTGGTAAACCCGTGTGACCCCTCGTTAACATGTGCCATATCTGAGCGCTTTAGAAATGAGTCTCGCATAAGAAAACTAGGAGTCCCTAGGTTATCATACAACAGTACTTGCGTGATTCCATGTTTAGCCATTTTGGTACAGTGCTGGCTTGTGACAAACAAAACACAGATTACAGCATATACCGCGCTAGCATAGTGTCGCGCAGTAATAAATTGTAATCAAGTGGTCCAAGTAACTTGATGAAAGGTCACATTGCCTCTGCACACAAATCGCTGAATCATATGCAGCTTGAAAACGTTTTAAACGGTTTCAAAATTAAAAGATTTGCGCATCCATATTGCCTGTGAAATAGAAGTGAACGCTATATGTTATATATTCTATCCGCCTAGGCATGCTATTTTTAGGGATCATGGCAAACTTGCTCTTCCTGCTGAAGTGTGTTGCAGTAGATAATAAGCAATTCGTCGCATGCAGCTTGCAGATAAAAAGTCTCCAGTTTTAAATCGCTGATTTCATGTAAATACAAACGTGCATCTTTTAACCCTTTCCCGCCTGAATATGTGTCCGGAAAACTGCAAAATTCCACCCCGGACTTAGTAAAATTAACCGCCAAATCGGGTTGCCAGCGACCCGTAATCGGGTCGTTGGCGACCCTATTCGGCGGGAATGTGTTAAAGAACTAGATCTGTATACTGCAGAGGACAAGAGATTTCTGGCGGTGTATTGCGCAAACGTAAATGTTCAGGTGCTATTGCACAGCTCACTATTACCATGGTTCCCTATGGGACCGACTCCCCATCAAAAGTGCCTCTTCCTTTAGAGGGATCTGGACCCCCATCTAATATATGGTTCCTTGGGTCTATACGAGTCTTCAACTGAAATGGCATCTCGATCGGTTCAGCTGTTTTTGCAGGGCTCATGAATGTATCAACAGACAGACCGGCCACACTACTCAATGTGCAGCGATAAGCTAGCTTTCGCTATCTTTCGCTGAGCTGAGGCCTAAAAGTAGTTAGTAGTAATGTCTTATTAATACTACTGACAGAATTTAACGACCAATATCCCAGGTAAACCTGGGACAGCTGGTTCCTCTCCTTGGGTCCTCCAGGCTCCACCTCCACCTGTTCTGGATCAGAACACCCGGGGATTAGTGAAATGGGTTTTTATGGAATGGATATCCTTCCGGTCACCCAGCCAACGGTGTCAAAGCACTGAAAAAACACAATGATCTAACCCTAACCAGCGGCCTTGTTTATCCACCACCGTTCTCATGACAGGAGGTACGTGGTACCGTTTATACACCATGTTTCAGAAAAAAACACCCACTCATATTATTGGCTATAAGTTGATGAATAGTTGTCTGATTTTAATAATTTTTAGCACCAAAATTCCTCACATAATTTGACACAGTGTACTTGCTCTCCATTGACACGTACCTGGTTTAATTTTATCTTACTAGCAAAATAAAGCACTGCACCTTTTCTACTTTAGCATATCTCTTTATGTCAATTTCACGCCTGCCGTTCTGCTCAATTGAAACTGTTGATGTAGCCTCCAAGGCAATATCACATGCGAGATCAGCCCTGCCATTAACAAAGCACCATAGATCACACGACAGAAAATGAGGTGACAAAATGGTATCTTCAGCAGCACGCACTGCTGTCTGAGATAGACCAATGAGCAGCTGAAACCATCAATTGTAACATCCATAATTACAACTACTATAACACTCAGCGTATTCGGAGTCGGTTCGACGGTGTGGGGCGCGTCGGGGGGGAAGCCGACGGCGCGACGTAGAGCCGTAAAGAGTTGTAGAACTCTCACTGTTACACTACTCGCGAGTCAGCTAGACGCGACCGAACCGGAAGTAGTATATCGCGGACGACATTGACCTCTTGGACCTTTTGCCTGACCATCACGAAAGATACCCGCGGCCATTTTGGACAAAATACCACAAAGACGAGCGTCATAGAGCCGTTGGCGCCAAACCGGAAGTGGAAATATGGCGGCAACCCGATATTTAGACTCAGCGACCCCGACTTCCTATAATACCCCCGAACGACGACGGCGCGACGTAGAGCCGTAAAAATTGTAGAACTGTCACTTTTACACTACTCGCGAGTCAGCTAGACACAACCGAACCGGAAGTAGTATCCCGCGGACGACCTCGACCTCTTGGACCGATCGCCTGACCATCACGAACGATACGGCTGCCGTACTGGCCAAAATACAACAAAAACGAGCATCAACAGGCCACTGGCCGCCAAACCAGAAGTGGAAATATGGCGGCGACCCGATATTTCGACTCAGCGACCCCGACTTCCTATACATTATGGGGTCTATCTCTAACCGTTACGTAGCTTGTATTGGAGAATGTTAACATTACGCCATGTTAAGCAG
>Ga0209780_1001231_pt1 | contig 16403 bp, 9 predicted proteins | sample WorMetexBAHAMAS2_FD_187384 | JGI IMG/M metagenome (GOLD analysis project Ga0209780, IMG submission 187384) | Marine gutless worms symbiont microbial communities from Max Planck institute for Marine Microbiology, Germany - Inanidrilus exumae... | ecosystem: Host-associated > Annelida > Digestive...
TATATATATATACATACACATACACATACATATATAAAGTTGCCGTGGTCTGTGTGTCTGTCTTCCATATTTATCAAAAACGTGCAGACCGATTTCCATGAAACTTTTCATGGTTTATAGGAGTCATACGTAGACGTGAACGGATAAAAGGCATCCGGAAAATTTAGACCCTTAATGTGTAACAATTGGGAAAACAGTGCAAAATGGCCGATTTTAAGAAAGTCTGCATGAGCCATGAGCGCTGGCGTGCGCAATGGCCTGCAATCAGAGTTCGCGAGATCCCCTGTGCGCTGGCCGGTGGTACTGCAGCAGCACGGGAAATCGCATGCGGGCCTGGGGGCGTGGCCCGTAGCCTTCGATGCTGGACTGTCTCAAACGCTTTTGTGCTCCTGAGTCCAGTTTAGTGGTCCCACTTCCTGGCCGGCCTTTGGCCGGGTAAACGCTAGTTGACTTATATGTTAAAACATGGCAGTTTCAGTTACCACTGTGATTGATTGGTGTGTGTATATACTATTGATTGTATTTAATTATACATTTTAGTGATGTTTGTTACAGGTTAAATCTTGGCGTTATATTAAATACCTTTCCTGCTATATTAATGGCTTATAACAAGCATCATTATCGTGGTAGAGTGCATAGAGGTGCTGCTTCCAGGGGTCGTGGTCATGTGTCATTATATGCGGTGAGTCATCTTTCTCGTAAATGCTTGTAAATCTGAAATTCAGTGTTATTTAAAGAATCATAGTGTCTTGCAATGTTTGAAGTAGCGATGTAGTATTTGAGTCCGACAGCATCGACACGCACTTAAGTCCACGACTTAGACTTGCACTGGATGGACTCAGACTCAAAGATGGGACTTACTACCATTTAGAAATGTTATGCCAAGGATTTAGATGCTAGAAATTAATACTATCCATTTTGATTGCATTGACATTATGCACTATAAAAGCTATTACTTTAACATTGTCTTTATTCGGCTGAGTGCAAAAAGCACATACAGATTGATTCACCTATTTGTCAGTGCATGATAATTTTATTAATATTCACATTGTGGTCATTGATTTTGAGGTGGACTGAGACTTGAAATGTGTGGACTGGACTTGAACTGGGTTGACCTGAGTACCCAGTACATCACTGGTTTGAAGCATTCAGCAGATTTTTTGTATTATTGCAGTTTTAATTAATATTGTTTTTAGTTCAGGTTATTTCAATAATACTGTATGTTACTGTGATGTCGCTATTAATGTGCTTGTGTACTGTGTATTTTATCCAAACTACTTCAGTATTTCCAAGTGGTGTGTTCTACTGTGCCTGCTATTTTGCATTTTTCATCCTATGTCATTTAGACAAATATTCAGAACTTATGTAGTTTACAAGAAGATAATTGATGTTGTGTAGTGTGGTACAATGGCCGTTATTTATGTACAAGTAGTTAATGTTCAGATATGCTTTAAGGACACGATTGCCTTGTATTTTGTACTTTATTGTATGTAACAGCAAGACACTGATCTCAGTCAACAGTTACAGGCCATGCATTTGGCTGATTATCATCAGATGTCTGCTTGTACATCTTCTGTTGTCCGTGGCAACTGCAGACAGAGATCATCCTCCGTAGCAGCTGGTTCTGGTATGCTATATCATTGGAGTAATTTTCATTCTTTTTCTTGAGAAGTTTTATTTACTTGCAGTTGCATGTACTTGACTATGTTATGTCTGCAGTTCAGTAGTCGTGTGGATTTGATGAGTAATTGTCTCCTATGTTTTTTTGCATGCTGTTGATGTGGAAAACTGTAGACTGTTGATGCATTTCTCACGTTATAGTTCTTCCATTGCTTCTGTGCTGTGATGATCTCATGATTACTTGCAGTTACTTTTTACTTTAATTATTTTCGAATAGCTGTGGTATTTTTTGATAATTATTAGTCATACGTGTTTGTGCGACTGTTATTATAGGTGTTCGTACATTTGAGTTCTCTGTGGCTTCATATAATATCCTGGCCCAGGACTTATTGGAGCAGCATCTTCATCTGTACAAACACTGTGATGAGCGGCATCTATGTTGGCCGTACCGACGTAAAAACATAATGCATCAGCTGAACAAGAATGATCCAGATGTGTGTGTGTGTGTTTGCTTTTTCTTATTTCTTCACTTTCTGTAGAAAGTGCCTGATTTTTCTTACTCTGTTGATTGGTCAATTTACCTTACTGTTGGTGAAAAATGGGCTGTTGGCCAATGTTTGTCAAGAAGATGCCAGGCATTTTACAAAGAAATGTAGTGATACTTCTAATTGATTGAGTTAAGGTTTTGCGTCCCACTCGACACAGAAGAGATCTTTTTGCAACGGCCATATTTTCACTTCCGGTCTAAAATCTGACGTCACCATTGTATTCCTTGACACGGATTTCCTGAAACGTGGGAATTTCGGCGATTCCGTCATAAATAAGAGTTACATTGCATATTTTTTACAGCACATGTGCGAAATGGCCATATTTCCACTTCCGGTCTAAAATCTGATGTCACTATTTTGTTCCTAGACCCTGATTTCTTATAAGATGTAGGAATGTCGGCGATTTGCATAATTTTATGCAATTATAAGGTTGTTATTAATATTTGCATGTATTTTGAGGACCTCTTTGCTTGAAATGTTTATTTGGGGGGCAAGATAGGGGAAGCCGTAGTGTGATGTTTACCAACAATGAACTCGTTTTTTTTTCTTTTGGGGCTTTTTACGTCTGTGCCAATTTTGGTGAAAATATCCATCAAGAATAGCGAGCGTGCGAGTGCCCGCACACGGACACACTGACAGAGCCAAACTGGTTTTATAGTCTGTCACATGCTATATGCTATAGCTATGGGACAGATAATAAATTTACTGCTAAATTTTATGGTCAGAGAACTTTGAAAATCAGTCAGCATTTGGTCGGCATTTGTTGAACAATAACACAGTGGCACCTTTTTTGGCTAATTGTAGGTCAACGATCCGTTTTTTTTGTGTGACTGTGAAATCCCCAATGTTTGTGTTAATAGTCATATATTTGCATAATGTAGTCTTAGACAATAAATAAGTAACTTAACGATGTTATTGCAATTGCATGTGCTGATTTAATTCTGAATACTGTGGGACTTTGCTGTGCACTTATCAATCTGTGCACTTATCAGTCAGACATTAATGTTAAGTTGTGATCTGCTTCATTTAGAACAGGAGTTCTTTTCCTTGGATATGAGACTAGTTCTCCTGTGAACCTAGTTCTTAGTGGCACAAGTTGATTGACTGGTCATGTTGGATAATACAGTCAAGATAATGGGCATATGGGGATGTTGTGAGCAATCGGTTGGAGGTTTGGACAGGTAACGATTAAGATCGTTAATTACCTGTATACTGTACTAGGTATATCTAGGGGGCAAAAATAGAGGCCAGAATATACTTCTTGGGGAGCTGCTTGGGAGAGCTATAGCCCCAAGTCGTGGCAAGCACAGTAGCACAAGCATATAGTGGCGGCCCCCATTTGCATAAAAGGGCAAAGTTTCTGGTTATGGGGGCCAGGGGGTGTCTTTGCCCCTGAAGCTGAAAGTAGTTTAAAAACTAAGTGAGCAATATTGCGTTCGGGATTTGACTATTTTACCTTTTGGTGCTTTCAGATATTTTGTAATGCTTACTGGTTATATACACTTATGCCGCTAATGCAAAAACATGGATAGTAAAGTGAATGTATTGGAGTCATGCTTTTGAGCTGGATCATTCTTGTTTGGGTGGCTATCTGTGGCATTTGGGGGCTTTGCCTCCCCTTGTTCTTGTCCTCTATATGTGTTGATAGTGAGGTGACGTGGTGTGAGCCATGTTTACATGAATGTATACGTGATTGCAGTGATAATGATGATGATGCCATAAAAAGTCTAGAGTATTGTGGAGTATTGTGTCCTTGCTCAATTGCAGCATAACTGAGGTAGGCTAGACGTGTAGACAAAAGATATTGTACAGATTGTAGATTACAGTTGCAGCCATTGTGAATTGATAGATAATTTGTTTGCAAGAAGTGCAGTACAGTGACTATAAGGAATTCTTCTATCCACGCCTTCAGCAGCGTGGTAAGCAACATTGCTGTGAATTATCTTGTACATACACTGTGAGTGGCTCCTTTTTTTGATTTGCTCTCTATAAACAAGAAGCTCAGCTACCTCAGAGGGACTGTGCTATGTGCTATGTTTCACAAGCTATGGGAGTTATAAAGCTTTAAAACAGCAACAGTGACCTTTGAGGTCATTTAAGGGCATTGGCAATGGTGCCATTCAATAGGCCACATTCAGTTTTTTATTAGTCTTCCATTACAACTATGTCTCTATCTTGCACCATGTCCGAGATGTTATCATATATTTCCTAAAATTTAACGAGGTCACGTGATTCTGAAGTTGAACACATCTCTTTTGGGAGTAATATATCATGCATGTCCTTGTATTCCTCTAGATCAATAAGTACACAAAATTTGAAGTGCATAGTTTCACTAGTTACAAAGATATGATTGGGGCAGAATTTAAAAAATGGGTCACGTGACTTTGTCCGTACCCCTTTTAGGGGTTTATGTCACCATAGGCTATGATTTGATACAGTCTACCTGCATGCAAAATTTGACTATTCTTGCTTCAGCCATTCCAGAGATATCATTGGGGTCATCAAAATTTAAAGTGAGTCACATGACTCTGACCATGACCATTTTAAGGGTGATTTGTTATCCTTATGCTGGGACTTGACATAGCCTACATGCATGCAAAATTTGAGCACTTTAGCTTCAGCTATTCCGGAGATATGGTTAGTGCCCATCAAAATTTAAAAATGGTTCACGTGACCTGACCACGCCCCTTTCAGGTATAGTTTGCCATCCTTGGGTTAGCACTTGCTACGATCAACCTATCTACCAAACTTGAAGTCTTTTTCTATTCACTATGAAGATACAAAGGGCGATGCAGTATAGCGAAAAAAAGGAGTAGTTAGGTGTCACTCAAGGTCACTGGAAATAGTGCCATTCGATAGAGCATATAGGAGTTCCTATTAGCGTTCCCTTGTAACTGTGTCCCTATCTTGCACTGCTTCTGAGCTATAGCGAGGTCGAAAATCGCCTGTTAGAACCTACTGCACCTTTGTTTGGCGTCCCCGTAGGTGTTGACCCGGTTGGAATTTCGCCAAGATTTTTGGCATCAGAAAACTGAAGTCCCAGGCTATCGTATGGCGTTGTTTGTGTGATCCTACATTTAGCTGTTATGGTACAGTGCTGGCTTGTGACGGGCAAACAGACAGACACGACGACTGCATATACCACGCTAGCATAGCGTCGTGCGGTAAAAACAAAATGAACTTTTATTGTTGAATTTTTAAAGCCTTTTCCAGTGTCTTCTATACTTTTATATAGCTATGTTGTCAATTCACGTGGTATGTAAAATTACTTGCTGAAGTGATATGCTAATATACCATGTGACAACTTCCTCTAGCTCCAATAACCGTGGAAATTATAGTGTATACTTATTAGTTAGAAATCAATTGGTGGTCGTGGTGGTCGTGGTGAGATAGTGCATTTACAAACGAATACGAAATTGTTGGCTTTTATATGGTGATTTTCTGCCGGATTCGGTTAACTGGTGCCTAATATCCGGCCGGTTCCGGATTCGTATCCGGATTTTTGATGCAACTTTACCACTAGTCTATACCCGTGTTAAAAAAATACAGCAAATCACGTCCAGTGCTTTATTTTTCTTTTATCTTTAATCTACAGTGATTGCATTGCGCTTTTACATCATCTTCCCGTGTGACTGAGAAATAACTCCAAAGTTTACTCGTGCGATTTTGTGCAATTAGGAACAACGGGTATACACTACTATCGAACTAATGAAACGGTCACAAATGTACTGCTAAGGCAAGTGAACCAGGACTAGAGTTCAGTAATAATAAAACGCTAGTGCCAGTCACTTGCTGGTCGCATTATTCATGTAGAGATTAGTCACAGATTCCTATTAGCGTATTTCTGTGAAGCATCAAGTTTCAACACAGCGTGTGGCAACAGCGTCTCTTGCATCAAAGTCTTCAAAGATATATAGCGCGGACATTATTCAACGGGTGGCAGGCAGTGGGTGAGCATTCAATGGGTGGCAGGCAGTGGGTGAGCGGGGAGCCTAATCGGCGGCTGCAGTTGGCGCCAGAGCACACTGCCGGCAGCCGGCAACATCAGTTGACAGGCTTCAACGGCAGATACCAACTGTTAATTGCGCAGTGACATCGGACTCAGTGCAAAACGGGGTACTGTAATTCGTGAAAATACGAGCCATATACAATCCGGCCGGAGGCGGATTTCACCGGTTAGTGGAAAACCAGCCGGATCCGGATGGCCGGGCCGGATAACCGTCCATCCCTACCGTTTGTAGGTCTGTCTACAAACAGTTTCTTCGATTTCAATGAAATTTGGCATGTAGGTAGAGGTTGATGAGTGATGCACGACGGTATGCAGTATGACCCGATGCAACGTCAAGGTCACGAGTCCTTGAAAGTTGGAAATTCAGCCATTTCTAAAAGCTATCTCCTCCGCCATTTACAAAGGGAGCTGACAGCTGACCACTGATTCTTAAACTAGGGCACAATATCTAAATTTGATTGGGTCGGATTTGTGATATTTGGCCTAGTTTTTGTGTCACATGACTTTGAACTTGGCAGAAATGTCAGTTGCAAAGAGTCTTTACTGCACTTTGACTGAGTTGATAATCATTATCGCAAAATAGCGCCTTATACACACTATCACCGTCAACCATTCTTGTGGTTGAAAACGTCACTGTTTAGTCATTCATCGTATGTTTTTAATAACTGATCTTAGAATTTTTAAACCTATATGGCTCTAACAATTTTTGTTAATAATAATGATAATAGGTGCTTACAGGATTTTGACAGAAGGCCGCATTGCCATTTTGTCACCCCTTGTGGCACCAAATATATTTGTCCGACCTGGACCTGGTCTAGTACGTGGTTTCTTTTGGCAAACACGAGATATCTTGATAGAGTTCAACTTTTTTTGCACAGCTCACCCGTGTACCACAACCACTGACTTGTAAGCCGTGTGTTGTGCCTTTATTGAGGATTTGATATCCCTTTTACTGCATACCATTATTCTCGATGAAATGATCGTTTTGCTTTGCCGTTCATCGTAGACAGTATCCATCAGCTTGTTTGTTTACAGTGCATGTAATTTATCGAATCAAATGCAATGCGATTTTACGGACGCAGGCATACAACAAGCCAGTTTATGATGCTTCTAGCTGCAGGGAGTTGTCAAGCAATCTTGGTGGTGGATTCGACGATGTTTTTAGAATATTACTTCCACTTTGTCTATCCATTTGCCATGCGTTGTGTGCAGCTTGCTGCTTGTTAATGACGTCGTGCCATGCTTTGCTGCTTGTTTTTATGAAAAATCGTTGGTTTAAATAGTTGATATCTGATAAATGCCAGTGTTGATCTTCTAACGAACCACACCTCCATATTGCTAAGGCTAAGAGCTTTCCATCGGTATATTGTGCAAATGTAAAACGTGAAATGCCCTTGTTGCACAGCTGACTATTACCATGCTTTCATATAGGACCGACTCCCCCTCAAACGTGCCTCTTCCCACTGGGGATCTTGACATTTTTCTAACAAATGGTTCCTTGGCCCACCCGAGTCTTCTTCCCAAACAGCATCTCGATTGTTCTGCCGTATTTGCACAGCTAGCCATAGTGTTCCTATATAATTAGCCAGATCTGACTATTATTTACCTCCTAAACCTTGAAATTGGCCCCTCAGAAACTAGTTTTTGGCACAATTTCTATATTCTTTGCGGTTGCTTTTTGTTTTGTTTTCTGTCTTTGATTTATCTAGGCTAATTTGGCTAAAATGCATAAGCTCAGCTATTGCAGAGTCCATTATTTTCGATATAACAGCTAAAATTACAGGCTATGTACGCTTTTCAATTCATATGTAAGCAATAGTTAATATGTGCTATATTTTTCAAGGTATCAGAGTTAGAAAGATTTCAAACAACTAAAGTGACTGTCAAGGTCATTGATATTTCTGTCGTTCAAATTGCCTGATATGATTTCCAATTAGTCCACTGTTGTAGCAATGTCTCTATCTTGTACCATTTCTGAGATATGATCCCATATTTACCAGAATTTTAAGATATCACGTGACCCTGAACGACCTGCCCCTGTGGCCGAGTGGTTAACGCACTCGGCCGCCATGTGCAGTAGAGCGTGATGCGTTTAGTGGCCAGTGTTCGACTCGTCCCAGGCGCTTCCGCCTACCAAAGAATTATTTCTAATAATTCCTATGCACATGATGAACAGGGAGTTAATCCTGGGCAAGTAAGAGGGTTTGACGGTGTTCTCTATAAACTGTGACTGTTGCTGATTCCTTGATTAGCAGCATCACTGTGTCATTCGCGCTGACGTGAGAGCCGAAGCAGATAGATGTGACTAAGTTTCCTGGCTGATGCTGCAGAAGTGTCAATCAGGTGGCCAGGCGCTGAACGGCAGACAGGTGGGGCTGTCGTTGCATAAGTGCCAGTCTGGGCTTAGTCAGGCAGTAAGCCACGCCTAGAGGGGCGCGTTTAGAAATATCTAACATGCTGCTCAAGCCTAGGGGCTTACATTCCCTCCTTCAGCCTACATAGCACTCACACCACACACACCTATCAACTCTCCTGCTCTCTCTGGGCTGGCACATTGGACCGATTCAAAAGGTCTCATTGCTGGGGTCCACAGTAGGCTGGACCCCAGCCCGCAAAGAATGAAGGAACGTGACCCTGAACACACCCTGTTTGGGGTAATCTGTCATGCATATGCTAGTACTCAGCACCAGTGATACTCAGTGTGCCAAATTTGAAGTGTCTAGTTTTACCCATTCCAGAGATATGATTGGGCCCCAAATTTTTAATGGGTCATGTGACCTTAATCACACCATTTGGGGGTTGTTTGGATGTTAATCCTCTATATATGTATATGTATATCTGAATCTGTTCGTCTGTGTGTCTGTTCTTTATTCCTTATGCACAGCCACTGTTTTGAGCAGATTTGCAGGAAATTTTTTTGCATGTGGCATCATTATACCCTATAGATAGTCATGGGTGGTAAGCGAGCGCTGCTTGAGCCTGTGCGCTCGCTTTTCGCGCGTCGTCTATATACGCCGCTGCAAATGGGTGGCGAGTTCCATCGGGCCATTCGGAACTAGCGGCCAGCAACCGTAACGGATCAAGTACCGCATGCGCGAGAAGCACGAGCGAGGTGTGACCGGCTTGAGAGTGGAGCGCTAGTACTGGATATATCTACCTATGTACAAAATTTGACTGTCTTCAGCCATTTCACCAGAGATATGAAGGAAGACGCAAAACGTAAAAACGGGTGGTTGGGGGTGGCTAGGGCACTCGAGGTCATTGGAAATGGCACCATTTGATAGAGCACGTTTTATGAATTCCTCTTTGCCTTTTGTAGAAAGTCAGCATCCATCTTGTACTGTTTTCAATATATAGTGAATAGCCTACTTGTCAAATGTTGCAATTTTTTCTGACCATACATGTATGTGGCGTAACACTATTTCACCAAGACCTAACTAGGAAGTGTATTATAATGAATCATGAACACCCACACACTCTGGCACACTTGACTTGTGTTTAGCAGGACTAGTTTTCACGTATTTCTGGAGACTAGTGTCTGAGAGCCGGCATGAAAGGTGCTATGTGCCTTCCATCATGATTCAGTTGTTAGATGAAGAAAGAATGTCGTCCAGTGGAGGATTTCCGGGTTGGCGTTAGTGCTTTCAGTTTGCTTGACTGTTTTGACACTGTTTTTTTGACAGCAGGAAGAACATCCGACCTGTAGGAAAACGTTGGTTCAGTTATGTGTCTTAAAAGTTCTTTGTTGAGGGACTTAGTCTGACCTGGAATAACATCAGAAAAACAAAAAAATGAGTGTGGGGCTGTTTTTCTATAGTGACCGTGTGTTATGCCAGGTTCTGCAAAGGTCTTTCTAGGGGAAAACTTTGGGAATTGCTGAGTGAGATTTCTTTTGCAGGCCAGATACCATTCCTGATGTCCAGTTAACAGTTGAGCACTGAATCAAAAAAACAGCAGTAATAATTCACAATCACGCAAGAAGACATGCTGTAGCAGCTTACAGTACCTGGAATCGTGGTACCAGTGTAAATGGATGACACGGTTTTGTAAATTGGTTATGGTGTCATTGGCACATCCGTTCAGTCAGCTGTTGCACCATCAGTATTTATTGAAATGTATGTGTGTGAAGGCAAACTTTGTATATTGCTCAGGTTACAAAGCAGAATACAAGCAGAGGTCAAGAGGTAGGACAGATGGCTGTGCAACATTCTACAAACAAAAGAAGTTCAGTTGCTATAATTCCGTCCCTGTTGATTTCTTTGAGGATGGATGTTTGGTTTTGGACCGCCCCAATGTAGCACTGCTGTTATTACTTGAACCGTTTGGAAACGGCCGCGATGGCCGACAAACCCAGAGCAGTTCTACGTGTATTTGTGTTGCCAACACGCACCTGCTGTATAATCCAGGTCGTGGTGATGTGAAGCTTGCACAGCTCATGTATCTGTTTGCTGCAATCGACGAAGTGGCTGGTATGTCCGCCGAACCTCGGCCAAAGCACCATCCCATAATTCTGTGTGGTGATCTGAACCTGCAGCCATTCTCCGAACTGTACAATTTCATCATTGATGGGAGTCTTCATTTCGAAGGTCTGCCAATTAAGGAAATGTCTGGTCAGCAGTACGATTGCGGTGGTCGAAGTCTGAACTCGCAGTATTTTCTTCCACCGTCAGTCGACATCACAGATTTCTGTCAGTTCTTCCAGGTCGTGGAACATAGACGGAATGCGAGCAGACGTAGCCATCAGTGGAGATGTTACAAGGAGTCATTTTGTTCAGGTACAGCACATCATGCTCTGGATCTTGCATCGGCTTATGATAACACAAGACCTCAAGCACTGACATCGTGGATTGGAAATGAGTCATGTGGTGCACTGGTCGACTATATTTTCTACTCTGCCCTGGACAGAAGTGACGGACTAGCAAGTCGGAGAATGGTTGAAGGACTTACACTGAGTCACGTTCTTGAGTTGCCTACACAAGAACATGTGCGCCAAAATGGTGGCCTGCCAAATAACAGAGAGTCGTCTGATCATCTGATGCTAATGGCCTGGTTCATTCTGAGCACTACAGGTTAATCAAGGCATATTATATTATTGTAAATTTTAGAAGTTACCACTGTTGTTGTTACATTGTGTGCTTAATGATTGAATACACCGGTTGAATATGCTGTACCATGTATGTCAGCATGTTGTTTGTTAATGAGTAAGTCATTTAATACATCTTCTGATTGCTTTATACACTGTGTCAGTCTGTGTGTAAAAAACAATACACTTGAGATCTTAACTTCGGCAAATGTAGACCGATTTCTAAAATTCTTTTTACTGTCATATTCTGAGGAATTTTGTTGCACACACATTTTCAAGATTCTTCACCACAGCTTAAGTATGTTTCTACACTACCTTGTAAAACTTGAAAATTGCAATTGCTGCCAATTTCAATGGTATATTGTGTGTGAAACCTCAGAATTCATATTGCAGGATATGAGGCAGCCTTAATAGCTCATGTCTGAATCATATGACTGCACAATCTGGAAAAAACAATACAGCAGTGCTCAGAAGAGGATCTGTGATACCAAAGAACTGAAGCAGTGGATGGCTTACCTGTAACATCGGCTGCAGCAGACAGTCATTGATGAAGCTCCCATCAGTGAATGGCATAAACGTCTGCGAGCTTGTGTTTGTACCAGAGATGGACGTGTTAAGCACTTGCTCTAACTTTCAGACTATTTATCAGGTAGGTGGACTGCAGTAGGTATTAGTTACAAACACCACTGTCATCTTCTAACAATTTTGATGTCGTTTGTTGCATAAACTTCACGTAGATTGTCATCAAGTCATATTCCAAACGTTGTTGCATTATCTGCATTCAGTGCTTCGTATGTTGCACAAAAATTAAGTAAATCATCATTATGTCAGTTTTATTGCATTTGTAATGTAAATTTTGTTAAGTTTTGTTAAGTTTCATGTAAAACTGTTTAATTTTGATGGTATGAGTAAAAGTTCATCCGTTATTTTAAGTTTTGAATTTAGCAAGGTACTGTAGCAACACAATTAAGGTGAGGTGGAAGACCCTATAATAATTACATAGAGAGTTTCTTCAGCAATCTGAGAGTGAAAGAATTTTGAAAATCGGCAGTCTACTTTTGCTAAAGTTATGTTCAAAGGTCAAGTGTATTGTTTTTTGAGACACACTGTACATTTGCAGTGATGGGCAGGTCTGAAATCGAATTTCACGTGCCAGATCTCAAATCTTGAGGCACTATATCCCAAATCTTGACTGTCAAATCTCAATCTTAATCTTGGAAAACACCCAAATCTCAAATTGCACTGACTTTGCATCGATTACGGATTAGTAAAAAACGCCTATGGCATGCATTTTTATTTCATTTGTCCACTTTTTGGCTCGTTAATTAACTTCCTTTGTATATATGTATTTCTGTGTGTTCTGTAACTGTATTATGTGTAATTGGATGAATGCATTTGTCATTTTGGTGATGGGTGTAAAAAAGATATATTAGTGTGACTGCTGAATTATAATATAATGATCAGGTCCATCTGCTACATGCTGTCAAAGTAATAAATGTACATACCCAATACTTAACTAAATGATGTCGTGCCATAAGTCAATAAGTAACATATCTGAGTACCTCAGTCATATTTTGTTATAATTCAGTATGAGTGACTTTGTGAATAAAGGAACATTAACGTAACCTCCTTTGGTTCATGAGGCTCCGTGACCCTACAGTGGCCAGGATGTCACCCCGTGTAAACAAGTGGAGTGGACAACAGGCTGAATTGAGTACCTGAGCACTACAGGGCGTGTTGGGTGTAGACTGTAGACTAGGAGGCATCTCTTCCTTTCATTTGGTGCAAGGCGAGGAAGGGGGCTGGGCTTCATTACAGAAAAAACTTTCTTTCACAGTATTATGTTTTAGTGCATTTCGAATGCTATTAACTGTATGTTTGAATTTCAAACTACACTTTATGAAATATCACCTTAAATCGTAGGCAAATTCCAGCAAGTCAGTGTTATGGCCACTTTAAAAGCAACATAGGGAAGCAGCAAGCTTCATGTGTGAGTGTAAGGCTATGTCTCTTAGCCCTGTAGAATCACCAGATGTTCATTAGTCTCAGGGACACTTTCTGACAGAAGTGAAGTATACTCGTTCACTCCAGTCCACTCCTGTACTTTGCCTATTGGATAGACCGGCCTTGTTTTTGATGTCTGTTTTAAAATTTAAATTTGAAACGTTTATTATCACTGTCACTATCGGCTTATTGCTGAGTTCTGCAGTACGCTATTGCTGTTTTTCTCTGTTGTCATTTTTCTGTTGATGTTAAGTTGGTTATGATATTGCTACTGGGCCCTGCCTCTAAGAGGCCACATTACACCCCATCATTCATCCGTCCATCCATCTGTTCAGTGCCTCCTCCTAAGAACCAAAAGCTCTGGAAATCCAAAAAGTGATGTGTGTTTCATGTTTAGCTCACAGACCACTTGTGAGGTCAAACAGTCAAGGTTACAAAGCCAGCATGTTGCTGTCCGTTTGTGGAGCCAATGGGGCAGAAAGTCATTGATGGTGTTATGTTTTGTCGAGTTCACCATTGCTGTGCTCATCTGTCATTGTCACTCGTTGATGCTCAGAATTTCTGACACTGCTGTTGTTATAACATCTGTGCTGGTTGTAATACGATAATACTTAAATTAAGTGAAAGAATGCATTGCTAATACAACTTGAGTCGAGTCCTTTGAATCACCAACTTTAAGCACTGCTTGTCTATTGTCACTTACTCACTGTCTGAACTCGACAATTCATGCATATTTACCAATTTTTGTTGTTCACTTTTTTATGAGGTTTATATGTCGTATTCATCTATACCGGGGTAGAATGTCTGTACTCTATGTGTTGTTTTTATGTTTAAAACTATGCCCGTGCTTTCTTCCAAACTATTACAATTCACTTTCCTTTTATATTTTTTGAGCATTGTCTTTGTGCGTTCTGGAACTGTTTATCTTACCTCCAACAGACAATATCTGAGCGATGATGACTGTCTGGAGGATAAGAGGAAAGAGTATCAGAATGGTTACTTTGCCCCCTGTGAGGGGTGCAAAGTATAGTGATCAGCATGTTTGTCTGTGTGTCAGTCTGTATGCATATCTATGTCTGTCTGCCCACATATTTCAAAAACCAGTTAAACCACATATCCAAAATCATGAAATTGTCTATACCTGTTTCTTGTGGCTGTGGCTTGGTCCTTATATGACAACAATGTTATGTGCTTGCAGTTTTGTAGATGACATTATGTTTTCGTATAACGTGGCATATACTGATAACTAGTTTGGCTGTATAGTGATGTCATCATTCTCGTAAATCTGCTCTGATATTCCGACTTTTCAGCAGTTTTACTTTGGTCAAATTGTTCAGTCTTTATTGAATTTCCACCTCTTTGAGTTTCACACGTGGGGACGAAGTCTCCTGTCCTCAGCTGCCTTGTTCTGTGCTGTATTACAGTATGTCCCACAGTTACTGTGCACAGTAATATAATATCTACATACATATGAACTGTTCTTTATGTAGACATAGACTGGACTTTTTTAGCGTTGGGCTTGGGTTTTTATGTTTATGTTTCTGCTGTTTTGACTGGGGACGTTTTGTTAGTTTGTGTTATGGTTGTTTTGTTGTTTTTCTGTACTTTTTCTTGATTGTTTAGAATTTAGTTGTTGATGGCAGCATGATTGATTGCCTAGAAGGCTCGTCACGTCTTGAAATGACCTGTTGTGTACCGAGAGGACGTTATGATTTCTGCTAATTTACTGACTCAGTTTTATCATGCTCATCCTTATGTTCTTTGCATGTGATACATGGTTTATTTAAGTCCACTTTGTGGACTGAGCTATCTGGCTGATTTGCATTCCACCGCATATTAAAATAGCAGCATATGGTTCGTTTGATATGGTCACAGAGTTTGGTCAACTATAGTTTCTAATAAGAAATCTTAACAAAATTATACTTTTTCAATTAAATAATTTACCTAATTTTAATTTATTTATTTAATCTAAATCTACTGTTATTGTTAGGTCGACTCCTCTGCGTCGACCTACTAAAGTGGGTCTCAAAAACACCATACACTGTTTTGTGTCTCGTACTTGTACTGCATTCGTGGTGAATAAACGTAAACAAATGTACGTCCGTCCGTCCGTCCACAAAAAGTTTCTTCGATTTCAGTGACATTTGGTATGTAGGAAGAGGTCGATGACTGTATGCAGTATGACCAGATCCAAGGTAACGGGCAAGGTCACGAGCCCTTCAAAGTCGGAAATTCGGCCATTTTCAAAGGCTATCTCCTCCCCATTTACAATGGGGGCTGGCAAATGACCGCAGATTCTTAAATTAGTGCACAATACCAAAAGCTTATCGGGGCCGGATTTTTGATTTTTATCCTAGTTTTTGTGTCACGTGACTTTGAAGTTGGAGTAGGAGTCGACCGCCAGTCCCATACGGGGCTATTTTTTTGTCTTTTTCAGTTATTTTTCTCCAAGAATTAATACTTATTAAATTTTAATATTTATAATATAGTTCTACCTTAAAGGCGTGATATGACCTAAATGGTGTTGAAAGTTCCGTTAAACTCTAACCAACCAATCAACATGCATATTTGGATGCAAAACAAATGGACTGGTACAACTTTGCCATTGACATTATGCCACAGATGTGTTGCTTCGTTTGTATGACAGTGACACTACACTGTGTCTTGAAAAAGACACCACTTTGGCTTGCCAATCAACTGCCACTTCCGAGATTGTAAAGCGCGCTGGTCCGGTCATCGCGTAAGCTGCGCTATATAAGAATCCGACCTTTATTTCTTTACCTTTTACCCAGTACCCACCACTTCCACGATCTGTAGCATGCTGATTTCCAGGTGAACCTGGGGTAGATGGTTCCCTCTTGGGTTTCTTTTCTCCACTTGTTTCAGAAGAGAACTTTTGGTGGATAAGTAGATCGAGCTAGGTCGGCCAGGTGCCCTTCCTGTACAAAACATTGTCAACGCATTGAAGGGAATTCAAAGGTAATGACGCCATCCAGGGTAAGTCACTCACTGGCTTACTCCACTCTATCTAATTCATCTCTACGAAAAGACCAGATCATATACAACCGATTGCGTATTGGACATACTCGTTTAACACATTCTTATCTTATTGAACACACTGATCCTCCAAAATGTACAT
>Ga0209780_1001232_pt1 | contig 16398 bp, 13 predicted proteins | sample WorMetexBAHAMAS2_FD_187384 | JGI IMG/M metagenome (GOLD analysis project Ga0209780, IMG submission 187384) | Marine gutless worms symbiont microbial communities from Max Planck institute for Marine Microbiology, Germany - Inanidrilus exumae... | ecosystem: Host-associated > Annelida > Digestive...
AAACATTGATCGTACAATCTATACATGTCGCATCAACATGTAAATAGTTATCAATATTTTTGTGTACTATATCTGTGATTCATAATTTCATAACATAATAATTTTATAATTTATAGTCAAGCAATTTTTTGACGGGTGGAGTTCACAACCCCAATCCAAATAACTCGATTGACTTCATTCCACCTCAAGGTTGAAACCTTCGCCTTTAGGCGAACAGATTTATCTCACTATTTGGAGATATATTTAACTAAGGTGCTAGTTTTTAAGGAACCAGCAAACCTTTGGCTTAGGCCAGCAATGCTCGTGCGGGTAAATGTCACCTCGCCAATGTTGGAAAAGCTTTTGGCACGGTACACACCGTTCGATACCACGAACAAACTTTTAATGCAGCAGCGCGACAGAGCCTAGGACTGGTGAAGCATCCCAAGGTGTCATAACTTAACCAACGTAGTCCTCAAAGGGCTTAGGCTGGTCAACCGTGGCTTGGTTTGAGAACGGCTTTAGCCGTTATGCCAAGCCACCTGCTTTAGCAGGTGGTAGTTGACTTATTGGAAATGAAACTTGAGTTATTTGGATGGCATAATACTATAGTCTTTTAGTCAAGTATTACAACCCCATTTTTTATATGGATAAAATATTATTATCAACTTGGAAAAATAATGACCTCTGTACAGCTTCCATTTATCCATTGGCTACCCTGCCCAAAGAAGCGTAAATTCTAAATGGTTACTATAAAAAAAAGCAAATGATAATTTCATTCCTTTAGGTGACGAAAAAAACATTTCCCGCTTGGTTCTTGATGACCCAGGGCATAAAGTTTAGAATGTTCTAGCATTTTTAAGCATTATATCATGTGTCTAAGCATTATTTTGTATATGTCCTCATTATTAATTTAGATAAGTATTTAAATCAATTTATAAACTGATAAAAATTTTTTTGGATCATTACAGGAGGAAATATGTCCTTGAAGATAGGAATTCCCAGGGAAATTCATGCTGAGGAAAAACGTGTTGCCGCGACACCAGAAACAACCGAGTGGCTCCAGAAACTGGGCTTTACGGTTGCGCTCGAAGCTGGGGCGGGGATCAATGCCCATTTTTCTGATGAAGCCTACAAAGAAGAGGGGGTCGAGATTGTAGAGGACACCAAAGCGTTGTGGGCAGAGTCAGATATTATTTTGAAAGTCCGTGCGCCTGAAATACATCCATCCCTTGGTGTACATGAGGCAGAACTTTTGCAAGAAGGCGGTTGTCTCATCAGTTTTATTTGGCCAGCTCAAAATCCAGAACTTATGGAGAAACTGGCGGCTCGCAAAGCGACGGTGCTGGCCATGGATAGTGTGCCTCGGATATCCAGAGCGCAAAAGTTGGATGCTTTGAGTTCTATGGCCAATATCGCAGGTTATCGTGCTGTGGTGGAGGCTGCCACTCATTTTGGGCGGTTTTTCACTGGCCAAATCACGGCGGCTGGTAAAGTGCCGCCGGCTAAGGTGATGGTTATCGGTGCGGGTGTCGCTGGTTTAGCGGCGGTTGGTGCTGCTAATGGTTTGGGAGCCATTGTACGAGCCTTCGATACTCGTCCAGAAGTTAAAGAACAAGTCGAGAGTATGGGGGCGGAATTCTTAGAATTGGACTTTGAGGAAGAAAGCAGCGGTGAGGGTGGTTATGCAAAAGTGATGAGTCCTGAATTTATCAAGGCTGAGATGGATTTATTTGCCCGTCAAGCCATGGAAGTGGATATTATTATTACTACCGCCTTGATTCCTGGTAAAAAGGCTCCCGAACTGATTACCGCTGGTATGGTGGAATCCATGCGTGATGGTAGTGTGATAGTGGATTTAGCCGCTGAACAGGGGGGCAATTGTGCTTTGACTGAACCCGGCAAGGTGGTGGTCAAACAGGGTGTCACTTTGATTGGGTATATGGATTTGCCAAGTCGTTTGCCTACTCAGTCCAGTCAGCTTTATGGTACCAATCTGCGTCATTTGCTCAGTGATTTATGCAAGGAAAAGAATGGCCAAATTAATGTAGATATGGATGATGATGTTATCCGGGGTACGACGGTTATAAAAGATGGTGAAATTACTTGGCCACCTCCCAAGCCTAAAGTTCAGGCGATTGCTACGCCGCCTCAGAAAAAACCGGTGGCAAAAGTTGAAGAAAAGAAATCTAGGGGGTGGGGAAGTGCTTTGTTTATGCTTATTGGAGCGGTTTTGTTAGCCGGGCTGGGTTCAGTTTCGCCGCCTGATTTTTTGGCTCATTTGACCGTTTTTGTATTAGCCTGTTTTGTAGGTTATCAAGTAGTTTGGAATGTGACACCTGCTTTGCATACGCCTTTGATGAGTGTGACTAATGCTATTAGTGGTATCATCGTCCTTGGTGCATTGTTACAGGTGTCAGGGGAGATGACGAGTATTGTTACCATTTTGGCGGCTGTGGCGATTTTGATAGCAACGATTAATATCAGCGGCGGTTTTCTTGTCACACAGCGTATGCTGCGGATGTTTCAAAAATAAATAAACAGGAGAATGGAGAGCATGATGAATCAAGGTTTATTGACGGCGGCTTATATTGTTGCTAGTGTCCTGTTTATTCTGAGCTTAGGTGGGTTGAGTCATCAAGAGACTGCCCGTCGCGGTAATATTTATGGCATTATCGGTATGTTGATCGCTGTTTTTGCAACGATTTTTGGTAGCCAAGTGACCAGTTATGAGGTTCTTGCGGTTGCCATGATTATTGGTGCGATCATTGGTGCTGTTGTGGCTATTCGGGTTGAAATGACGGGTATGCCTCAACTCGTTGCCATGTTGCATAGTTTCGTAGGGTTGGCAGCGGTGCTGGTGGGATTTGCTAACTACATTGATCCAGAAACAGCCAAAAAGATCGCAGAGCTTGCTAAAACTGCCCATGAAGCGGAGATTTCTAAAATCATCCACGACGTGGAAATCTATTTAGGTGTGTTGATTGGTGCGGTAACATTTACCGGTTCAGTGATCGCTTTTGGTAAATTGCAAGGCATTGTTGGTAGCAAACCTTTGCTTTTGCCTGCACGCCATTTTCTGAATTTAGGTCTTGGGATTGCGTGTATCTGGCTTGGTGTTGAGTTTATCAATGCTGAAAATGTTAAGTTTATCAATGCTGAAAATGTTGAGTTTATCATCAATGCTGAAAACCTTACAGCTGGCTTAATTCCCTTGAGCATTATGACTGTCATCGCTTTAGTCTTCGGTGTCCACATGGTTATGGCTATTGGTGGCGCGGACATGCCAGTTGTGGTGTCTATGCTCAACAGTTATTCTGGCTGGGCGGCGGCTGCCACCGGTTTTATGCTTGGGAATGATTTGTTGATTATTACTGGTGCCTTAGTGGGCAGTAGCGGTGCTATTCTTTCTTACATCATGTGCCGTGCCATGAACCGCAATTTTATTAGCGTTATCGCTGGGGGTTTTGGTACAACAGCTGGTACCGCTGCTGGTGGTGGAGATGAGGAAGGCAAAGAGGTTGTTAGCACGACGGTGGAAGAAACGGCTTTGTTGTTCCAAGATGCTAAGAGTGTGGTCATTGTCCCAGGTTATGGTATGGCTGTCGCCCAAGCGCAACATCCGGTTTCTGAAATCACCAAAAAGTTGCGCGATAATGGTATCACTGTGCGTTTTGGCATTCATCCGGTTGCTGGTCGTTTGCCGGGGCATATGAATGTACTTTTGGCTGAGGCGAAAGTGCCGTATGATATTGTTATGGAAATGGATGAAATTAATGAATATTTTCCGAATACGGATGTGGTGTTGGTGATCGGCGCTAACGATACGGTGAATCCAGCGGCACAAGATGATCCTAATAGTCCCATTGCCGGTATGCCAGTTTTAGAGGTTTGGAAGGCTAAGACTGTGATTGTGATGAAACGTAGTATGGCATCGGGCTATGCTGGGGTTGCTAATCCGCTCTTCTTTAAGGAAAATACGCGCATGTTGTTCGGGGATGCTAAGGCGAGTGTTGATGGCATTCTTGCGAACATTGCTGCCTAAGCTTGGTAAGGAGCCCCCCCCGCCATGAGCTAAAGCTCAGGACTCATAAGGCGTAAGTCGGCTAAAGCCGACTAAATTGTTTTAGTCCCCTTTAGGGGAATTGAGCCTTAAGAGTTGTAGGGTTGGCAACGTGTTTGTGTTGCCCGACAGGTGGGCATGCTAAAAAAACACTTTGCCCACCCTACAAAAGCTGGCTCTCATCGCCATTATATTAAGTACTGAATCATAAGTTTTATGCCATAATAATCTTGGCGAAGGTACTTAACCTAGAAATGAGACAGAAAAAAAGGAAAATTGGCCGTTTGACCGTAATCTTTTCATTGAGTGTGGAGAAGAACAGATGATTTTACAGGCAGAAATTAACAAAGAAGGCACATTGAATGTCTCAATACCACCATTTATTTTTATGGGGAAAAAAAGTAACTGTTTCTATTGACGAAGAAATAGAGTTTGAAACCTCAAACTGGGATAAAATATCAGCGGCATTGGAAAAAGTCGATGCGCTTGATTTTCCACATCGTACTCACGATGAAATTCTTGCTGAACTAAGAGCATTTAGGGAAACAGAATGAAATTAGCTTATCTTGATTCTGCTGTTTGGATAAGCCGTTTTGAGGGATTACCCGCTTACAAAAAAATCATTAATGCTCATTTGAATGAGTTATCAAAAAAGGGATGGTCATTTTGTGCCTCAGAGGCTGTTCTTCTTGAAGTGATGGCTAAACCGTATAGAGATAACAATACTGAAGCCACCAAGGCTTATAATGATGTTTTTGAACAAACTTTCCTTTTAAAAGCTCTTCCCAATGTTTTTGAAATCGCGCTTATGATTGCCCAAGGTGAAAACATGAAGGCGATGGATGCAATTCATGTTGCTATTGCCGTTCAACATGGGTGCAAGCGTTTTGTTTCTACTGATCCACATTTCAAGAAGCTCAAAATCATGCCATCAACTTGGATAGATTTAAGCATTTAGATAAATAATTTGTGCTCAAAGGCTTCAAAAGTGATCGTTCGCGGCAAGTAACGCATGAGACTCCTCTTGGCGCAAGGTACGCCTTGCACTCCTATTCTCCTGGAATACGCCAAATACAAACCGTTGTGTTGGACGGGGTTTGCAACCCCGTCCGTAACGTTTTTAATGCCGAAAAGGAGATCATTACCCAATGGATACCCAATTAAAATACCAAACTTTGGTTAAAGATATTCTCCTGGAATATGCCAAATACAAACCGGCTTATGGTGATATTGATTCTCGTGTCAGTTTTGACGATGAACATGGATGTTATGCTTTATTACAAATTGGTTGGCATGGCGATGAATATGTTCATGGCGCAGTGATTCATGTTGATCTCATTAAAGACAAAATTTGGATTCAATGTGATGGCACTGAAGAGGGTATTGCAACCGACTTACTTGAAGCCGGTGTGCCTAAAGAAAACATCGTGCTTGGTTTTCGTTCGCCAGAAGTGCGTCCATATACGGGCTTTGCGGTGGCGTGAGCAAAGTAATTTAAAAATCCTATTTCTTCAAAAAATAGGATTTTTTTCCGGGTGGGTAGAGCGAAGTCGTGTAGGGTGGATTAAGCGGAGCGTATCCACATGATAAATATCACTGTGAATAATGTTGTGGTGGATACGCTATCGCTTAATCCACCCTACATCTCTTAATTCAGACGCTAACTAACTTGTCGCCATTTTATACCCAATCTCCCTACCCGCAAACCCCACACCAAGAAACACCAACGAACGCCCATCACCCAAAAACCGTTCCCCATAATTTTTATCCTTGATTTGCTTTATCGCTTGGCTTGTCAAACTATCCATCTTACTACCCGCCTTGCCATATTTAAATTCAATCAGATAAATTATCTTTTCAAATGTCAATACCCCATCAATACGCCCCTTATCCGTCAACACCTCCAAATCAATCTCAACACCCATCAACACCAATATCATATAAAACAGAGAATGATAATAAGCTTCCTGCTCAATATGTAACGGATACGGAATTTTGGCAAATAAAGCACGGATGATATTCATAAAACCGTCAAGGTTTTCTGCCTCTAAATAGCTACGCAATTTTTCCGCCTTCGGTTGTATTTCTTCTAATCCATTGTTGGTAAACGTTTCAAATAAATAGGTAATAAAGGCTTCTTTAACCTCAAAGTTCGGGTAATTCAAAATATATTGAGGCGTTCTCGCTTTTTTATCAATGGAGGTGATCGTTAGGTAGCCGGTTTGAAACAATAGCGCGTAAACATTCAGAGTTTCAATATTATAACTATCAAAGATAATCTTTGAAACTTTTTCGTTTTCAAGCCTGGTGACATCAAGTGCTGTATTTTTGATTAATTTCATCAAAAAGGTTGGGGTTCCACTGGCAAACCAATAATTGTCAAATTGTTGCTCGGCAAACAAATTGAGAATTGAAAACGGATTATACATTTTGTCTTTGGCATTCCATGAGTAGCCATCATACCAAGTCTTAATTTGAGTCAGTAAATGCGATTTTTTGGTCCCCAACTCGAAACAAAGACTTTGAATATATTCTCCAAAATCATTTTCCAATTCTTCCTGGGTGTATCCAAGTAGTGTGGCGAATTGTTTCGAGAAGGTGATATCTCGTAGGTTGTTTAAGTCGGAAAATATTGATACTCGTGAGAATTTGGATACGCCGGTTAGGAACGCAAAGCGCAGAAAAGCGTCAGAATATTTCAAAACACTGAAAAATTCCCGAAGTATTTCGCGGTTTTTGGTGGCTTTTTCTATATTGTCAATATGATCGATAATGGGTTTGTCATATTCGTCAACGAGAATGACCAGTTTTTGCTGAGTTTTTTCGTATATTTTTTTAATTAACTCGGCAAATTTGTCCTTAACAAAGGTTTTTGAGAGTACAATATCATATTCAGCGGCAACGTCATCTAACAAGGATAATAATGACGCTTTAAACACTTCCTCATTAGAATAGGAAATGCCGTTAAAATCAATCAAAATAACCGGATGTGGTTGCCATTCTATTTTATCATGGATGTATAATCCCTGAAAAAGGGTTTGGTTGCCGGAAAATATTTCGGATAGGGTGGATACCAGTAGGGATTTTCCGAACCTGCGGGGGCGGGATAGAAAGAAGTATTCGCCGGATTGAATTAATTCAGCAATGTTGCGAGTTTTGTCTACGTACACGCAGTCGTCTTTGATTATTTTAGAAAATGTTTGAATACCTATGGGTAATTTTTTCATAGTGACTCGCTTTCAGATAAAATCGTTGGAGGTGTAGTATTATAGCCTAAATAAACGTTTTAAATGTTTCGGACGTTTTTACCGATTTTTCTGTCTGAATCAGAATTTTCAGAATTTTAGAATTTACAGAATAGAATTTCAAGATTTTTAGGTTTTATCCTGAAAATTCTAAAATTCTGTAAATTCTGATTCAGACATTCCCCCTTGCCGGAGCAGGTTTGCAACCTGCTCCGTCACGTTTTAAATGTTTCGGACGTTTTTACCGATTTTTCTGTCTGAATCAGAATTTTCAGAATTTTAGAATTTACAGAATAGAATTCCCCTTGCCGGAGCAGGTTTGCAACCTGCTCCGTCACGTTTTAAATGTTCCCTTGCCGGAGCAGGTTTGCAACCTGCTCTGTCACGTTTTAAATGTTTCGGACGTTTTTACCGATTTTTCTGTATGAATCAGAATTTGCAGAATTTTAAAATTTCCAGAATAGATAATAATTTTAGATTATATTCTGAAAATTCTAAAATTCTGCAAATTCTGATTCAGACAATGACCCATCCCCGCCAAGAATTAACCACATTATTAATATGGAAATACTCAAAAAAAAAATCGGTCGCTGCGCGAGGCCAAAAACCAAAACCCAAAACCCAAAACCCAAAAACCCAAAAACCCAAAAAAATAAAAGAGTAAAAGAGATAAAGAATAAAGGCTTATAGCCTGGAGACCCGAAAGCCGTAGTTCTCGATGCGGTAGGGCGGCGCGCCCCTGTAGCGGCCCGCCGAGCGCACGAGCCACGCGTAGCCGCCCCGAGCCGCCGCGAAGGGACAAACGGCTTCCCCCTGTAACACACTGTTTTTCTTTACCATTATATTTCTCTTCATATTCTGAACATGTCCACTCCCAAACATTCCCCACCGTATCATATAAGCCAAAGGGATTAGCCTCATAATCCCCCACCGGAGAAGTACGACCAAGGTTGTTGCTATAATTCGCCTTAGTTTCATCAATATCATTGCCCCACCAATAATCGGTTTCCGTTCCGGCTCTAGCGGCATATTCCCATTCAGCTTCCGTCGGTAAACGGTATTGTTTACCTGTTTCCTCACTCAACCACTTTATATAAGCTTGTGCATCATTCCAACTGACACAGACTACAGGATGACTCTCATCTTGAGAAAAATAAGGTTTACGCCAATTAGCGTCTTTTAGCATTTTCCAATCATTATCTTTCCACACATAAGCACCATCTCTTTTTTCCGCCTCAGTCTTATACCCAGTAGCCTCCACAAACTGCCGGAACTCTCCCACTGTGACGGGATAACGCCCCATCGCAAAACTTTTCACCGAGACTTCATGCACTGGTTGTTCATCATCATCGCCATTACCAGTAATATCCCCCATCCGAAACTTTCCAGCCGGAATTATCACCATTTCTGGAGCTTTACCGCCATCTTTTAAACTATCACGGAAAACCGTGCCTGGTTTTTTCTCTTTTGAGCTTGAGGTTTTTCCCAAGCGCTTTTTCACTTCCTCAATATCAGGACGTTTATTAGGATTAGGTTTTAAGCAATCTAATAACAACAACTGCAATTTTGGATTGTCAGGCAATTCACTGGGATGAGGAAAACGAGGACTTTCGCCACTTAAAAAACGATACAAAGTCGCACCAAAGGCAAACACATCACTTTTCGCCCCCGGTTGTCCATAACGCATATCACCCAATTGCTCCGGTGGCGCATAGTCCAACGTGCCAAACACGTTTTGTACCAACAAACTTTTGCCACTGTTCCCCTGAGTTTGAGCCGCTTGTTGTTTCAAAGAAGTCGCTACTCGCGCCAAGCCAAAATCAATGATTTTGACCTTTAAACGCTTATTCACCGATTTAAATAACAAATTAGCCGGCTTCAAATCCAAATGATAAACTCCAGCTTGATGGGCGAGGGTTAAGCCTTGCGCGACTTGTCGGGCAAGTTCTAAACCGGTGGCTAAATTCAATTTGCCTCGTTTGGACAACCAAGTTTCACCGTCCAAGGCGCCTTTAATATATTCGGTAACAAAATAAGGTTTCTCTTCACGAATGGCATCAGCGTAATCCCAATGCAAAGGCTTTGGCACATAATCACCGGCAATTTCGCGCATAATTCGAGCTTCTTTAAAAACTTCATGCCGAGCCCCTTTGCGCCCTTCCCAAAAGCATTTAACCACTACTTGTCGATTATCTTCATCCAAATCACGGCACAAAAACACGCAGCCCATGCCACCGGCGCCCAGGAGTTTTTCCATGGGATAACGATTGACATTGTGCAAGGCATAGCTTGGCTCAAGATTTATTGCAGCTTGTAAATCGGCTAAAGCCTCTGGATAAGCCTGCCGCCGTAGTCGCACTTGAAATAAATTAAATAAAGCTAAAGCTTTTTCAGCCGGTTTTTGAGCGTAATCGCGTGCCTCTAAAAATAATCGTTCCGCCTCGGCGATGTCGCCGGTTGAGGAGACGACGGTGCCTGCCAGATTCATTAATTGATAATTGTGAACGGACAAGTCTTTTAATTTCGCCAAGGCTTGTTGAATTTTAGCGACACTTTCGCCGGAATGATGCGTGAATTCGTCACGGGCTTTGACTTGTTCGGATAATTCATATTGGCGCTTAAAAGCCATAAATTCTTGTAACAGCGTTTCGAGTGTTTGATCAATTTGATCCACTTTGGCGTCTAATAAATAGCGCCAATTGTCAAAACGATGATAAAATTCAATGAGTTGTTGATGGCTTTGTTGCCAAGCGACAACGGCAGTTTGTAAACGTTGTGGTACCGTATCAATTGCATTTTGCAAGCCTTTCAAAGTCGGCGTGAGTTGCTCCACTTTGGCGAGATTGCCAGCTTGAATGGCTTGAATGGCATTGGCATTTTGTTGTTCTAATTGTTGTTGCAGGCGCGTTAGTAATTGTTCTTGAGTGGTTTGAATGGCATCCACTTTGACCAATAAACATTCTCGTTGTAAGGTTTCCAAAGTGGTTTTGGCGCGAGCATCGTTGTGGAGTAGGTGACGGAAAAAAAATAGGGTGGCTTTGCCTAATAAATCTTGGTGGCTGAAAAAAGCGACTAAAGTGTTGTCTAATTCAGTGACTTCCCGCAATTGGCTTATGATGATGTCGGTAATGGCGACAGTACCGCTGTCGTTGAGAAAAGCGGCTAGTTCGGATTCGGTAAACTGACGGTTTTCTCCCTTAAAAATCGGTGGCAAATCTAGTAATTTTTTGATGTTGTCAATCAATTGTTTACGTAATTCAGGCGCAGAGAGATTGTGTTGAGCCACAAAGGCTTGTAAATAATCTTGCTCAATTTGTTCAGCAAATTCACGTTCGACTTTGGAGCCTTGTAAAAATTGGAATTTGTTATCAGCCAAACCGGCGCTGATAGCCGTGAGCGCATAGTTGTAGCTTTCTTGATAGGTGGCTGCTATTTCGAACGCGGTGAAGGTGAATTTTTCTTGAAATATGGAAGCGGCTTTTTCGCCGGCTTTTTCGACCAAAATTTCTATCAGCGGACCGCCTAATAGGAATCCTACGCCGGCTTTTATGAGAGTGTTTGGGGACATAGAGGCTACAAATGGTTATTTTTCGTTGTCGTTAGGGTAATTAATTATACCTGAATTTTTCGACAACTCTGGTTTTTGTGTCTAGTACAACGGATTTACTAGGTGGATGGATGGTCGTGGTGGTGAGTACAGCTAATGGTAAACAACGAATAAAATCTATCAAAACTGAAACTTGAAGGTTTTTATTCGTTGTACTTGAAGGTTTTTATTCGTTGTTCTACATTAGCTGTACTCGCCACCCCAGGTTCTATCACCTTTTTAAAAGCTCGGTGATGGGTGCCTTCTAAGGGAAAGGGATTTTTTGATTGCGGATGACACGGATAGTCGTTACCCGTGCTTTCGACTTCCCTACTGGACAAAATCTTTAATAATTATCCAAAACAAACTGCAACGCCTGTTCCACGGCGTATCGATGCCCGTAGTGACGATCTCTCGGATTTGCAATGGTTTCATCAAAGTAAGAAGAATATGTATCATTATAAGCATACTTATTATACCCAAACCTCTCCTTTTTGGTCGTAGAATAATCCTCCATATAAATAGCAGAATGGTAAGGAATCAAATTGATTGTAAATCCATCCTTATACATATATGAACTAACCGGATAAAACTTCGTATGGATCAATCTATCCCCCCAATCTACCTTCCAGTAACCTTGCTCGCCATCGCTCAAAGCAATAGCACAAGTATTCATTGGCTCAATCACTTCAGCCATAAAATCAGGATTAGTTTCAACGCTTCTCAACCAGCCATAATGCTCCTCATACAAATCATCCCCGTTCAGCATCTGATGCCCCGCACGATAATCATCAAACAAAATAGCCGCAAGATCGTCGCAGCATTCGCTCAGATAAACACCCCAATGTGGCGCGTCGACAGAAACATAGGTATCGACTCCCATATTACTATCTTCCTGTACGAACATAGTCCTAGCCACAATAGCGCCCATAGAGCCACCCACAATAGCCAAATGATAATTTGGCTCTGCATAGACATCGACTAATTCAATAAAACGCGCCAAGTTATCCGCATTCTGTTTGAGATCAATTGCACCGTCGACATAATCAAAAACGACTATATCCCAACCCATTGGCGAAAGCTCATCCACCACATACTGATACAATCCATACAATTTGTCAGCCGGATGATCGTTATTTTCAGTATCAAAACCCCTAACAAGTATTAAAACTTTATCTATTGGATGATTGACATCTGAAGCCATTACGTAGCCTGCATGACCATTAACAATGGGCTGTTCGTAAGTAATTGTTTCCGCAAACGAAGTGTTAATCATAAATGCTGTGCATAAGATTAAACCTATTTTCATATGATTATTCTCCTTTCTCTGAAGATTCATGTTCCGTAACGTTTTTAATGCCATGCCGAAAAGCCAAACTTCGGTTTAAAATATTTTCCTGGAATCTGCTGAACCGGTTTCTGGTGATATTGATTCTCGTCTCAGTTTTGATGAAACGCATGCTACTCCTCTTGGTGCAAAGTACGCCTAGCACTCCTATAAGCTGCCCCGCTATTTTAAGCACCTCGTCACAAATTTCATTGTATTTTGGGCAGCGCCCCAGTAAGCTGTGGTGAAAATTCTAACTCGGCAGGGAAAATTGTTTACCGCCACCAATTGGGGGCACTACTTTTGAGAGTTTTGCAAGATGCGTATCATTGTGCCTTAAAATTGAAACGCGATTTAAAAAATCCTATTTTTTAAAAAAATAGGATTTTTAGATGGCTGTGACATAATGTTCGGTTTGGTTCACGGGACCGTGGGTATTGAAGTAACGCGTGCCGCGCCTCCTGGTGGCGCGCGTTGCGCTCCTATAAGCCTTTCCGCTTGGCGTAAAAATCGCGGTTCAAATCAACGACCCTGAATAGCTGATGTTGCGTATGCTTCGTCGGTGAGTACATCGAATGCAGGACAACGAATAAAAACCTAATGACAAATTCAATCAACTCATTCTTACCCCGGGCGCAACGAACCCAACCTAAGTCACGCTCGGAGCCAGTGTCTTGCCCGATTATTCGTTGTCTGCCATTCGCTGTACTACTACTCACCACCGAGTTAAAGGCTCCCAACCCAGCAGCGTTATCTCAACAGACGGCTATCCAGTTCATCCTTATCCACCCATTCAATTCGAGGCGCCGCCTGGTTGGGGTCCAACTGGACTCCGTCCTCAGTATGCAGAGGTATCGTAGGCTTCAAATATAGAAAATCAAAACAGTCCTCCTCGTACCTCTTGCTCGGATCGGTGTAGCCACGAACAAAACAATAGGCCCTTTCATCTATATGGTTAACGTGCCCCACTGTTTTCCACTGGTTACAAGCGCGACATATTTTATAATAGTCCAAGGAATCGGGGGTATTACTGGCGCTATCCGACGCTGTAACGGAGCCATCTGAGGATGTGGGATATCCGTCGCCGCTTATGTCTCCACCGGCGTACCGCCGCCATTCATGGTTAGACATGGCAAGCACTTTGTAGTCCGCTTCATTATACATTTGCCACTTGTGATCGCCGGTGAAGCCGCGAACGTGGCACAAACCATTTTTGGCAAAGCCCACAGTTTTCCATTGATTGTCCGCCTGACATATGTGGTATTGCTTGTAATTGTCCGAGGGATTGGCTGCGACCAGCTCATCAGGGTGGATACAAGTCTCGCCTCCGCACGCATGTTCAGCTATAAAGTCTTGATACGAGGATACGCGCGTGTAAACGTCGTAATAGTTAGGCAGAGCACACTCTTCCTCCCCCCAGCTGACAATACCAACCTGCCGCCAGCCCGCATCAGTTTCCACGGCTAAGGGACCGCCGCTGTCGCCACTACAAGAATCCGTGTCGCCCCTCGCGAAGCCAGCACAGAGCATGGTCTCCGTCACCCGTCCGTTCCACGAATTCGGCGCGTTACACACCCCATTCGAAACAATCGGCACGGTCGCCTGTTGCAAATCCTCTGGATAACGCCACCAAGTCAAAATTTTTCCAACCGCCCCCCAGCCTGTCACGGTCGCGAGCACGCCGTGAACGGTTAGTAGATCATCGCCGGGCCCGGCTACCCGTAACACAGGCTGAACAGAAGGCCTTTCGAGTCGCAATAACGCAATATCGTTTTCGTTAGTCCCGTCGTCATAGTCAGGATGAACGATAATTTCCTCAACCTCAATAAGCTCCCCGGTGATTGGCTCACGAAGGGTGGTTTGGCCCAACAATACGTTGAAATCGTCGGTCGTATATCCGGTTAATACGATGCAATGCGCCGCCGTGAGTACCCAACGGGAACCGATCAGGGCACCACCACAAAACTGGCCGTTGTTGTGCATGCTACGGTCGCGAAAGACAAGCGCGGCCTGCCAGGGATAGTCGCCATCGCCCGCAGGTTGGCCGCCAACAATCAGGGGGGTGGGCACGGCAGAGTGGCTAGTTTGCAGCGGCAAATGCAAGCTGATAGCTGAAATAGTTAGTAAACGCGTTTTTTATGAACTCCCAAATGGTTAGTAGTGGGCAATAACGCCCGTTAAAAAAAAGCGGACCGGGCTCACAGCCTAGTTCCGCACCGACTTCAAAAGCCAGGCCAAAATACCCGCAATATTCCGAGCATCGTCTACGCCTCGGTGATGAGTGCCTTCTAGTGGAAGCGCCAATCTTTCCAAGGCAGTTGCCATCCCGACTTCTCTTTTCCAACTTTGGGTGAGTGCTAACAGATTTTTAATATTAATGTGGCTGGTACCAAACGGATAACCGACTTGTTTTTCTTGACACTCCCGCTCGAATTGTCTTCTATCATAGTCACCATAACTCGCCCAAGTGTATTGCTTAGACAAATATTCATTTTTCAAAACAGCACAGGCTTCTTCAAAACAAATTCCTTGGTTTTCGACATCTGCTCGAGTCAGCGTCGTTAATTCAGTGCAAAATTCACTGATTTCTGACTTGGGTTTGACGAGGATACTATCGCTGGCAACTCTTTCTCCGCTGGCAGTGTCTAAAACACAAATCCCGATTTCTATAATTTCATTTTGTTGTCCTTTAGGTATTTTACCTTTCCAGCAGGTTGCTTCTATGTCTATTATTAATATTTTGTCTAGTTGTTTGGACATTTTTTTTAAGTCAATTGTGTTAATGCCGAATTCTATAGCCTATGTGCAATAACCACAAAGCAAACGCACTAACGATAAATAAAAACAGGCTAACAATCATCAAACTGATAGCAATGTTAATCTCCGATACGCCAAAAAAGCCATAACGAAATCCGTCAATCATGTAAAAAAATGGGTTGTAATAAGATGCTTTTTCCCAAAAATCGGGCAAGCTGTCTATTCTATAAAATACGCCACTTAAAAATGTCAAAGGCAAAATGAGAAAATTCTGAAAGGCAGAAATGTGATCCCATTTTTCCGCCGATTGCGAGGCAATTAAACCCAGTGCGCCTAAAACAGCGCTGCCTAATACGGAAAAACTCAATAATATCCACACACTGTAAATCGGCAATTCGACAAACCACCATGTTGCTATCCACACGCCCAAGCCGACAAATAATCCTCGCAATACGGCGGCACCCACAAAAGCAAGATAAAATTCTAAACTTGATAAAGGTGGCAACAGCATAAAGACGAGACTACCTGTCATTTTTGATTGAAATAAGCTGGAAGAACTATTGGCAAAGGCATTTTGAATAATAGACATCATAATCAAGCCGGGTATCAAAAAGGCGGTATAGCTCACACCTTCATAGACTTCGACATGCTCCGATAGTACTGAGGCAAATACCAGTAAATATAATAATACAGTGATGACGGGCGTAAGAATCGTTTGAACTGCTACTTTTAAAAAACGCCAGACTTCTTTGCCAAATAGGGTGTATAAGCCGTACCAGTTCATGTTTGCTGTTCCTAAAAAGTTGGACAAAGTTGCCCATTAGGTAATTCGCTCTCGGTTGATAATCCAGATGGATTGCAACTCGAGTCCTGGTTGAGCAGTCCCAACCGTTGGCATTCAATCCCGCGAGGCGGTTTCATGCAACCACGTACTGTACGAAGTAAAGGCAGTCCCTTTCGGGTCAAATTGACCTCCAAACCGTGGCTTGAACATCAATTGACCAACCTTCAATTCTCAATACCAAGTACGAGAAAACTTTTCTCGTTCTGAGCCAACCTGACTCCGTTTGCGATTATAATGTAATTTTGTTTCATTTTCAAGTCCGGTAATTTCTTTTACAAAAAGTACAAGAAAGTCTAACTTTGTCCAATTTTTGGATAGTTAATTTGCTCCCATTGTTCAGACTTGCGGATTTTTGAAAACCAAACCCCGCAGGTCTTTTTTTTGTTTAAACATCTACACGCCAGCACGATAAAGGCATAACCGTTTACCAGACGAAAATGATTATTCGTCTGTAGTCCTATTTAACTGGCTGACTTTATCGGTGATATTTGCTTGTTTCCTTCCGTAGCAACACTCAAAAACAATCCTCTTTATCAAGGGGGAAAAAAACTTGATTATTGATTATTAGTCATTAATAATATTGTGTTATTTTAAAAT